>Ga0255211_1000273_pt1 | contig 19176 bp, 13 predicted proteins | sample Miss_Yuk_RepB_8d_FD_183036 | JGI IMG/M metagenome (GOLD analysis project Ga0255211, IMG submission 183036) | Freshwater microbial communities from Mississippi River, Louisiana, United States - Miss_Yuk_RepB_8d | ecosystem: Environmental > Aquatic > Freshwater > River | place: USA: Louisiana...
GTGGCAACAGGCTCGGGCTCAGGTTCTTGAACTGGTTCAGGCTCAGGCTCAGGCTCAGGCACAGGAGCAGGGGCTTTGACAACTTTCTTGGCAACGGGTGCGGGTGCTTGTGCTGGGGCGGGCTCATCTTCATCGGTATCAGCAACATGGACAGAGGTTTCAACAGTGGGTTTCGCAGGAGCAGTCTTGGTTGGTAAAGGTTCAGGAGCAGGAATCGATTCGATATCATATTCATCTTCCAAATTACGAGTCTCAATAGTATTCTTTTCCTCATCTGAAAGGTTAATTTGGCATTTGCCGAAAATACTAACAGATTCACGAGGTTTCACAACACATTGAACCAATTTGAAAGTAACACCCCAACCCTTTCCACCAATCCAGATGCCACCACATTGAATCACACAAGCAGTTGAACTGAGTTTAGGAACGAAGTGAGCGGGAGTAAGTTCCTCGTCTTCACAAGGGAAAATCTTATTGCTTTTCACATCATAAATCTCAACATTCCAACGACCTTCTTTCTCATAATAAGGAACCTTGGCATTGAAATTAGGAGGTTTGGACAAATCAATCTTCTTGGTAGTCTTATCCTTGGAATACTTGAGGATAGGATTGAAAGTATGTTTCAAGATTGACTTCTCGAGTTTCTCACCCCACCACAACTCACTATTTGCGACAGCATCGTTCAAAATCTGTTCCTCAAATGCCTTCATCTTTTCGAGGAAAGCATCAGTATTGGCATTGGCATAACCTTCTTGAGGAAAGGAAAGAGAAATATTAAATTTTCCATCGGATTGGTTGGTCTTTTGGTCGACATAATCGCTGATTCCCCAAGTGGTCATAAGAGGGGTTTTGAAATGAAGACTACGACCGGTTTGAGTGGACAAGATAGAAATAGCCTTTCCTCCATAATCATTACAACGAGGAGCCATATAACGAACAGCATTAGGATTCCAAGAGTTAATATCGAGAACGAAAGATTGCTTAGAGTTAGAAGTGGAAGACATTTTTGAAATTACGCGATTAGACCTGAGATACTCTTAATATTGGAGTTTCTTTATATAGATACAATAATTGTGGAAAAACTAAAATGAAATCAATTTTAGAAGGAACTACGTTCCTTCTTACTACCTCCTTAAGAATTACCTCGCTACGCGAGGTAAGGAATAACTAGGTTTTTGTAATGTTTTATATAAATATTATGGAATTGTAAAGATGGAATATGGACAGGATTGATATTACAATTTAGAAATGAACAACAATATAATAATTATCTATTATATTAATCAAAATCTCTCGCAAACAATAAAAATATGTCATCATTATCTGAATTAAATTCTGCTCTTGTAGAGAATGAATCAACCGTGAGAGAATCCTCTCCGAAAAAAAGAACTAGAAAAGGCTATAAAGTATCTGCCAAACAAAATGGAACTGTGAATGGGACTATGAATGAAACAGAGACTAAAAAAATGAATGAAACTGAACAACTCGATTTTTTATTTACTGTCCTAAGAACCGGTAATGTATTCATAGAAATCCCTTGGAACCGTTATACAATTTCAACATTGCGTATAGTGTTGAGAGATTGTTTTAGCCAAAAACTATTGAAATTATCAGGTATTCCACCTCCCTACAAACTAAAAAAACAACAAATTGTCGATTTAATAGAAACTCGTATTCAACAAATAAAACCATTAATACGTATTCAGGCTCTCGCACGTCGTTTCCTTGTTCGTTGTTATTTTTATTATCGCGGTCCTGGATTACTTTATCGCAATCGATGTGTAAATGAAACCGATTTTGCCTCTCTTGAACCTATCCAATATGTTAATCATTATTATTATTTTGGGATAGAAGAGAATAATTCTATTTATGGATTTAATATTTGTTCTCTCCTACAAATGATTGTAAAATCAAAGAAATATAAAGAACTAGAAAACGCAAAAAATCCATATACACGTTCAACATTTCCATTAATTGAACGCCTCTCCAGACTTATTTCTCTCACTTATTTAATTTTCAAAGAGATAGAGTTTGTGGAAGAGATTAATTCAATTATCAGAGACATACCTGTCAATAATTATCAGGTTCGAGAAATTACAAATGTAATAACCAATATTACAACACCTGTACCTGCCTATGTTCCGAATGGAGGATATACAGTTGTTGATGATTTTAATCCCAGTTTATTCACACCAACAGAGAGAACACCGGGATATGTTTTCGAACATACTTATTATTTTTTTAGAAACAATCTAGATGTTATTAACCCTGAATATTTTTATGCTTATCGTGATTTTTTCTTGAGGGCGAATATACAATATATTGATAGTGAATATCGCAGAATACTCGCGAAACGTGGTTTGCCAATTATGACAAGAATCGCAGAATTATTCGCGGATATCGATAGATATGGTCATTTTACAAATCCGACATGGTTGACATTTCTCACAATTAATCAGTTATCTATTTTTATGAAGAAATTAGTTGAGGTATGGAATCGTATTCAGTATCAATCGAAAATACGAATCTGTCCTATCTCTCCACTCACTGTTTATATAATGTCAGATGTAAATCTAAATTATATTTATAATCCATATGGACAACACATAACAACAAATAATAATACAATTCATTATGTGGATACAGAGAATCCTGGACTTGTTTGGAGAGATACAGAATCAGAAATAACAAATTATGACCCCCTAACTGCCTCTCCTGAACAACATATAGAACTTGAACAATATCATAAGATGAAATATATTTTGAATTTTGCTGAATGTTTAACTGTTGCTGGATATACGAGAGAAGACCGAGATTTGGGAGTTATGAACTTCTTGTCCGCATTGGCCGAAGTTTCTGAACCTTGTCGGACCGCAATTCCTTATGTATTTCAGGGATAAACCTTATATACCGATTTTATTTTGAATTTATTCTGGCATCACAAGCAGAATCACACACATTACAACTTCGTTTTCCCGTGAATTCGATTTCGCTATACACGTGAGAGGCCATTTCATCTTTTACCGGTAAATCCTTATACAATAACTTTCCATTTTTACAATTACGTTTTACAAATTCAGCACGAGAATCATCCAAGAAATCAAAAGCGGATAGGAATGTAAGTTCTTTTTTCGTATCCTGATTTGGTATAAAATTCGATTCGTGAGAGAATTTTCCTTTTTTCTCGGCATCTGTCATTTCACAATTACAAAAATAATGTCCGCATTTGGGACAGGGTTGCCACCATTCTCGTTTTTCCTTTTTTTCTTCTTTTTTTTCTTCAGTTTTATATGCTTCTAATGTGGGTTTTTCCTCATTTGAAACTATTGATTCAAATCCTTCATAATGCATATCGGTTAAATGATAAAAAGAGAGAATAATAACAGTCGCAATAATTCCTTCTTTAATACCAAGATTACAATAATATAAAATAACGAAAACTGCGACTAATTTACCTAAAATCGAATGAGTATTTCGCATAAATGAGAGAGGATATAACGCAAAAGTAAAAATAAGAATAGCAATAACAGGTATATGAATGTCTTTCAGGTCGAATTTGAATTTCATAAGGGAGAGAATATAAATAATAAGATATGTTCTTCCGTCGGCCAACCTCGTATTATAAAATGGCAATAAATATCAAAGAATGTTAAACTCTCGTAATTTAACAAAACAATTATTATCCAAAATGAATCCTTCTATAAATCCATTAAGTTCTAATATAACAGACATAAAAAATGACGATACCGAAAATGTCTATGATGAACAATTTCCAACTGATTATGAAGACCCCGATAAAATCGTCTCTAAAAAAGAAAAAGAAACAAAATCGAAACAACGTTCAACTCCATTTTTAGAGAAAATAGACAAGTCCGATATTATTTATATATCCAATGATGAATTTAATAAAAATTTACCAGATTTATTATCAAAAGACTCTCAACAGTTCTCATTAGAAGTTCATTGTTGTTTTTATAGTATTCATACAACACATATTTATCCATATCTGTCCTATATTGTCGAAACTGACCCAGAAAAACATACTTGTCATTTTCCCCAATTTAAATTTACAGCGAATCTAAATGCTCAAGATGAAGAAACAATCCAAACAGAATTATTAAATGAAGCAATAAATATTCTCTCCAAATGTTGTCCAAAATATATTCCTTCTGTTGATTTCCGAGAGAATGTTTATCGCGGGTTTTTACCAATTGATGAAACATCGATGTATCTATTTTTCCAGATTCCTCCACAATCTATTATCTCTCCACCCTACTTGATTTCATTTATCGATGAATTAATTAGTAATGGAAAAGTATTTGATTATGTGTTTGATGAGAGATGCCAAAGATTATTTTATATTCAAGATATGCGTTTTTCTTATATACTACAGGAATTAGAAAATGGAGATAAGAAAACAATCGACATTCCTTATGTTGTTTATCATTGTATAAATAAGAAAAATGACGGTGAACCGACTAGTTTTGCTATTGAAGAAACCATAAGTGTATCCACACCCGAACAAACACAAGTAGAATCAACCGGAGAGGAAACCGAATACGCAGAGATTATTGAACAAACAACAAGTTCATTAGTGGATAGTATTGGAGAGATGGAAATGATGCAAGGATTAACAGAAACTTATTATTTTTTTACAAGTAATCCATTCCCTGAATCAGCCTCTATTGAAACTGTCCGCCGATATAAACGATACATATTATATCCTGTCGATTATGTGGATTGTAGAGATAAAGAATTTCAAGATGGAGATATAGTATTAAATGACGATGATACGGAAAAAGATTGTATTTATTTTTATCGAGAGAATGGAACCATGCAATTCTGGGGGACACAAAATGTATCAACTGTGGAACCAGTTCTCTCTTATGAAGAATCACTTACTCAACTAACGATATTGAAAACACTGAGAACTCCTGATTCTGAAAAATCTCTCACAAACACAGATGAAGAATATTTACAGGAACAAAATGAATTGGGAGAGAAAGATAATGATGAATTAGAAGATATGGAAAATAATAATGAATTAGGAGAGAAAGAAAATAATATTGTTGGAGAGAATGAAAATAATATTGTTGGAGAGAATGAAAATAATATTGTTGGAGAGAATGAAAATAATATTGTTGGAGAGAATGAAAATAATATTGTTGGAGAGAATGAAAATAAATAATGATTTCAGAGAGAACTAAAATGATAATAACGATACCAAGAGAGATTGAATTATGATTTTATACGGAATGCTTTCACACGGCCTTCGGCTGTGCGGTCGATTACTGGGTCTAATTCATCGAATTTATATCCATACTGAACCAAATATGATTTCTCTCCGATTTGATTCATATATTTTACATCATAACGTACCTCTCGCAATTGTTCTATTTTTGGTTTTAATATTGTCACGTGTTTATCTACAGCAAATTGTAATATTCTTTCATTACCATTTGTCTTATATTGTTGAATTAAATCTCTCACTTCTTTTAAACATTCATTGATTTGACCAATTAATTTCATAATAATTGCCTCTTTTTCTGGTGTACTTACGAGAGCCTTATGTCTCGCATTTAATTCATTTAATTGCTCTTCCAACACTGTATAAATTTCCATATTTTGTTTAAACGTACGAACCGATTCTTTTTCAGTTACATAACCAAATAAACTATCCATTTTCGTTTTCATAATATTCTCTTTTGCCTCTTCAATATCTCTCTTGAAGATTGCTCGATACTTATCCATATTATAAACTAATCCTCTATAAATATCGATTTTGAATTCACACGGATTCGATTTATCTCCACAATACGCAACTAACGAATCTTCTGTTCTCTCGAAAACACTTCCAACATCTCTCGCACAATATAAACATTTATATTTGATTTGAGAGATCATTGCCTTGGTTACTTTCTTGTTTTTCTTTTTGAGAGCCTCTATAGTTCGTTTTCTTACAATCTGACAGGTTGATTCATATGTTTTTTTCATTTCATAATATTTGGTGATTGCGTCCGGTATCCACGGAAACTCCACCTCTTCTTTTACATTCACAGTTTGTTTAATAATTAAACGTTTCTTTGGTCCTCCGCCAGAGAGATTGTTTTCATCGTTTTCATCTCCCCCAATAATTTCTTCTTTTACCTGTCTCTCGATTTCTCCACCGACAGATATCGGTTCAACCAATTCATATTTGGTTTTATCTCCCCCAATTAGATGAACAGAACCTCGTTGTCCTTTCGTGAGTCCTATTTTTACGGGCATTTTTAATTCAGTAATATCCAATACTTCCAATTGAGGAGCATTCGCGATATCTATAGTTGCGACATTACTTCCACGTAGTCCGAGAGAACGAATAGGGTGTCCTACAGGTATTGTAATATTCATTGGTTGATTATGTCCATTTAATAATTCGAGAGATTCCATATTCGGGAAACGCTGGAAATCATCGTCGCCAATATTCGTGAATCCGTGTCCATCAATAGTCAAATTATTGATAAATGGAAACACAGTTTGTGTGTCATTGGGTGTTCCTAATACTGATAAATGTTTATCAGGAGAGACTAAAACGAGAGAATGAATATGAGAAGGAATATTTTCAAAACCCATATAAGACTGTTCAGTAATTTGGTCGAGGTCAGGTTTAATAATCATTTTATGAATCGTTGATTTATCGACATTTTTATCGGTTCCGCCGTGGAAACCGAGTGCATCCCCAATATTTAATATTTTACTGTGGATAGATTGAGAGATATTTCGGATAGTAGCTTCCTGTTGGAACATAAAAATATATTGTTATTACAACATATTTTATTCTTTAATGGCAACCACAACAGGCTCTCATCCACAACAACAAAAACAATCTTCGAAGAATAAGGTTTTATTTATATTCAGGAGAGATTATCGATTACAAGATAATATTGGATTATATAATGCCTCTCATAAATTTTGTAAAAATGAAGGAGATGAATTGTATCCGATTTTTATTTTCACACCAGAACAAGTCGCTAATAATCCTTATGCTTCTAAAATAGCAATTCAGTTTCTTATCGAAAGTTTGGCAGATTTAGAGAGAGAAATATCTTTGAAAACCGGCGGAAAACTCACTTGTTTCTATGGGGAAAATGAACAGATAATCTCTCGTATTATCCGAGAAAAAGAAATAACTCATGTTTGTTTTAATCGTGATTATACTCCTTATTCTATAAAAAGAGATACAGATATTCAGAAACTATGTGAGAGACAAAATGTGATTTGTGAAACATGGAATGATGCTTATTTGTTTGATATGAAAAGTATAAATAAATTAGATCAAACAGATATTTCTTATTTGGATGTCTCTCACAATACAACAATTTATTATAAGAAATTCACACCTTTTTATGAGAATGCTCTCACGCACTTTCGAGAAATTCCAGAACCGGTTGGATATCCGTCCCATCGTAATCGTTTCCACCATTTAGAATCAATCACTGGAAAAATAGAATTAACGGAAGCATATCAACGATTCGCTGAAATCAATGAACAAGCACACGTGCATGGAGGCAGAAAAGAAGGATTAAAACATCTCTCGAAAGCAGTTGCGAGATTTGTTAGAACACCTGCAATGTATGTGAAAGTTCACGACCAATTAACTGATGAAACTACAAATTTATCGGCATATATAAAATTTGGTTGTTTATCAATTCGAGAGATATTTCATAAGTTAAAATCAGGTTCAAAAGAATTAATAAGACAATTAATTTGGAGAGAATTTTATGGACATTGTTTATATATATGGCCGGAAACTATAGATACACCATTAATAAATCAACATCGGCGATGGTCAGGTAGCCGTAGTGCGTTTGAAAAATGGAAACGCGGTACAACAGGGATAGATATTGTAGATGCAGCAATGACCCAAATGAATCGGACAGGATATATGCATAATCGCGGGAGATTAATCGTATCTTCGTATTTGATAAATAATTTGAAAATAGATTGGAGAGATGGAGCCAAGTATTTCTCTCAGAAACTAATAGATATTGATATAACAAATAATATTGGAAATTGGAGATGGATGGCAGAACAACCGGAATTTAAAGCGTTAAATGTGGAAACACAGGCGAAGAAATTCGATAAAGAAAAAGAATATCGACGACAATGGTTGGGTCGAGAAGAGGAAGATGAGGAGAGATAAAAAGAATATGTTGAGAGATAAAAAATACGATGAGGAGAGATAAAAAATACGATGATGAGAGATAAAAAAGAATATGTTGAGAGATAAAAAAGAATATGTTGAGAGATAAAAAAGAATAATGTTGAGAGATAAAAAATACGATGATGAGAGATAAAAAAAGAGATATAATCATTGGCGACCGAAGGGAGTCAATGTCAATAATGTTAAAAAAAGAATATGTTGATAGATAAAAAAGAATATGTTGAGAGATAAAAAAGAATATATTGAGAGATAAAACACACAATTTATTCTATCTGTCCGACATAGTATGTATTGGCATTTATCAAATGATATTCATTGTGTTTAATAATAGGTTCTGATGATATTATCATATTTTCAGTATCCATATATAATGCGGTTGGTTCTTCATCTGCAAAGGTTGAATATCTGGAAAACAAATAAATTTTATCTCTCGAATTCACATAAATAATATTCAAGAGAGCAAGGATTTCATTTTCTACAAACCAATCTATCATTTTTTTGAAAGCCTCTTCGTAAGGTGTTTTTGTTAACGCATGTCGCAATAATTTTTTTTCCTCTTCTAAAAAAGTCAAAAACAAAAAGAAAATATGTTCGCTGTCGGTTTCTCCTTGTATTTCTTCTCTCAGGTTTTTATCAATTCTGTCCAATATTTTTTTATGAACACGTGAGAGATGAAAATCAAGAACAATTCCATTATGAATAAATGCGTGTTCTTCGAAAACAAAAGGATGTGCGTTTTTATAAGACTTAGGAGAATAATTCACAGTTCGATTATTATCGATTTTTCTTAAATGTCCCAATAGGATTTTTGGTTGTTGATGAGAGATAGAACGTACAATAGTATCGCGATATCTGTCCACATCAGGTGAATCTTTTGTTTTATAGATTTTCCAGTCATAAACACCTCTCTGAATATCATCATTATCGATAAAAGCAAAACCATATCCGGTTCTATGAGGAGGATTATCTCTCGGATGGTCAAGTCCAGGTGTATTCTTATGTTTTTGACTACTTTGGCTTAGGAAACGAGAGATATATTTGGATAATATTTTACTGTCGATTTGTTGATTCGCAATATATAAAAAAAGACGACACATAATTTAAGAATTAGTTATATTTACTATTGATATTATTTTTAGGAATATTTTTTTGCGTATTAATTATGTAAAATTGTTGAATTCGATAATGGACCGGTAATAATATAGTTTGTTTAGGAATAAATAAGATAAGTTATTGAATTGCGTTAAACTACTTAAAAAGACGACTATACTAGATGTATACAATTAAGAATGGCTCGTCAATCCAAATCTACTACTGCTTCTGCTCCCGCTACTACCAATGTTCCTGTTACTGTCGCTGTTGAGGTTTCCGCTCCCGTTGTGGAGAAGAAACAGCGCAAGCCCAAGGCTGTTGCCCCCGTTGCTGAGGCTCCTGCCCCTGTCGTCGAGGCTCCTGCCCCCGTCGTCGAGGCTCCCGCTACTGAGGCCCCTGCTCCTGAGGATGCATCCTCCACTTCTTCCAAATTCGCTGCTCTTGTTGCTATTGTGAAGGAGATGAATGCTCTTAACCGCAATGCCAATATCTTGATTAAGGAGATTGAGAAGAGCCATACCAAGGATCTTAAGACCGCTTCCAAGAATGGTCGCAAGAGACGTGGTCCTGGAAACAGAAAGCCCGCTGGTTTTATCACTCCTATCCTTGTGAGTGATGAACTTGCCAAATTCCTTGGCAAGGAGGCTGGTGCTAAAATCTCCAGAGTTGAGGTGACTCAGGGTGTGAATGCTTATATCCGTGAGCATAACCTTAAGGATGCCAAGAATGGCAGAAAGATTAACCCTGATGCCAAACTCAAGAAACTCTTGAAAGTTCAGGATGGTGAGGATCTTACCTTCTTCAACCTCCAGAGATATCTTAAATCCCACTTCCTTGAGTCTGTTAAATCCGCTTAAGGGAACAAAAATATATAATATTTAGCAATCATATGTATTAGTTTTATAGAATCTAATACAAATATTTTCACAGGTTAAATCTCGGTATAATACTGACTTTTCTTATATCCTGATAAATATATCCTGATATATTTATAATGGCAAATTTATATGAATCTGTTTCAAGAACAATTCGTCCTTATTATTATTTAATTTTAATCGGTACATTATGTATTGTTTTCGGTGTTGCTAGTTGGTTTATTTACACTCGTTATACACAAAAAGAAAGAGATAATGAGAAAAATGCTGATATCTATAATGGAACTACACAACCACCGATGGTATTATATCTCTTTTATGCGGATTGGTGTCCCGCTTGCAAACGAGCAAAACCAGAATGGAACAATTTCCGTGATACCTATAATGGTCGTTTAATAAATGGGTATAAATTAACTTGTACTGAAATCGAATGTTCTGATGAATCTGGAACCACTGCTGACTTAGTAAGCCGATATAACATTACCCAATTTCCTACTATTAAATTAGTGAAAGGTGAAGATGTTTATGATTTCGAAGCCAAAGTCACCAAAGATCATTTAGAGAAATTCGTTCATAGTGTTTAACACTATAATATAGTCTATTATGCACATAAGCCCATAAAAAATTAATACTATATGGTATTTTTTGAACACCATATAGAAAGATTTATCCTAGTATTCTTATCTATAGGATTTGATATGTCATTAGAACAAGCACAAGCAAAACGTCAATACGATTCATTTTTGTCAAAATATGATAATCGATTGAATCCGGATACACCAATTCCGACATCCAATCCGAATATGCAAGGTGGTTCTTATTCGATTCCTGATGACAAATATTCAGAATTCCTACAACTTTATTATAATTATATTATCCGATACAATAATGTGGAATATTTAACAGAAATACAAAGGACTGATGGAACTGAACCAATCGTCGTGGATTTAGATTTACGATATGATTTTGACATCAAAGAAAGACAACACACAAAAGATAATATCGAAGATTTAGTTATTCTTTATTTGGGAGAATTAAAGCATATTTATGAATTTGATGAGAAACCGTTTTATATTTTCATTATGGAAAAACCGAATGTGAATCGCGACACGGCTAAGAAAATCACGAAAGATGGAATTCATATGATTATTGGTATTCAGTCTGACCGCACTGTCCAAAGCGTTTTAAGAAGTCGAGTTATTAAAAAAATCGGTTCTTTATGGAATACGATTCCATTAAATTCCGAATTCACTTGGGACACCGTTTTTGATGAAGGTATCACAATGGGTCATTGTGGTTGGCAAATGTATGGCTCTCAAAAACCAACAAGTAATGAGAAATATGATTTATCTATGATTTATGAAGTACTCTTTGACCCCGCGGACCGAGAATTTTCTTGTAAACCTGTCCAAATATCGAATTTTCCAATCATCGAAAAAATTGAGTTGCTTTCAGTAAGAAGTCAAAAGCATCCATCTTACCATTTGAAACCTGATTTCATGTCATCTATATCCGATCATACTAGTGGAACTACTAGTCCAAACGCCGCGTCAAGAAGAAAGAAATTGGTGATTCGTTCATCGTCAAATGATACAATGTCGATGTTTCAGTATTCTGGTGCGATTTCTGAAATTTGTAATATCCGCGACCACGCACAATTGGATATGGCTGTAGAACAATTTAAAACAAAATTCGCATTGTTTTATGATATTATTGATGCTCATAATTATACAATGACATTGCCTGAGTCTTATTATGGTCCGGGTTCTTATGATAAATGGATGCGAGTTGGTTGGGCACTTTCGAATACTCACGACATTTTATTCTTATCTTGGATAGCATTCAGTGCGCAGTCGTCGGCGTTTTCATTCAGTGACATTCCATCACTTTATGATAAATGGCAACGATTTGATAAGAATAATATATTAGGATTAAATCGTAATTCGATTCGTCGTTGGTCGGAGAAAGACGCGCCTGATAAATACGCGGAAGTGCGTTTTAATAGTATTGATTATCATATTGATAAAACATTAACATCTGCTGTCGATTTAATTGATTCTCTAGATGCGGAAGAAAAGAAAAAAGTGAAAGGAAAAGTGTCAAATGATTATGCGTTTGCGGAGGCACTTCATTTCTTATATGGAGATGAATCTGTTTGTGTGAGTGTGAAAAACAATATGTGGATGCGTTATTCGGGTCATCGTTGGATAGAAGATGAAGCGGGTAATTATTTGCGTCATAAAATTTCGACAGAATTATATAAAATCTATGAAAGAAAAATGTTTCAAATTAGTGAAAGAGTAACTGCGATTCAACAAGTGGATGAATCGGATAATCGTATTCGAAAAGAAAAAGCGAAATTAATGCGAATCTGTCAATTATTGCCATTATTGGGTTCAAGTAATGATAAGAAAAACATTATGACAGAAGCACGTGAATTGTTTTATGACAGTCAATTTATGGAAAAATTAGATGAAAATCCATATTTACTTTGTTTCAATAATGGTGTATTCGATTTTAAACAGGGGATTTTCAGGGCGGGTTGTCCAGAAGATTATATTTCAAAATCGACAAATATTGATTATGTGGAATTCAAAGAATTGAATAAAGATACTGTCGCTGAAATCCACGATTTTATGAATAAATTGTTTCCAAAGAGAGAATTATGTAAATATATGTGGGACCATTTGGCATCTGTATTAATCGGCACTCCGGATAAACAAACATTCAATAATTATTACGGTGAAGGTAGAAACGGTAAATCGGTCTTATGTACATTAATGGATACGATTATGGGAGAATATAAGGGAGTTGTTCCATTATCGGCGATTACACAGGATAGAGCGAAAATCGGTGGTACATCGGCTGAATTGGCTGAATTGAAAGCGATTCGTTATGCAGTGATTATGGAGCCATCGGAGTCGGATGCGATTAAGGAAGGTCCATTAAAACAATTAACGAGTGGTCTAGATCCGATTCAATGTCGTGCGCCTTATTCCTCGAAAACTATGACTTACTATCCACAATTCAAATTAGTATTATGTACGAATCATTTGATGGAAGTAAAAGCACAGGATAATGGTACTTGGCGTCGTATTCGTGTTGTGCCATTTGAATCTTTATTCACTGAAAATCCTGTCCACGATGACCCCGATAAACCATATCAATATAAGATTGATGACCGTATTCACGAGAAATTCGATACTTGGAAAACGGTATTTATGTCGATGTTAGTTCAACACGCGAAAACAACAGGTGGAAGCGTACAAGATTGTGAAGTTGTATTATCGGCGAGTAGAGAATATCAACAGAGTCAAGATTTCATTGCGGAATTCGTGAGAGACAAGATTGTTCGTGCGGAAGGTGGAAAGATTGGAAAATCGGAATTAAATACGGAATTTCATATTTGGTTTGCGCAAACTTATGGAAACAAAGGATTACCGAATATTAAGAAAGTTCATACATTTATTGATAAGACTTATGGAAAGGCGAAAAACAATAGTTGGACAGGTATTAAAATTCGTTTTGACCGTGATGATATGTTGAATCAAGCGCAAATAGCCGATGACGATGACGATGACTACGACGCCAGCGAAGAACAATTGATGAATTCACTGTAATGATTTCGAATATAGACAAGGATAATAATTTTGTATCTCACATATATAATTAAGATATGTCAGATAATTCTACTGATAAAACTACAGATACATCTGGAAATACTACAACAGATTCATCTGGAAATACAAATACATCAACAACAACTAAGACATATACTGTAAATCCAGCGGATAATCATTTTGATCCAATGACATCTACAATTACTTTTGGATTTTTGGCATTATATTTTGCGATTTATCTTGTTTTAGGTTTTTTTATTGATAAAACACAGCCTGGTGGAAATCAACGTTTAGGCAACTTAATCGATATGATTGTTGTCCTGATTTTAATTGGCTTGATTATGTATTTATATTTACAGAACCCATCAACATTTTTCAAGGATAGTCTAGAAAATACTCGTCTCTATTTGAATAATTATTATTCCGTTTTCGAAATTATTGGATTTATTATATTCCTTTATTTGGGTGTTTATATTTTGGGATTGCCAATGACAAATGGAGAGAAATCAATGTCTCTCGCATTCTTGGAAACAAAAGCCTATTTCTTTTTAGCCATTCTAATTGCTATCCAGTTTTTCAAATATGTATTAAATATTCCAATTGTTGATATGATTTTCGGGGATTGGGAATTCCTGAAGAGCAAAATGTCTCCTACTTTGGACACAAGTGGAAACACCATTGATAAAACCACTGTACAAAAGAAGGAAGAAGTATTCAATGTTTCCAATAATTTATATACATTTGATGACGCAAAAGCGGTTTGTGCCAGTATGAATGCTCGGTTAGCGACATATGATGAAATCGAAGACGCATATAATCATGGAGCGGAATGGACAAGTTATGGTTGGAGTGAAGGACAACACGCATACTTTCCAACCCAGAAAACAACTTGGCAAAAACTTCAAAGTGTAAAAGGACACGAACACGATTTAGGTCGTCCTGGTGTCAATGGTGGTTATTTCAAAAATCCTTATATTAAATTTGGTGTGAATTGTTACGGAATAAAACCAGAAATGACAGATAAGGATAAAGCATATATGCAAGCAAGAAAAAACCAAGTATATCCGAAAACATTGGAAGACAAGGCATTAGATGCCAAAGTCGAATTTTGGAAAGCGAATAAGGATAAGTATATGGTTATTAATGGCTATAATGAGAACCAATGGTCAGCATCAACATAATAACATTAGAAAATTGAATAACCATCTATTTTCAGAATAAGATTATATAAAACAATCTTATTCCATTATATCTAACCGAACCAATGAATCCTGAAATCAAAGTGACTTCTGAAGAAAACGATACCTTGTCATTCACTCTTTCCGGTGTAAATGTCAGTTTAGCAAATGCGGTTCGACGCACAATTATCAATGATATCCCCACTCTTTGTTTCCGCACAGAAACGTATAAGGATAATCAATGTTCTATCGAGACTAATACCACTCGTTTCCATAATGAAATCATCAAGCAACGTCTGAGTTGTATTCCGATTCATTCCACTGATTTCAATAAATTCGTAGGAAATTATGTAGTTGAAGTTGATGAAAAAAACGAAACAGAAACTGTCCAATACATAACAACAGAGCATTTTAAAGTACGAAATAAAGCAACCAATGGTTATTTAAGTCGAAAAGAAGTCGCAGATTTATTTCCACCCAATAAAATAACAGGTGATTATATCTTATTTGTCCGTCTAAGACCCAAAATAGGTGATATCCCGGGAGAAGAAATCAAATTGTCGTGTGAATTTGCCGTTTCAAACTGTGCGAATAACAGTATGTATAATGTAGTATCGAAATGTGCGTATGGAAATACAATCGATATGGGTAAAGCGAATGAAGCGTGGGCAAAAATTAGTGAGTCATTGGCGACAGAAGGTTTAACAGCAGAAGATATCGAATTCAAAAAGAAGAATTTCTATCTGTTAGATGCACAAAGATACTATAAACCGGATAGTTATGATTTTATCGTGAAATCCGTGGGTGTTTATACGAATAATCAAATCGTGAAAACTGCTTGTCGTATTTTAGAGAGTCGTCTACATAAATTATTAGAAGAGGTGAAATCGAAAACAGTGCCGATTATTGATGTGAATGATGAAGATGCGCCTGTTTCAAGAGGCATGTCGGTGAATATGGCGATGGACCGTACATATGATATAATTTTAGAGAACGACGATTTTACAATTGGAAAAATGGTGGAATATTATTTATATGACAAAGGATATCTAGATAAGAGTAAACGTGTATTCGATTTCTGTGGATACAAGAAATTCCATCCTCACGACGCTCATAGTATAATTCGTGTTACATTTGCGGATAATGTAGAACAAACCGAAGAACGAAGTATTTTAGAATATTTATTGGAAAATGCCTGTAATGAATTGGGAGAATATGCCAAACAAGTAGGAAAACATTTCTAAATAAATCATTGCGCCCTAAGGGAACTTGAAACCATCGATATATACAATAACAGCATTCCAATAATAAAATGTCAATGTTATCTCCTTCGCCATATATATCTTCAACAAGTGGAAACAATAAAACATCAAGACGACAACCAACCATTGGAAAAAAAACAATGAAAAATCAGAGTTCAGTGAATGGAAATATGAATGATAATATTCCTATGTATCCTGGAACACAGAATTTTTTTAATGAGAGCAAAGACATTGATAATTCTGAAATCGATGTATCCAATGTTTCCGAGAATTTTAAAGAGACAATGGACGCAAGTGAAACAAGAGCTGAAAAAATCAATGCTTTATTGAATCGTATTACTGGAACAAATTCGGGGGATGGATTGGCCGATTATAAACCTGTCAGTGAAACAAAACCAGAACCCAAAAAGTATTTAGCAAGTGATTTATTACCATCAGTTTCTACTGCTGAAAATTTTGAAAACAATAAACCCATACCAAATATGAATACATATTTGCCGAGTCGAACTGGTGACGAAGGAACAACAATATATTCAAATGCTTATAATAGTAGAATATTACCAAGTGATTTTTCATCGAGTGGTAGTGGAAAACCATATTATGCTTCGGGTGAAAAAAATGGGACACTTATGGAAAAACTGAATTATGTGGCTCATATGTTGGAAGAGATGCAATATGAGAAAACGAGCAATATTACCGAAGAATTGATTTTGTATTCATTTTTAGGAATTTTTGTTATTTTTGTTGTCGATTCATTCTCTCGCAGTAGTGTTCGATATACACGATAAACAACTTGATCATTATTTTTACTTATATCAACATTATATAATATTGATATATTTTTAGGAACACCTAAGAAATAATAGGGACATATAAGATATTATTGTGTAATAAAAATGTATAATGACTCGTCGCGGTAATAAAAAAGCAAGAAACGAACCAGAACTGGAACCGGAACAATCAATAATAAATAAAAGTATTATTGAAGATATTAATGATGCTATCCAACGTTCAAAAGAACAAACAAGATTACCTGAAAATATTATTTTTGAACGTCAAAATTCAAGGGAACAAATATTTGGAGATAATTATAATTTTTCAATGCCAGAATACTCTGATAAAATGGATATTGATGAACCTGAAATAGAGGTAATTGGAACTCCATTATCTCCCGTAAATAAAAAACAAACTGAACAACAAGACAGAGGAACAAGAAAAAGAAGATATGATGATGAACCTCGTAGACAATCACCACCGACACAGACTAGAAAAACGGCTAGAACAAATACAACATTTACAGATGCTTTAAATGAATTCAAAAATTTTGGTTCTGAACTAGTGAATGATATTAATATGAATGTTGATGAAAAAGTGGAAACATACGAGAGATTAATAAATCAAATGATTGCTTCTATGGGTGATTTTAAGAAATCTTGTGAAAAATTCAGAGATAAAAAGATGAATGAATCGACAGTGAATGAATTCAAAGATACATTGAAGCAGTTTAATGATAATATGATTGATTTATTAGGACAAATAGCAGCATCTGATATTTCTCCTGCGTCTATGAGAAAATTGTATAATAAAATAACACCCCAATTAATTGCCGCAAACAATTCATTTAAAGAATTTGTTGCTGACCCCAAAAAAATAGATGAATCTCCGCTTTCAAAATCTCCAAAGAAAGCATCTCCAGTGCCACGACAACCCAGTCGAATCGAACTTATCAGACAAATGTTTAAAACCGAAACTGAAATTTTATTAAAAATGATTGCGGCAACTTATGAAAAAGTATATGCTCAAGGTCCCGATAAATGTAGAAAAGTGATTGCGTCCATTAGTGTCCTATTAATTATTTATAATTATTTACCAGTATCTATAAGAAGACAACTTAAATATGTTCCTTACTTAGGAGCAACTTTTAGAGTGGTAGACACATTACATACACCATTGTTATACTCACAAAATGTGGCAATGGTATCAACTGGAATTTTCTATTATTTAAAAAATGTTGGTAATATTGACTTAACAGATTATGTAATTTTGATTAAACAAAATGCTCATTATGGATTAGAAACATTTATTGGAAGAACATTCGGTTTTATTATGAATTCAATAAACCCTACATTTTTAAAAAGTATTATACCTATTCCAGATAGATTTTCAATTGATGAGAGAAATTCACCTCCGTTCAAGAGTTCAAAAGGTTCAAAAGAATCAACTACTTCAAGTAAAGCAAGTGTGGCAAGTATTTCGGCAAGTATAAATGGTGTTGACCAATTGTTAGAGGACAGTGAAATGGATGCTCCTGACCCAGTCACAGAAACCAGATTTATTCTAATTATGAATGATCAAAACGCAGTAGGTGAAACACAACATATGGAAGCAGAACAAGCATTAGTTGTATGGAATGATACAGCATCAACAGTATCAAGTATGACAAGTCTATCAAGTCAAACAGAATCCGAACAACGTGTGTTTGATTTTTATTCATGGGTTTGGAAAAAAGTATTTGGTTCTCCTACAAATTCTGCTAGTTCAACAAGAGGTGGTCGTCGCAGAGGTGTTCGTATTTATAAAGATGTTCCTACTCATAAATTAACTCGAAAAAATAAAAACCACAAATTAAGAAAAACCTATAAATCTTTGCACTTTTAAACCTTTGCACCTTTAAAATGCTATTACGATTCACCAGCTGGCGCGGTGAATCGTTTTAAATAAGTCATAATTTGCCATAGGCAAATTATTGACCATTAATGGGAATTTTTATCGGTGCAAAGGCCACCTTCGGTGGCCGACAGTCGCCCGCGAAGCGGGCTTAGTGACAGTTGCCTTCGCATTTCCGAAGGCAGGCCGTCAGTGCCTGCCGGCCTTAGGAAACCGCCTTAATAATTCCGTAGGAATTATTCGGCGTTTTAAATGTGCAAAGGCGTAAAACGCCGACTA
>Ga0255211_1000275_pt1 | contig 19105 bp, 19 predicted proteins | sample Miss_Yuk_RepB_8d_FD_183036 | JGI IMG/M metagenome (GOLD analysis project Ga0255211, IMG submission 183036) | Freshwater microbial communities from Mississippi River, Louisiana, United States - Miss_Yuk_RepB_8d | ecosystem: Environmental > Aquatic > Freshwater > River | place: USA: Louisiana...
GCACACCGCAGCGATTTCTGCGGGCACTTTGGTGCCGCGTGGCACAAAGAGGTGGCGCTGTTTGAGTTCCTTCAACCGCGGGCAAAGATCAAAACCAAGCAAACGGGCACCCGTTTGCTGCCGTGCAGGACTTCGAGCGTGCCGGCCGTGATGCGCAACTCGACCGGCTCGCCCACCAGGGCATGGGGCACCGAGTAGTAGTGGCCATCGAGCTCGACGTGGTAATCGATGTTGACGCGGGCGGGCTTGAAGCGGGCGATGGGCATGCGCTGCGCCGGCAGCGGGCGCAGGGCTGGCCGGTCGAGCTCGGCGAAGGCGCTGGCGCGGTTGCCCGGCAACTTCTTGAACGCGCGCTGGTTCAAGTCCACCAGCAAGGCGGCTATTGAACGGTTGAGCTCGGCCAGACTGAAGAAGGTCTGGTGGCGCAGCCTGGCGAGAATCCAGCGCTCGACCACCTGCACCCCCACTTCGACCTTGGGTTTGTCGCGCGGCTTGGCCGGGCGCGCGGGCATCACGGCCAGGCTGTAGTGCGCCGATAGCTCTTCGAGCAGGCGGTGCGCAGTGGGCTCGTAGCGGTCGGGGCGGGCCATGAGGGCGCGCGGCTGGTCGGGCACCAGCAGACGGGGCACGCCACCGATGAACTCCAGTGCGGCAATGATGCTGGCCACCCAGTCGGTGGCCTTCTGGCTGGCGGTGGCGCAGGCATAGGTGTAGTTCGATGCGCCCAGCACGGCCACGAAGACTTGGGCCTGGCGTATCTCGCCAGTGTCGGCATCCACGACAGGCACCGTCTGGCCGGCGTAGTCCACGAAGAGCTTGTCACCTCCCGTGTGGGTCTGGCGCATGGAGCGCTGCAGGCGCCGGGCCCAGGCCTTGTACTTCTCGCAGAAGGCGCTGTACTTGTACGCCTGACCGCCGTGCTGCTGCTGATATTCCTCCCACAGCAGTTGCAGCGTCACGCCGGGTCGGCGCAGCTCGCGGTGGATGTGGGCGTGGTCGGGTTCAAGGTGACGGGATTCGCGCGCCACCGGCGGCCGGTACAGCCGCGCTTGCAGTTCTTCATCGCTCAGGCTCTGGGCCAGCGCCCAGTCCACACCGGCCACGCGCGCGTAGCTGGCAATCTCGCTGACAGTGGATTTGGAGATGCCGAGGGCGGCACCGATTTGGCGGGTGCTCAAGGCCCCGCCGTGCAGCAGTTGAAGTGTGTGTCGTAGTTTGCTCATGGTGACCCTGGGTGTGGGCATCGCTGGTTCCGGTCAAAAAACCGGGCAGCGTATCCCGCGTTCGGGTCACTCAAAACACCCCGCAGGTGTCCGACATCAGTTTGGAATGCTGTCCGCCTTCAGCGTGGAACGGTGTCCGCCATCACGCTGGAACACTGTCCGCCATCAGCATGGAACCGTGTCCGCCATCGCGTGGAATACGCACGCAGGGCCCGATTGAGGCCGAGGTTGTTCAGGGATGCGCGGTTTTTTGACTTTTGCCAGTGGTCGGCAAAAAGCGTGGCTAGGTTGATGCCCTCGTCCAACTTCTGCAGGAGGGTCGACAGGACCTCGGCCGCTGAATAGGCCTCGCGAAGCCTTGCAAGATAGGGACTGACACTCTGCAGACCGGTTTTGTTCAGCATGGCCAACTTGGCGAAGGCCCTGGCCATGTGCCGCAGGCTGGCGGTGTCGCTGCAATGCTGCATGCTCTGCTGCGAAAAAAGAGCCGCGCACACCCTCGGCAGGACGTGCGCCGAAAGGTCGGGTGTGCTGGAAGGCATGGCGGCACCTCGTACCGGCGGCGGATCGTCGGTGCCGTCCCCTGTCTGGGGAGGCGACCCGCCCACAGACGGTGTCGAACAGGCTCGAAAGTCCCCTCGGAAGCCCAGGCTTGGCAAGTAGTGTGTGAGTCGACGCATGGATCTGGGCGCTCAGACAGCGGTGGCAGGGAATGCCCTTCGCCAGCGCGAAGCCAGGTCATGGGCTACCCGGCCTACGTCAACCGCACGGGTAAAAGATTCCTCAGCGATCGATCACGCCACGTCTCGTTCAAGCGACGGCCGCTGAAAGCGGCGATCGGCGCTAGCGGCCTGGCGGCTCCGTGTCTCAGATAGGCCTCGCGGGGCGAGAGCATGGTCACCGTGCTGGCCAGTTCCCGGAGGGGAACCTGAGGCGCGGGCCTGTGGCCTGGCGGCCCGCCGGGCCGCCACGGCGCGGGCTTTACAGGGTCTCGGCGAACAGCTCGCGCCCGATGAGCATGCGGCGGATCTCGCTGGTGCCGGCGCCGATCTCGTAGAGCTTGGCGTCGCGCCACAGGCGCCCCAGCGGGTACTCGTTGATGTAGCCGTTGCCGCCGAAGACCTGCACGCCTTCGCCGGCCATCCAGGTGGCCTTCTCGGCCGTCCACAGGATCACCGAGGCGCAGTCCTTGCGCACGCGGCGCACGTGCTCGCTGCCCAGCGTGTCCAGGTTCTTGGCCACCGTGTAGGCGAACGAGCGGCCCGCCTGCAGCACCGTGTACATGTCGGCCAGCTTGCCCTGGATGAGCTGGAACTCGCCGATGCTCTGGCCGAACTGCTTGCGCTCGTGCACGTAGGGCACGACGTTGTCCATCACCGCCTGCATGATGCCCAGCGGCCCGCCGCTGAGCACGGCGCGCTCGTAGTCCAGCCCGCTCATGAGCACCTTGGCGCCGTTGTTGAGCCCGCCCAGGATGTTCTCGACCGGCACCTCCACGTTCTGGAACACCAGCTCGCCCGTGTGGCTGCCGCGCATGCCCAGCTTGTCGAGCTTTTGCGCGATGGAAAAGCCCTTCATGCCCTTCTCGATGAGGAAGGCGGTGACGCCGCGCGCGCCCATCTCGGGCTCGCTCTTGGCGTAGACCACCAGCGTGTCGGCGTCCGGGCCGTTGGTGATCCACATCTTGCTGCCGTTGAGCAGGTAGTAGCCGCCCTTGTCCTCGGCCTTGAGCTTCATGCTGATGACGTCGGAGCCAGCGTTGGGCTCGCTCATGGCCAGTGCGCCCACGTGCTCGCCGCTGATCAGCTTGGGCAGGTACTTCTGTTTCTGTGCCTCGTTGCCGTTGCGCTTGATCTGGTTCACGCACAGGTTGGAGTGCGCGCCGTAGGACAGGCCCACGGAGGCGCTGGCGCGGCTGATCTCTTCCATGGCCACCATGTGGGCGAGGTAGCCCATGTTGGCGCCGCCGTAGGCCTCGGGCACGGTGATGCCGAGCACGCCGAGCTCGCCCATCTTGCGCCACAGGTCCATGGGGAACTGGTCGCTGCGGTCGATCTCGCCGGCGCGCGGTGCGATCTCGGCCTGGGCGAAGTCGCGCACCGCGTCGCGCAGTGCGTCGATGTCCTCGCCGAGCTGGAAGTCGAGGCCGGGCATTTGCATGTGGAAATCTCCAGGTAGGGGGCTTGATTGACGCCCGTTGGGTTTTCCCACACACTATACCTAACAAACGATTGGTTTTCTATTTTGATGTCCAGACCACCCCGCACGCCGCGCGCGGACAACCGGCGCTCCACGCTGCTGGATGCCGCCGCGCGCCGCTTCGCGCGCCGGGGTTACGCCGCCACCTCCATGCGCGACATCGCGCAGGAGGCCGACATGCTGGCGGGCTCGCTCTACTACCACGTGCCGTCCAAAGAGGACCTGCTGGTGGAGGTGTACGAGGCGGGTGTGCTCACGCTGAAGAACGCCAGCGCGGACGCTCTGGAGAAGGACGTGGATCCCTGGACCCGGCTCGAGCTCGTGTGCCGGGCCCACCTGCAGATCCTCCTGCGCGACAGCGACTACCCGCAGCTGCTGATCCGCGTGCTGCCGGACGACGTGCCCCAGGCGAGCGATCGGCTGCGCGAACTCCGCGAGCGCTACGAAGCCGTTTTCCGCACGGTGGTGGCGCAGTTGCCATTGCCTGCAGGCAGCGACCGGCGCGTCCTGCGCCTGACGCTCATCGGCGCGCTCAACTGGGCGACGCTGTGGTTCAACCCCGACGGACGCGACTCCCCACGCGTTCTCGCGCGAAAAATTGTGGGGCTACTGAAGGAAATGAAAGATGGCCAAACGTCCACCTAGGGTGATCGTGACCAAGATCGGCTTTGATGGCCACGACCGCGGAAGCCGCGTGATCGCCGCCTGCCTCAGGGATGCGGGCATGGAGGTGATCTACACCCCGCCCTGGCAGGAGATACCGACGGTGGTGAAGCTGGCGATGGAAGAGGACGCCGACGTGATCGGCATTTCCTCGCTGGCCACCGACCACCTCATCGTGCCCAAGCTGCTGGCCTCGCTGCGCGAGGCCGGGCTGAACGATGTGCAGGTCATCGTGGGCGGCATCGTGCCGGCCAAGGACGAAGCGATGCTGCTGCAAGCCGGCGTCGCCCAGGTGTTTCACCCCGGCACCTCGCTGGACGATGTCGTCACCTCGGTGCACGCCCTGTCCGACAAGCGCCGCAGCCTGCAAGGAGCCTCCGCATGAGCACCCCCCCGATCGTCAATGGCCACGCGCAGTGGGAAGCCGAGTTCGCCCAGGGCGTCAAAGGCGACACCAGCATCCGCAACCGCTCCGGCATCGGCATCAAGCCGCTGTACACGCCGCTGGACCACGGTGGTGCGTCCTATGAGGAGGCGCTCGCCTATCCGGGCCAGTACCCTTACACGCGCGGCATCTACGCCACCATGTACCGCGGCCGCAGCTGGTCGCAACGCCAGCTCATCGGCCTGGGCGTGCCCGAGGATTACAACTCGCGCGTCAAGGAAATGCTGGATCTCGGCGCCTCGGCGCTGTCGCTGATTCCCTGCAACTCGGTGTTCCGCGGCTACGACGCCGACACCGTGCCCTCCGAACTGCTGGGCACCTGCGGCACCGTGATCAACCACGTGCAGGACATGCAGGTGGCCCTCGACGGCGTGCCCATCGACAAGCTCTCCACCGCCATGAACGACCCCTCGCCGTTCACGCTGCTGGCCTTCGAGCTCGCGGTGGCCAAGCGCCGCGGCGTCCCCTGGACGAAGATCACCGGCACCTCGAACCAGAGCGACTGCATCTCGCACTTCGTGGCCAACCACATGTTCTTCCGCCTGGCGCTGCAGGGCGCGCGGCGCGTCATCGTGGACCACATCCGCTTCTGCAATCAGCAGGTGCCGGGCTGGAACCCGCTGTCCATCGTCGGCCAGCACATGCAGCAGGCGGGGGCCACGCCGGCCGAGGCCATGGCCTTCACGCTGTGCTCGGGCATCCAGTACGCGGAGGACTGCATCGCCGCCGGCATGGACCCCGACCAGTTCCTGCCGCGCTTCACCTTCTTCTTCGACATCTCCGTCAGCTTCTTCGAAGAGGTGGCGAAGTTCCGCGCGGGCCGCCGCATCTGGGCGCGCCTGTGCCGCGAGCGCTTCGGCGCCAAGGACCCGCGCTCCTGGCGCTTCAAGTTCCACGGCCAGACCTCGGGCGTGGACCTCACGCGCCAGCAGCCACTCAACAACATCGCGCGCGTCACCACGCAGGCCATGGCCGGCATCTTCGGTGGCTTGCAGTCGCTGCACACCGACGGCTACGACGAAGCGCTGTCCACGCCCACCACCGAGGCCGCGCGCATCGCCGTGGCGACGCAGAACATCCTGCGCGAAGAAGCCCATCTGACGGACGTGATCGATCCGCTGGGTGGCTCTTACTACGTGGAGTCGCTCACCAACGACATGGAGGCCAAGATCAACGCGATCATTGACCTGATCGATCAGGCCGGTGGCATGTACCAGGCGGTGGAGAAGGGCATCGTGCAGCGCATGATCGGTGAGTCGGCGCTGGCCTTCCAGAAGCAGGTCGACGCGGGCGAGCAGACCATCGTCGGGGTCAACGCCTACCAGATCGAGGAAGACCCGGCGACCTACTCCTCGCTGGAGTACCCGGACGCGCCGCGCATGCAGTCCTACCTGGGCCGCCTGGCCGACTTCAAGAAGTCGCGCTCCAACGCAGAGGTCGACAAGGCGATCAGCGCGCTGGCCAAGTCGGCCAACACGCCCAAGTCCAACGTCTTCGAGCACGTGGTCGCGGCGGCCGAGGTCGGTGCCACGCACGGCGAGATCTGCGGCACCCTGCGCACAGAGCTGGGCTTCGGCAATCCCTTGACGGTGGTGTGAGCGCAGTGAACAAGACGACCATAGAGAAGGCGTTGGCCGGCGATCGGCGCTCGATCGCACAAGCCATCAGCGCGCTGGAAAACGGTGCCGAGGCGGCTTTCGAGGTGCGTCGCGCCACCGCGGCGGCCCAGGGCCGCGCACACGTCATCGGCATCACGGGGCCGCCGGGTGGCGGCAAGTCCACCCTGGTGTCGGTGCTGATCCAGGGCTTGCGGAAGAAGGGCAAGACGGTGGCGGTCGTGGCCATCGACCCTTCAAGCCCGTTCACCGGTGGCGCGGTCCTCGGCGACCGCATCCGCATGGGCGAGCGCCAAAGCGACGAGGGTGTCTTCATCCGCTCGCTGGCCTCGCGCGGCCACCTCGGTGGCCTGTCGGTGGCGGCCGGGGATGTCATCGACCTCTTCGACGCGGCGGGCTTCGACGTCGTCATCGTGGAGACCGTGGGCGCGGGCCAGTCGGAGGTGGAGATCACGCGCTACGCCGACACCCGCGTGGTGGTCTGCCCACCCGGCCTGGGCGACGACGTGCAGGCGATCAAGGCCGGTGTGCTGGAGATCGCCGACGTCTTCGTCGTGACCAAGGCCGATCTGCCCGATGCGCGCAAGACCGAGTCGGAACTGCTGGCCATGCTGACGCTGCGGCGCTCGCAGGAGGCGGTGCCCGAGGTGATGAGGGTGTCGGCGCCCCAGGGCGACGGCGTCGATGCCCTGGTGGACTGGCTCGACACGCGACAGCAGCGGGGCCGGCGCCACGCGGCCGGTGGCAGCAAGGCGGCCTACACGCTGGTGTCGCAGTGCCTCGCGGGCGACAACATGGCCCAGTTGATGGGGATCGAGCTGGTTGCGGCCTCGATGGGCAGCACCACGCTGCGCATGAAGGTGGCGCGCAAGCACATCAACTTCAACAAGCGCTGCCACGGTGGGGCGGTCTTCGCCCTCGGCGACATGGCCCTGGGCCTGGCGTGCAACACCTACGGGAAGATCGCCACCCTGGTGGACGGGCAGATGAGCATCTCCAACGCGGTGGAAGAGGGCGAGTGGCTGATCGCGCACGCCTACGAGGTGTCTCGCTCGCGCAAGATCGGCACCTACCAGGTGAAGATCACGCGGGCCCGCGATGGGGCGCACATCTCGATGCTGAACGGCACCGTGTACGTGCTGGACAAGAGCGTCGAGGCACCGGTGCCGGTGCCTGCGGCGGAGTCGGTGCCACAAGCCGTGGTGGCGGCGGAGCCGGAGGCTGTGTGATGGGCAGCTTGTCGGCCGAGCCGCTCCATGGCCGGGGTCGTCAAGGACTGCGTTCGCTCAAGCGCCTCGCGCGCTCGGGGCAGGGCGCAGACGCCCCGCCCGAGCTGCGCCAGCAGAGCCAGGCCATCGCGCTGGCGCTGCTGGACCGCAGCATCAAGTTCCGGCATGGCCGGCTGGCACTGCTGAGGCTGAAGGAGGCCCTGGCCTTGGGCGCGGTGGTGGACGCCGCGCAGTGGGCGTATTGCCAGGGTGTGCTGGCCCAGGTGCACGACATCGCGCTGCGCGCCGACGTTGAACAGGCCCGCCGCCGGGCCATGGGCCGGCAGGCCTGATCGGCCCGCCCGCGCTCAGAGGGCCACCACCGCTTCGCCGGCGATCTTGGGGGTCCCTGCCTGGTCGCTGCCGAGCACCTCGATGCGGGCGCACAGAACGCCCTCGTCGCTGAAGGTCTCGAGCACGCGCCCGGTGCAACGGATGGCGTCACCCACGTGCATGAGACCCTGGAAGCGCACGCCGAAGTGGCGCAGGCCGGCCTGTGGCCGCCATTGCGTCAGCAGCCGCCCGACCCAGGCCATGCCGAGCATGCCCTGAGCGAACACGTCCGGCACGCCGGAGCCGCGCGCTGCGTCCACGTCCAGGTGGATCGGGTTGTGGTCCCCGGAGGCGCCGGCGAACAAGGCCAGCACCGTGCGGCTGATCGGTGGCAATTGAAGGGGCGGCAGCTCGTCGCCCACTTGCACCATCATGGGAATCTCCTGGGGGGAAGGCAGCCCGCTCAGTGGCGGCAAACGAGCACGGACCGCATCTCGGCCACCAGTTCGCCATGCTGGTTGCTGGCGCGGGAGGCTTTGACGATGAACTCCAGCGCGCCGTTTTTCTTGTCGTAGATGTCCTCGATGTGCGAGCGCACCGTCACGGTGTCGCCCACGCACACCGCCCGGTGGTAGGTGTAGGACTGTTCTCCATGCAGAACCTTGGACAAGGGAACGCCGAGCAGCGCGAACAGCGCCTCCAGCGCCCCCGAATCCAGTTCGGCCGCGAACAGAAAGGTCGGGGGAGCGGGCAGGTGCGGGTAGCCCGCGGCCCGCGCGGCGTCGACATCGGTGTAGATCGCCTGGGTCTCGCCGATGGCCTTGGCGAAGAAGCGCAGGCGCGTGTACTCGATCGGCAGTTCCGAAGGGGGCAGCTGATGCCCGACCCATTGGCGGTCGATCATGTCGTTCAGGCGATGCGTTCGATCAGCGCGGCCATGCCCATGCCACTGCCCAGGCACATGCTGACGATGGCGCGGCGCGTTCCCGTGTCTTCCAGGTGCTGCATGGCGCACAGCGTCATGCGCAGCCCGGTGGCGCCGGGCGGATGGCCGATGGAGATGCCGCCGCCGTAGAGGTTGGTGCGATCGCGCGGAATGCCCAGCATGGCTTCGGCGTGCAGGTTGACCACCGCGAAGGCCTCGTTGATCTCGAAGTAGTCGATGTCGTCCACGCGCAGCGACTGGCGCTTCAGCAGCTTGTCGATCGCTGGCACAGGGCCCGCGCCCATGATCTCGGGTGGCACACCGGCCACGGCGTAGTCCACCAAGCGGGCGCGGGGCTGCACGTGTGCCGGCAGCGCGCTGCCGCGTGCGACGACGATCGCCGCCGCGCCATCGGTCACTCCGCTCGCATTGCCTGCGGTCACCGAGCCATTGGCCTTGAAGGCGGGCTTGAGTTGCGAGAGCTTGTCGCGCAGCACGTTCGGGCGCGGAAACTCGTCCACAGAAAAGAGCCGCGTGCGGCCTTTGCCTTCGGGCACTTCGATGGGCTCGATCTGCCGCGCCAGGAAGCCGCTCTCGGCGGCCGCCTTGGCGCGCATCTGGCTCAGGTAGCCGTAGTCGTCCATGGCCTCGCGCTGGTAGCCGAACTGCTCGGCCAGGGTCTCGGCGGTGTCGCCCATCAGGGCGCGCGAGAAGGGGCAGCGGTAGATCGAATCCAGCCCGTCTTCGAGCGTGACCGGGCCGCGTTGCGAGCCGAATCGCTGCGTGCTGTTCAGGTACGGGGCCCGGCTGAAGTTTTCACCACCCGCCGCCACGGCGATCTCGCTGTGGCCGCTGGCGATCTGTTCGGCGGCGCTCACCAGCGCCTGCACGCCCGAGCCGCAGGCGCGCGTGACGGTCAGTGCCGCGCTCTCGATCGGCAGGCCCGAATTCAGCGCCACCTTGCGGCTGACGAAGGGGCCGTCGTGGTCGACCACGCCGACCACACCAAAGACCAGGTGATCGACGAGCGCGGGATCGAGGTCCATGCGGCGCAGCGCCGCGCGCGTCGCGTGCGTGCCCAGCGCGGAGAGCGGAATGTCCCGCAGGGACTTGCCGAAGTCGCCAAAGGGTGTGCGGACGCCGCCGCACAGAACGATGTCTTGAAAGCTTGTGGACATGGAGAAAACCCGGGGTGAAGCAGCTGCCGAAATGTTTGGAAAGACCTTGTGTTCGTCGGCAGCCGTTGTTAGGATCGCACACAGTTTAGCTAACAAGTGTTTTTTTTGCAATGAGCATCGGCACACAGCATGCCTCGTCGGTTGTCCTGGCGGTCGAGGGCGTCCATCTGGGTTTTGGCGGCATCAAGGCACTGACGGATGTATCGATGTCGGTGCGCAAAGGAGGCATCACCGCGGTGATCGGACCCAACGGCGCGGGCAAGACCAGCCTGTTCAATGCGACCTCGGGTTTCTACAGGCCGCAACGGGGCCGGGTGGTGTTCGAGGGGCGCGACGTGACGCGGGTCAAGCCCAATCAGCGCGCCGCCATGGGCCTGGCCCGCACCTTCCAGAACGTCGCGCTGTTTCGCGGCATGACCGTGCTGGACAACATCAAGCTGGGCGGCCACCACCGCTTGCGCAGCAACCCGCTGCAGGCCATGGCCTATTGGGGCGCGAGCCAGCGCGAGGAGCTCGCGCTGCGCGCGTCGCTGGAGCGCGAGGTGCTGGACTTTCTGGAGATCGACCACATCCGCCACCAGCCGGTGTCGGCACTGTCCTATGGCCTGCAGAAGCGTGTGGAGCTGGCCAGGGCCCTGGCCATGAACCCCAAGGTGCTGATGCTGGACGAGCCGGTGGCCGGCATGAACCGCGAAGAGACCGAGGACATGGCGCGCTTCATCCTGGACCTGCAGGAAGAGCGCGGCATGACCATCCTGCTGATCGAGCACGACATGGGCATGGTGATGGACATCTCCAACCATGTGGTGGTCCTCAACTTCGGCCATGTCATCGCATCCGGCACCCCGGCCGAGGTGCGAACCCATCCCGACGTGATCGAGGCCTACCTCGGCGCCCACCAACCCTAGAGGCCGCGACACCATGGACTGGCTCACCTTTGCCGAGTTTTCGCTGATCGGCCTGTTCGGCGGCGGCCTGCTGTCGCTCGTGGCGCTGGGCTTCGTGCTCATCTACAAGGGCACCAAGGTCATCAACTTCGCCATGGGCGAGTTCATGATGCTGGGCGCCTACTTCGTCTACACGGCGCACGCGCTGCTCAAGTTGCCGCTGTGGCTGTCGATCGCTGCGGCGCTCGCCTGCATCGCCGGCGTGGCGCTGCTGGTGGAGCGGCTGGTGCTGCGCCCGCTGTCGGGGCAGCCGGTCATCTCGGTGCTGATGGCCACCATCGGCCTGGGCGCCATGATCCACGGCGGCGTGGACGCGATCTGGAGCGGCCAGAACCTGGAGATGCCGCAGATCGTTCCGCGCCAGCCGCTGCTGTGGGGCGATGTGCTCGTGCCGGGCTCCATCTTCTGGAGCTTCTGGGTGGCGGTCGCCCTGATCGCTGCCTTGACGCTGTACTTCCGTTTCACCAGCACCGGCATCGCCATGCGCGCGGCCGCCAGCGACCCGACCACGGCCTACGCCCTGGGCATCGACGTGCGCCGCACGCAGCAGCTGACCTGGATCTTCGCCGGCTGCGTGGGCGCGGTCGCCGGGATGATCATCGCGTCCATCAACAGCCTGTCGCCCGCCCTCAGCTCCACGGCCCTGGGTGTGCTCGCCGTCATCATTCTGGGCGGCCTGGACAGCATTGCCGGCGCCATCATCGCCGGCCTCATCGTGGGCTGGCTGGAGGCCATCGCCGTCGGCTACTTCGGCGGCAAGGTGCGCGACCTGGTGCCCTACGCGATCGTCCTCGTCATCCTGATGATCCGGCCCTACGGCCTGTTCGGCACGCGCGACATTGAAAGGCTCTGAATGCGAATCGGTGATTTTCGGTCGAGCTACGCGCACGACGAGGCGCTGCTGGTCACGCCGGTGCAGCGGGCGTGGATGCTGGCCTTCGTGCTGGCGCTGGCGGCATTTCCCTGGGTGGGCGGCACCTACCTCACCTACCTGGCCTGCCTCACGGGCATCCACGTGATCGCGGCCATGGGCCTGAACCTGGTCACGGGCTACGCCGGGCAGATCTCGCTGGGCCACGCCGCCTTCATGGGCGTGGGCTGCTACACGGCGGCCTGGTTGGCCAACCACGGCGTGCCCTTCTTCATCGCGCTGCCCCTGGCCGGCACGATGAGCGCGCTCGCGGGCCTCGTCGTCGGCATTCCCTCGCTGCGCATCAAAGGGCTCTACCTCGCGGTGGCGACGCTGGCCGCGCAGTTCATCCTCAGCTTCGTCTTTCGGGAGTGGGAGCCGGTCACGGGGGGGGTGCGCGGCGTCAACATCGAAGCGGCGCAGCTCTTCGGCCTCTCGCTGGGCAGCGACCGGGCGATGTACTACGTGGTGGTGGTCACGGCGGGCCTGATGCTGCTGGCCGCGAGAAACCTGTTCCGCACCCGCGTAGGCCGGGCCTTCATCGCGATCCGCGACAAGGACATCTCGGCCGAGGTGCTCGGCATCGACCTGTTCCGCACCAAGCTGCTGGCCTTTGCCCTGGGGTCTTTCTATGCCGGCGTGGCGGGCGCCCTGATGGGCTACTTCTTCCGCGTCATCACACCGGAACACTTCTCGCTGGGGCTGTCCATCTTCTACCTGGCCGCCATCATCGTCGGGGGCATGGGCACCTTGCTCGGCACCATCCTGGGCGCGGCCTTCATGGCCCTGGTGCCCGAAGTGCTGCGAGGCGCGGTGTCGCTGTTGAGCGGCGTCGCGCCGAACGCGATGGCCTTGCTCTCGCCGGTGCGCGAGATCGTCTTCGGCGCCCTCATCGTGGGCTTCCTGATCTTCGAGCCGCACGGCTTGATCGAAATCTGGCGACGGGTCCGTCGCTTCTTCCACCTCTGGCCCTTCAAAACCTAACAGGAGACAACATGACGACTCGCAGACACGCACTCAAGGCTTCCGCCGCTTTGGCCAGCCTGTCCGCGCTGGGGATGCCGCTGCGCGCCCTGGCGCAAGGCAATGAACTGGTGGTCGGTGCAGCCCCGCCCATCACCGGCGTCTTCGCCTTTGCGGGCGTGGGTTTGAACGCCGGCGTCGGCGACTACTGCGAGTGGCGCAACGAGACCCAGGGCGGGGTGGCCGGACGGCGCCTGCGCTACATCTCCGAGGACTCGGCCTACAAGATGGACCAGGCCATGGCCGTGTTCAAGAAGCTCATGGCCGCGCACAAGCCGCCGGTGTTCTACGGCGATTCCACGGCCTGGGCGAAGGCCGCTGCGGTGGAGGTGAGCAAGCTCGGCAGCACGATGACCGCCGCGCCCTCCTATGCCTCGGAACTCGCGGACCCCAAGAAGGTGCCGTACTACTTCATGGCGGGCCCGACCTACGCCGCCATGGTGCAAATGCTGCTGACCTACATCAACAGCCAGGGCAAGGGCGGCAAGAAGCCCACGGTGGCGCTGGTCTATTCGGACACCGAGTTCGGCCGCGACCCCATCGCGGCGGCCAAGGAGTCGGCGCAGAAGCTGGGCCTGGAGGTGGTGCAGGAGATCGTCACCAAGCCGGGCAGCGCCGACGTGTCGGCCGAAGTCGCGCGCCTGCGCCGCGCGCGGCCGGACTACGTCATCTTCCATGGCTACGTGCTCGCGCCGATCCCCGAGTTCATGCGCCAGCTGCGCGAGGCCGGGCTGACCAACACCCGCTTCATGGGCACCATCTGGAGCATGGACAAGGCCTCGGCCGACGCCATGGGGCCGGTGGCGGACGGCTGGATGGGGGTCATGCCCTACCGCTACGCCCACGACACGGAGGGCGCGCCCATGATGAAGGCCATGAACGACTTCGCCCGGAAGCGCCGCCCGGAGATGCCTTACACCAGCACCTTCTACACGCACGGCTGGTTGGTGGGCATGACCTTCGCCGAGATCATGGAGCGCTGCCTGAAGGCCAACAAGCCGCTGACCGGCGACAACATGAAGGCGGCCCTGGAAAGCCTGACCAACTGGGACACGGGTGGCATCACCGGCCACGCCGTGGACTACCGCGGACACCAGATCGCCGCCGGCCGCATCTACCGCTACGACCTGGGCAAGAAGCTCTACGAGCCGGCCAGCGACTGGATCAAGACGGTGTGATCCAACAGGCCTGCGGCGTGGAGAAGTCATGAGCGATTCGGCACTGAGTGTGCGCAACATCGAGGTGGTCTACCACCGGTCGGTGCAGGTCCTTCGCGGCCTTTCACTGGACGTTCCCCGTGGCCGCATCGTGGCGCTGCTGGGCTCCAACGGCGCGGGCAAGACGACGACCCTCAAGGCCATATCGGGCTTGCTGCCCTTGGAGGACGGCGAACTGCGCAGCGGCCAGATCCACGCCGCCGGGCAGGCGCTCGCCGGCGTGGCGCCGCACCGCGTCGCGCGGCTCGGGGTGGCCCACGTGCGCGAAGGCCGGCACGTGTTCGAGGACCTCACGGTGGAGGAGAACCTGGTGGCGGCCACTCAGGCCCTCAAGGGCCGCTCTGCGGTCAAGCCGGCCGACTTCGACGCCATCTACGGCTACTTCCCGCGGCTTGCCGAGCGGCGCCGCCAGCGCTCGGGCTACCTGTCGGGGGGCGAGCAGCAGATGCTGGCGATCGGCCGCGCGCTGATCGGCCAGCCCACGCTGATCCTGCTCGACGAACCCTCGCTGGGCCTGGCGCCCAAGGTCGTGGCCGAGATCTTTTCCATCATCGAGCGCATCAACCGCGAGCAGGGCGTGTCCATGCTGCTGGTCGAGCAGAACGCGTTCGCGGCCTTCGGCATCGCGCACCACGGCTACATCATGGAACAGGGCAAGGTCGTCGTGGACGGGCCGGTGGAGCGGCTGCGAGACGACCCCGACGTCAAGCGCTTCTACCTGGGCTACGCCGAGAACGAAGACGCGCTGGCGAGTTTTCGACACGTCAAACACTACAAGCGCAGAAAGCGTTGGCTCTCATGAATGCAGTGGCGGATCTGACCTTGCCGCAAAAGCTGGTCCACTGGGCGAAGACTCGGCCCGACACGGTGGCCTTGCGGCAGAAGGAGTTCGGTATCTGGGGCCCGGTGACCTGGCGCGACTACGCCGCCCAGTCCCGGCGCTTCGGCATGGGCCTGATGCAGCTGGGCCTGCCGGCCGGTGCCCATGTGGCGGTGATCAGCGAGAACCGGCAGGAATGGGTCTACGCCGAGCTGGGCTGCGGCATGGCGGGCATGGTCACGGTGGGCGTCTACGCCACCAGCCCCGCGGCCGAGGTGGAGTACCTGCTGCAGGCCGCCGACGTGCAGGCCGTGGTGTGCGAGGACCAGGAGCAGCTGGACAAGGTGCTCGACGTGCGCGAGCGCCTGCCGCTGCTGCGCCACCTCATCGTCATGGACACCAAGGGACTGCGCCACTACCAGGTGCCCGGCATGCACAGCTTTGCCGAGGTGTGCGAGCTCGGTGCCCGGCACGAGGCCGCGCTCGGCGCCGCCATCGACGAGCGCCTGCGCACGCAAACCGCAGACGCCATCGCGCTGATGATCTTCACCTCGGGATCGACCGGTCAGCCCAAGGCCGCGATGATCTCCTACGGCAACATCAACGCCATGATCGCGGGGACGCAGCACTTCTACCGCTGCACCGAAGCGGACTCCATGCTGTCCTACCTGCCCCTGTGCCACGTGGCCGAGCAGATCTTCACGGTCTACCTGCCGCTGGCCAGCGGGGCCACGGTGAACTTCGCGGAATCGCTGCGCACGGTGCAGAACGATCTGCGCGAAATGGCGCCCACGATCTTCCTGGGCGTGCCGCGCATCTGGGAAAAGATGCACGCGAGCATCAGCATCAAGCTGCGCGAGGCCGGGCCGGTGCGCCGCGCGCTGTACGAGCGCTGCTTCCAGGCCGTCAAACCCTTCGCGGAGAAGTCGCCCGCCGAGTGGACGCTGGGCCAGACCTGGCTGTACCGCGCGTGCTACCTGCTGGTGTTTCGCGCGCTGTGCAACTTCCTGGGCCTTCGCCGCTGCCGCCGCGCGCTCTCGGGCGCGGCGCCCATCGCCCCGGATCTGCTGGGCTTTTTCCGCACCATCGGCGTGGAAGTCACCGAGGGCTACGGCATGACCGAGTCGGCCGGCCTGGCCACCATACAGATGGGGCGGTCGTCGCCCCTGGGCACGGTGGGCGAGCCGATTCCCGGCCTGGAGGTGCGCCTCGCCGAGGACGGCGAGCTGCTGCTGCGCGGGCCCATCGTCTTCAAGGGCTACTACGGCAACCCCGAGGCCACGGGGCAGGCCATCAATGCCGAGGGCTGGCTCCACACGGGCGACATCGCGCAATGGGTCGAGCCGGGCGGTGCAGGGCAGGCGCGCGAGATCAAGATCGTCGATCGCAAGAAGGACATCATGATCACGGCGGGGGGCAAGAACATCTCGCCCAGCGAGATCGAGAACCTGCTGAAGTTCTCCAGCTACATCAAGGAGGCCGTCATCGTCGCCGACCAGCGCCACTTCGTTTCGGCGCTGATCCAGATCGATGGCGAGACGGTGGGCAAATGGGCCGAGGAGCAGGGCATCGCGTACACGAACTTCAAGAGCCTGGCCGAGAACGAGGCCATCCGTGGTCTGATCTGGGGCGTGATCGAGAAGGTCAACAGCCGCATGCCCCAGGTGCAGCACGTGCGCAAGATGCACCTTTTGAACAAGGAGCTGGACCACGACGATGGCGAGGTGACCGCCACGATGAAGATCCGCCGAAAGAGCATTGCCCAGAAGTACCAGGCCGAGATCGAGGCCATGTACGCGGCCGGATGAGGCCGCTGAAACCCCAACAGGAACAGAGAGCAGCGTATGAGCGAGATTGTTTTTGACGGCCGCGTGGCGGTGGTGACCGGTGCGGGCGGTGGCCTGGGGCGCGCGCACGCGCTGGCGTTGGCCGCGCGTGGCGCGGCGGTGGTGGTCAACGACCTGGGCGGCTCGGTGAACGGCCAGGGCAGCAGCCAGTCCGCGGCGCAGCGGGTGGTGGACGACATCACCCGCGCCGGTGGTCGCGCGACGGCCAACGTCGACGACATCGCCACGCCCGAAGGCGCGCAGCGCCTGGTGCAGATGGCCGTGGACACCTACGGTCGCCTCGACGTGTTGATCAACAACGCCGGCATCCTGCGCGACAAGTCCCTGGTGAAGATGGAGCCCGCCGACTTCGAGGCGGTGGTGCGTGTGCACCTGCTGGGCTCGACCTGGTGCACGCGCGCGGCCTGGCCCGTCATGCAGGCACAACAGTACGGTCGGGTCGTGATGACGACTTCCGCGGCCGGGCTGTATGGCAACTTCGGCCAGAGCAACTACGGCGCGGCCAAGCTGGGCCTGGTGGGGCTCATGAACAGCCTGAAGGAAGAGGGCGCCAAGCACGGCATTGCCGTCAACACCGTGGCGCCGGTGGCCCTGACGCGCATGACCGAGGGCATTGCGCTGGGCGCCATGATGGCCGGGGCCGACCCGGAGAAGGTCACGGCGGGCGTGCTGTTCCTGGCCAGCGAGGCCTGCGGCTTCAGTGGGGAAATCCTGTCGGCGGGCGGGGGCTACTTCTCGCGTGTGCAGATCGTCGAAGGGGCGGGTGTGCGGGCGCCGCAAGGCGAGGTGACGCCCGAGTTCGTGGCCCGCGCCTGGGCCGGGATCGCCGACATGTCGGCGGCACGCCCCTACACCAACGCCAGCGCGGCGCTGATGGGCGTCTTTCCCTCCGACACCTGAGCGGGCGCGCCACCGCCTGGCGCCTGCACCCGTTTTTCGACCGGCTACCTGAAGGACTTCCCATGCATTCCGCGACCTGGCCGCAGCCCCCCGTCGACCCGCCGGAAGCGGCCGACTTCCGCGCCACCGTGCGCCGTTTCATCGCCGACGAAATCACCCCGCACCACGGGCAGTGGGAGCGCGATGGCCAGGTGCCCCGCGCGCTGTGGCGCCGTGCCGGCGAACTGGGCCTGCTTTGCCTGCCGCTGCCCGAAGCGCAGGGTGGCGCGGGCGTGGACTTCGGCTTTGCGGCCATCGTCACGGAAGAGATGGCGCGCGCCGGCGCCAGCGGTCCGCTCTTCTACCTGCACTCGGACATCGTGGCGCCGTACCTGCTGCACTACGGCACCGAGGCCCAGCAACAGCGCTGGCTGCCCTCGATGGCGCGCGGTGAGTCGATTGCGGCCATCGGCATGACCGAGCCCGGCGCCGGCAGCGACCTGGCCGGCATGCGGACCCATGCAAAGCGCGTGGCCGATGGCTGGGTGCTCAATGGCCAGAAGATCTTCATCAGCAACGGGCAGTTGGCGGACCTGGTGGTGGTGGCCGCCAAGACCGACCCCGAGCGCGGCGCCCATGGCATGAGCCTGTTCCTGGTGCCGGCCGACAGCGCGGGTTTCTCGCGCGGGCGCCGCCTGGAGAAGATGGGCATGCACGCGCAGGACACCAGCGAGCTGTTCTTCACCGATCTGAAACTGGGCGACGACGCGCTGCTGGGCGAGGCGGGCAAAGGCTTCTCTTACATGATGAGGGAGCTGCCCCAGGAGCGGCTGCTGGTGGCCATCACGGCGATCGGCGCGATGGAGTCCGCGCTGGACTGGACGCGTGAGCACGTGAGCCAGCGGCAGGCCTTTGGCGCGCCCTTGTCGGACAAGCAGGTGGTGCGGCACAAGCTGGCCGAGGTCGCGGCCGACGTCATGGTGGCGCGCAGCTTCCTCGACGACTGCGTGCGGCGCCACACGACGGGCCAGCTGGATGCGGCGACCGCGTCGGTGGCCAAGTTCTGGCTCACCGAGATGCAGTTCTCGGTGCTGGACCGCTGCGTGCAGCTCTTCGGCGGCTACGGGTACATGCGCGAATACCCCATTGCCAGGGCCTGGGCGGACGCGCGCGTGCAGCGCATCTACGGCGGCACCACGGAGATCATGAAAGAGATCGTCGCGCGCCGCTTGCTGGACGGCCGCTGACGCATGTGCCGCAAAAAAGGGGCTTCGACGCCCGGTGATTGCGCTTAGGGTACGCTCCGGCATTCGGTACCGTTTCCCCCACCGCCGCCAGGCACAGGCCAGGTGCTTCGCGGGGCAGGGGAACTCTCCAACCCCCGTTGCCGAGTACTCAAGACCGATCCATGGCCACCGGACACCCCAAGCGCAAGACCGCTCCCGCGAGCGCCCCCAGCGAGACCCGATCGACAGCACCTGCGGTTCCCCGGGGGCGAACCGACAAGCCTCGCCAGCACAACCGGCACGCCGACCTGCTCGATGCGGGGTCTCCTCGTTTTCAGTGCAATAAGTGACGGTACGAAAAGCTAGCACTGGCGCGGAGGTGGTGTTGGTAGATCGTTGATTTCATTGACTTTCCTGTTCACTTTCAAATCTGCGATTCGTGGCGT
>Ga0255211_1000280_pt1 | contig 19033 bp, 14 predicted proteins | sample Miss_Yuk_RepB_8d_FD_183036 | JGI IMG/M metagenome (GOLD analysis project Ga0255211, IMG submission 183036) | Freshwater microbial communities from Mississippi River, Louisiana, United States - Miss_Yuk_RepB_8d | ecosystem: Environmental > Aquatic > Freshwater > River | place: USA: Louisiana...
TAATGATGCACATGTGTTTGAATTGTTTAAATGGGTTGTAAGCGACCACCGATAATGAGCTGATGCTCCAAACGGGTCACACGCTTCGTTTGTCAAACGCGTATTTGTTTTGTCCATAATGGACGATGCTCGAGACTTTAATGCACTAAATGCAACAAATGGATACGGTCGAACCATGTACCCGGTGGGATACTCTGGAAAACTATCATCTTGAATGAATCGACTCGTATACAAACACGTAGTCCAGGTTTTATTTTTGTTGTATGCCGGTACAACTAAACTTTTTACGTCAGATTTACACGTCATTATGTATTCAAATGCTTTATATTTAGACAGCGTGTAACTCCTGTATTCGGATTCGTCTTCAACATATGGTGTTGTATTTAATCGCATACTATTCAAATAAGTGGAAAACCCGGTTCCTGATTGTTTTGACATATAGTCATCGTACTGTGACTGCTCTTCTATAAGTCTATCGGTTATATCGTAGACTGTAGCAAACGTGTTAAATGATGGATGTTCACCGGGGTCTTTACAGTATATTTTTCGTTTTTGAACATAAATTGGCACTAACCAGTCATTTGTAGAGTTGTAATCAAGTCCATTATTTTTCAACTCGGGTTCCAAAAGTGCATGAAGCATTGGTTTGTAACTGTTTCCATAGTATGGTGTTTGAACTAAGATTCCGTTTTTAGACACAAACGAGTATATATCACGTAGTTGAGTGTATCTATCAATCATACATGCAATTTCTCTATTTGTAGACAAATGGTTACTTTTAGAGGTTGGACTATTTTCAGTTAAAACCTCCAATAACCCTTGTTGTTGTTCTTCCAAACTATAGTAACGAAACTCTTCTCGTATAAATATCATAGATGATTCATTCGTCGGTTCGAACGTTATTGCGATTTTATCTCCTTCATCTAACATTCTGTTTTGAGCCGGTCGATTATCATCTGGTCCAGGAGGTGACTTTTGAAATTCCAGATTCATATTTTTCGATGCAGCAGTTTCCTCTAACTCTTCACTTTTATCATGCTGACTTTCTTTATCTTCAGCTTCATCCCCTTCTGTTTCGTCCATATTCACATCGGTATCTTTTTCTAGACTGATTTTTCTTTCATTTTCTTTTTCATGCAGTAAAGAAAGCGGTTTGTTACAAATCTTGATGCTTCTTATGTTCAAGTCAGGTGAAAGGCCTTTGAATTCAAAATCAATGTAAACTTGCACATGCACATCCGATGAATCTGATGGATTATATACTGCAACACCGATACAATCTGTATCATCAGCAAGAGATACAATTTCTCCGTATATAATTGATTTTAAATTATCTATTGGAGTCAAGTACTCGATTTCAATCCATTTTCCGGGTGTCAGTCCTCTTTGTCTAGCATATCCGGGTTCTTTATGATTTCGGTACAGTAGTTCTATAGATTGTATATTTATATCTGACGGAAATCGTCCATCATCTAGGTTTATTTCTAATTCTAATTTTGATTTGGGTTCAGACACGCTTCTCATATCCGGTATTAGTTGAATTCGGGTTTCATCAATATAATCGATAAAATAAATTTTATTATTTAACTGTGAGTTGGCAAGAATACGAATCACGTCTCCGCGCATCAATTCAATAATGCGTCTCGCACGACGACGACGACGAATATGACTTTTCACTTGGTCTGACATTTATGTATATGTATCGTATGTATATTAATTAACTATAAATATTTTATTTCAAATGAACAGACTTATAAATTTGAAATATTATTTTAATTTTTTTACGTTTATCTTATTTTGTCTTTTATTTTTATTATTATACCTTTTCATTCTTTTTTTTCATCTGGGTTAGATGTCTTTTACACAAAAACATAGCATATCCTTTGGATGTTTCTGACTCAGGCACATAATGAAGATTTTTACATACTTTACATGAACCTCCTCTCGCCAACACCTGCTGGCATGTTACAGTTGATGAAATACACGAGCTTATTGGGCTGTTTATACCTACAACTCGTTTTCCATTTACAATATATGGTAATAAACAATTCAAATGAACTGTTCTGCAATATGGACATTTTAATTTATCCTTACCAACGGGAACATTATAAACATTTTTAACAAATGCCGGATTTGTTTTTTGGTACAATGTTTCTGTATATAGTGGAAAAAAATTATATTTATGACCACACGGAAGTTCAATATACCCATACATCAGAGGACGATTTGTAAGTAAACAATTTTCGTTTTTTATTAACGACGGTGTTGCATTCTTACTTTCAATCTCACCATCTTCTGACGTCTTAAAAAGCTCTTTATAAAAATCAAGTTCTCCTTCAATTTTATATTTTGAAATAAAACACTCAGTCATGATAAGTAAAGTAAAACAAAAATAAAAAAAAATGGTACTTTAGATAAATTAGATAAAGTATAATATTACATTTTAATATAGGTTTATATCAATTATTAAGTATCAAGTATATCATCATTAAGTATTAAATAATGACAACAAAAGCTGTATGGGGGCCATGTGTTTGGTACTTGTTCCATACATTGGCACACCATATTGACGAAGATAGTAACAAATTTGAAACTGTAAAAAATGAATTTATATTATTTTCATTTCGAATAGCAACAAACTTACCTTGTCCGGAATGTTCTCAACATGCTACATCATATCTGAATAAAGTAAATCCAAAGTTGATAAAAACAAAGACAGACCTTAAAATGTTATATATCAATTTCCATAATGCCGTAAATATACGAAAAGGAAAACCTGTATTTTCTATTGAAGACGCCAATTCTAAATACGAAAAAGCAAATGTAAAACTAATCATCGAGTACTTTTTTCAAATTTATGGAAAAAAAACAGTAAATGTGAAACTCATGATAAATAATTTCCATAAAGACATTTTGTTGAGTGAGTTCAAAGCATGGACAGTTCATAATTTACAAATGTTTATTTAAGGGTGAAGGGTGAATGTATATATATTATTTCCAACTTTGTATCGTATTTCAAAATTAAAATTGCCTGTCGTAATGGTTACCTGAACCCGCTCGTAGCCCACCATTTGGAAGAACATCTTGTTTTCCTTTTTCTAATGCCAGTTCATAGTCGGCGTTGGGATGTTTCGCTTGTCTTCGTTGACGAGGTGTATATACAATCAAACTAGACAATGAACCAAGTGTATCTAACTCTTTTAAAGCTTCTGCTTGTCGCCGTTTGTCTTTTTGAATTCTTCTTTCACTTGGCTGGCTATGGACAAATAACTGGACAACAGATGACATTATATAATTTTATGCTTGTTATTGTATAAAATCAAACTGTATACTTATACAATATTCAACTCAATTTTTTTTATATTTTGTTTCATTTTATTTTTGATTTGATATAAAAAAAATATCTATTCCGTCAACACCTCAACATGGGTAAGATACATAGCTTCGTCGAGTTGGCCTTGTTCCGCACCCATTAAATGTCTCACAGTTAATGTGGAGCTTGTGTGTTCTACCCATCCACTGTCAATATCCAGGTACCCATCAAGTGTTGCAGTACTAGTTGATGTTGCCCATGGTCGATAGCTGTATGGTTGGAGTCCGCTCCACGTGGTACTTAACTGACCTGCAGAGAAACTCACATCAGGTATAGCGTTGAATGCTTTTGTAAAAGTTAATACTTCAGCTTCAGTGCTTCCGTTACCGATATACATTCTGCTTACTTCATTATCCAAGGAATCAACTAAATGCCACTTTACTCTGTACCTAATTCTGGAATGAGTACCTAGACCTGGTAACGTTAGTGTAAAGTTTACAGGTCCGGTTGAGTAGCCATGCGCAGTTGCTGGTCCTAATCCACCAAACTCACTCATTGTAAATATTGTGGTATTATTCCAGTTACTCACAAAATTAGTAGCATCGGTTCCTTCAAAATATCTATATGGTACAGCTGTGGGAATGGTACAGGCAACTCGTTTAAGATAGGACTGATAAGAAAAACGAGATACGGCGCCAATACCGCTACCCAGTACAAACGCGTTATTTTTTAATCCTCGGTTTACATCTGCCATAAGAGCGTTTCTTTTTCGTTTTAACATTTTGTTTTATTGGTTTATTTTATTTATTTATTATTTTATATAATAATAAAAATAAAACGAATAAAAATAAAAAATAAAAATAGAAGTAAGTTGAAATAAAATAAACAACCAATTTTGTTATATGTCTATCGCGTATACTTACCGGCTCGTGCGAATGAGTCCACAATGAATATAATAAAGACTCCTAGAAAACAGTAGAGGACCAGCTCCTCTGTAACGTGTTCAGTACGTTCATTATGATGTTCTTCTAATAAATGAATAATGTAATTCAATTTTTCAATGAATTCTTCATTTGCACCTGGGCCTGACAACTCATTTGAAAGTCGGTTATAATTGTATGGTGCAAACTGTTTATAATATTGCGAAGCATACGTAGACGGGGCATTCATTTTAAATTGTTCAACTCCTGCAGGGGTTGAACCCGAACCCGACTTTGTACCAAACTGCTGTGACATACTAAACATAGGCTGATGAGTGCGTCCTTCACTTGTAGTTGGAGGCAGTTGAGACCCTGCATCTGCAATAGGTGGTGAAATTTTTAAATTCGCGTTTGGTCCTGCAACTGCAACTGGTACGGGTTGACCAGGGTAAGTAGGCAATGCATTTGTTGAAGAAGGCGAAGAAGTATCATCTTCTTCATCATCGCTACTCGATGCCGCATGTATTTTTGCAATAGACTCCTTTAGTCTTTCCAATTTAGGATTTACGCGTTCGCTCGAAGATGAGCCGGAATTATTACTTGTATTTGAATTTGAACCAGAAGTAAACCCATCAATGGCTTTTACAGTTTTATTTTTACGTTTTGATGCAATATAACCATCGCTTCCAGTGGTTCCAATACCGCTACTACCACCGCTTCCGCTTCCATTAAATTCGGAATATCCTAAAGATGTCATATTATTTACTACCGTCGTTATAACTATACTACTAATTTACTATTATTTTATTTTTTATCGTAATTCAATATAAAACATAAAACATAAAACATAAAACATAAAACATAAAACATAAAATATAAAAACATAAAAACAAATCAAATCCTAAATATAAATGTCGACTTTTTGCAAAAAAATATTTCATAAATATTATCCAAATGATAATTCATTTTCCAAAGCATTATGATTCTATATCAGTATCATCGCCAGAAAGTATAGCCTTTTGTTCTGGGTTTAACCGTTCTCCGGTATCAAAAAATCCAGTTTCTGGTTGTAGTCCTGAACCCGGAGGATAAGTAATTGTTCCAGTCAACCTATTCCCTGACCAAACACCTTCTTCTACCGTTCCATCAAATTTCGTGAGTTTTCCTTTTCCATATTGTTTGTTATTTTTGAATTGACCCTCGTAAACATCACCATTTGCGTATATGTACGTTCCGTTTCCATGTTTTAATACCTTGTTGGATTTATTCTCGCATTTAAGGTCGCCCGTATAAGTTCCAGTTACATATCGTATTGTCCCGCGTCCGACCATAAATATGTCATTTGAATACAAACCGCTTTGAGACATAGTGTCAGAGTCGTATGTACCAAACCCGTCCTTTATGTCTTGTTTAAATTCACCCTTGAAAAAGCCACTTTTTGAAATAAAAAAATAAACGCCGTATCCGTCAAATTGTTGATTGTTGTGACAACCTTTATATACGTCGCCAGAATCAAATCTAAATATACCGTATCCGGTCATTTCGCCGTCTTTCCATTCACCTTCATACGTGTACCCAACATATTGATTGTAACGTTCTTGTACATAAACACCAAACCCATGTTGTTTATTGTCCTTCCATTCACCTCGATATGTTGTGTTATTTCCTTTAAATTCGCCGTAACCATCTTTTACTAAATTACCTAATTTATTTTTAACGCTACCACTATATGTACCAGTTGTGTGTATCAATACCTCATATGGTTGGTCATCTTCATTTTCATTATCAAAAAGTGTACTTTTGATATAGGCGACTCTTTTTCTAGCTTCTTCTGCCATACCATTTGCTTTTAAAGCTGCGAGTCTTGCAAAATTTGCTTGTTTTTCTGCAAGTTTTGCAGCCGCTTGTGCTTTAACTGCAGCTTCCTTTCCCTTTGCCTCTGCGTCTGCGGCGTGTCGGGATACACTATCTGGATTTAGTCTACTCACGCGCGAACTCTTCGTGTGTGCGTGAGACCCACCTTTTCGTGTTCGATGCCGATTACGTCGTGTTTTTGATACCATGACAATAACTATTAATATTATTAATATTAAAAAATAAAAAATAGTATATACAGTATGTAATATAATAGTTTCTTAACTTTCTTAACACCTACGAAATATTTCAACATGTACGAAAGCTATAGTTTAGTTCGGCGTGTGTTAAATTATTTATTTTTTCATTTATTTCAAGCGCATTTGGATTATTTGATATTGGAGTATCAGAATTCCAAGAATCAAGCGCAATTAAACACGCTTTCAAAAGACCTTCCACTATATCTACATTTGATTCAACTTCAACTTCAACATTAGAGTAGTTTCGTATTTCATCACAAAAGTGAATATGTGGATGAGATGCATATATTGGGTCCATAGTGGCATCTGTTTCAGTTGCACGTTCGCTTACAACACGGACTCTAGGAAATCGAAGAGCTGAATGAATACGGTCGGTTTCAAATATGCTGTTTTCATAAAAATGAATATTTAAAACTACTTTTGATTTTGATATCATTTCAATCAAGTCCTTTCCAAATATTCCATTAACAGCAACCATATTACACCCTCTAGATTCAAGGCGAGTTTTTAATTTTTGTAAAATGATATTTCGCCTAGAATTTGAAGACCCGTAAAACAGAACATCAATATCACCTTCATGTTCCGCTTTTCTATTTTTAATAATTGAACTATTTTCATGAATGTTCAAAATCGGAGGAATGAGTACGCGCACTTTATTTTGGAGAGGTTCAGGATAGTACTTTAAATTCACATGTGAATAGTCAAATGTTATAAAGCTGTTATGAATTAAACGACAAAGTAGCGCGTTAAAAGATAACGGAGGATGCGCATTTCCAGCACCCTTATCATTCAACTGTTCAAGTTGATAGAGTACATATTTTCCTGGAGGAGGAAGTGTGGAAACACTAGAAACTAACAGGTGCGGAATTAAAATAAAAAGAAATTCGTCGGGTCGGGATAAATTGGATTGACAGTCATATATGTTAAGAGCACGGCCTACCACAAGTTGTGTTGTTGAAATTCCAAGGGTTGATTTTAACGTGCAACTTATTGCGTGTGCCAAATTTTCTACATGTTTTGTTGAAAAAATAGAAACGGTTTTAAATTTGGTAACCAAAGTTGACATTACTACATGAATATAATGATATGTCGTATATATTTATGTAGTATTTATGTATTTTATTCTTGTTTTTTTCATCACTGAAACAATTCCAAAATATCAACATGTTTAAAAATAGTTTTGTTGGTTATACTTGGATAACTTTTTACTTTTAACAAACTCACAAACGTGATATTATTTAAAATATTTATCCATTCATCCGTAGACGACAACATGGTGTGACCATTTTTAACAATGATGTAAATATTTTCGGATATTTCATCAAGTTCATTTGTTTTTCCAGCAACTTTTAAATTTTCATTCAATGTGCGCTGCAAGTTAAGAACAATTTCAATAACCTCATTGGTTGAAACAATTCCTTCCTTCATCAAGTTTACTATAAACAGCGACATTGCTTTTCGTTTGTCATTAGCTTTATTTATTTCGCAAAATTTATCGTAGTCCTTTTTAGGGTCGACATAGTCAATCGTCTGAAACAGTTTCATATAATCTTTCATGCTTGTTTCGAAAATTGGCTTAAAAAAATCGTGACTTTCAATCAAATCCTTATAAAGCATCGCATAAGTATGCGAATAAAATTGATTAGAACTTGCAGTATTAAATATCGAATTTCCTATTTTCAACAAACTCTCATCATCCGCATTATTTGCAATCAGTCTTGCGATTTCACTCAAAATTGCATCACGCATTTCTACATAGTTGTCACTAGTAATTCTATTTAAACTCGAACGAATTACACTGATATTTGATTCAATACCCTGGCTTCTTGCTAACTCCGTGGCTTGAAATGCGCGAATCGACTCCCAATCTTCATCCGTTATTTGTTGATTGTCTGACCGACGCGTACTATTATTACTACTAGTGCGCTTACTACTATCGGTTGACCAAGACGACCCATGAAAACCGCCTCCAACTCCACCAATGCTACTCCCTAGAGCGTTTCCTGAAGATAATGATGTTAATGTCCCAATCACCGACTTATTTTTTGGAAACGTTGGGGTTTTAACATAAGTTGGCGCACCAACTTGGTCCGCTATTTTCGATACAAGGGCTATCACCTCCGGGTGAACATTGTATTCAAAACCATTATGAATAATGCGTTCAAAATCGGACAGGGTGTACTGTGAAGTAATATGAGTTGCAGAAGTTACCTTGGCCATAGTATAGACGGTATGTGTAAGTTAATCTGATACATAGTATCTATATTGTTTTTTATTTTATTCATTTTTTGAGGCTTGAATTATTTTAAAGATTGATTATTTTTTCACGAAAAAAATACGTAATGTTTTTAGTAATTAAATAAAAATGATATTAAGGGGGATAATTCTATATTATTAATAAAATTGAGATAAACGTTTGCATACATCAATAATAACAAGGCACTGAATACATACACATGAAGCGCGAAAAACGACCTGAAAAACCGAATGGAACTGCGAATGTAAATGATAAAACTAAAGTATCTGCAGGAAAATATATGGAATATGTGGCAAAGTTCTTAGTACAAAAAGGAGAAAGTTTCTCTCACACGCGTATACCCGACAAATCACTCAGTATTGGTGGTGCATTTATGATTCCACGAAATGAGTTATCCGAATTTTACCGTAAGTATTATCAACACGTGTTTGTAGAGAAACGACAAGAGTTCTTAACTGAAAAACAACAACCTACGAATGGGCCGGGGTTAATTGACTTTGACTTCCGTTACTCCACCGAAGTAGAAACGCGCATTCACACAAAAGAAAACATCATGGATACCATTTCTGCATGTATGCATTTTATAACAAGTATTTATAAATTTCCGAAATCGGAAACGAATGAAACGAATGAAACGAATGAAACGAATGAAGGAAACCTTGTGATTCCATTCTACGTTTTTGAAAAACCAGCTGTCAACATGCAGGCGGATTTTACAAAAGATGGAATACATATGCTAATTGGAATGAAAATGGAACGAGCTGTGCAAATACTGATGCGCGAAGAACTATTACACGAACTTCCAGAAATATTAGGAAACCTACCTCTTATAAATACCTGGGACCAAGTGTACGATGATGGAATTGTCAAGGGGCATACAAATTGGCAACTCTATGGTTCAAGAAAACCAAATAACAAAGCGTACGAACTAAAGTACATATTCGAAATGAAGCGGAGTGCAAGTGATTTAACGTGGTACTGTTCGGAATCGAGTGTTGACGATTTCATCAAGTCCATGGAAAATAATCTAGATAACTTTGAAAAAATAACCGCGCAGTATGAGTCAAACATTTCATTTGAAACATTTACATCGTCGGATAACGATGACATGATTGAACCTGAACTGCAACAAGAACTTTTAAAACGCCTCGATGCACTGCGTACATCCGTTCAACAAACTGCAGCTCGTAGAAAAAATGCAGGACCCGTCGCAGCAAACGGAACTGCATCGAGTCGAATCGTTATGCGTGCACCTGATGAAACCATTGGAACTCCTCAAAGAAGTACACCCTGGACGATTGATGATATTAAAAATGTTCAAGATTTGCGTGATGCAACTGAACAAATGTTGTCTACACTGGATTCAAAAGAATATGAACTTCGCGACACGCATGAATATGTTATGACCCTTCCTCCGCAGTATTATGAAGACTATACAAAATGGTTGCACGTCGGATTTGCACTGAACAATACTAGCCCGAGACTGTTCCTGTCATGGATGTTATTCAGTTCACAATGGACGCGATTTTCAGTGACTGACATTCATAAACATTTGACAACCTGGCGCGGATTTTCATACAACCCATCCGGATTAACGAACCGTTCTATACGATACTGGTCACGGCGTGACGCACCAGAAAAATACAGCAAAGTAAATGAACATTCGGTTGACCACTATATCGAAGAAACGATAAAAACTGAGCAAGCAACCGACTTTGACCTTGCAATGGTTGTATTTCAAGTATTTAAAGAACAATTTGTATGTGCCAGTGTTGGAAAAAACATTTGGTACGAATTTTTAAACCATCGTTGGGTCGAATGTGATGAAGGAAATACACTTCGACTTCTCATTTCGCGTGATATTTATCGTCTTTACTATCGAAAACTGCAACTACTCATGGACGAACTTCGTAGATATGAAACAGGCTCTGAACAATTTGTTCATATCAAGAAACTTACTGAAAAAATAACAGCAATCAATGTGAAATTAAAAACGACAACCTACAAAAATAACATCATGCGTGAAGTGAAAACTCTGTTTTACGACAAAAAGTTTTATGACAACTTGAATGCGAACCCGTACTTGTTGTGTTTCAAAAATGGGGTCATGGACTTCAAACAAAAATGTTTCCGCGATGGACAACCCGATGATAACATTTCAAAGTGCACAAATTTAGAGTACGTTCAACTTGACGCTACGGGAGCACATAAAAAAGACGTCGCTGAAATTACAGAGTTCATGGGACAGTTATTTCCGATTGAAAACGTAAAACGGTACATGTGGGAGCATTTAGCATCGGTACTAATTGGTGTAAATCGTGACCAAACTTTCAACGTGTACATTGGAGGCGGAAGTAACGGCAAGTCCAAACTTGTCGAACTTATGGCAATGTGCTTAGGTGACTACAAGGTCAGTCTTCCAATTGCACTAATCACGCAAAAACGAATTGGAATTGGAAGCACGTCATCTGAAATTGCACAACTGGTGGGCGTAAGATATGCAGTAATGCAAGAACCTACCAAAAGCGATAACACTCTAAATGACGGTGTTTTAAAAGAAATTACTGGTGGTGACCCGATTACGGCGCGCGCACTTTACAAGGACAGTATTACGTTCGTCCCACAGTGCAAGTTGGCAGTGTGCACAAATGTGATGTTCAACTTGGAAACAAACGACGATGGTACAAAACGACGTATCAAAAAGATTGACTTTGTTTCAAAATTTTGTGAACGGCCAGTGCAAGGTGACAAGGATTGTCCGTATCAGTTTATGATAAACAAATACTTGGATGAAAATTTAAAACGTTGGAGCAGCGTGTTCATGTCAATGCTGGTGGATAAAGCGCTTCAGACCGGAGGTGTTGTACACACATGTAAAGAAGTTGAAGACAGCAGTAATGCATATTTTGAAAGCGAAGACCATATTTCCGAGTTTATCAGTGAAAAGATTCAAGCATTTGAAGGCGGAGTTGTTCGTTCAGGCGACTTGAATGAGACGTTCAAGAAATGGTACAGAACTCATCATGATAGAGAAGTTCCAAAACCAAAAGACTTGTATGCGGTTATGGACAAACGGTTCGGAAAACGCGGAACACTTAAAGCATGGAAAAACATATGCATCGTTCAGGACGATGAATATGCAAAAGATGATACATATGGGGACCTTGACGCCGATGGTGATGAAATTGAATGCTCAAGTACAGGGTCTGTTGAAGTAGTCAAGTCAAGTAAGTAGGTGCTATCCATTGTTTCATCCATAATTTGTCTAGGATGCTGAATAATGTTTTGTAAATAATACTTCTGATTCAACTGAATTCCGTTGTAATTTGTCTCGTTGATATCAAAAAACCGAGTATAAATAGGAATATAGTTCTGAATGTCATACAGCAGTGCTGAGTCAATTTTATCGGGAGTATATTTGTGTTTTCGATAATGAAGTTGGAATGTCGGTGTTGATGTCGTCGCCATTCTCCTAAATAGTGAATAATAATATGATTGTTCGATAGAAGTTTTATATTGGTTTTACACGCATGAAGATATAATCAATTTTCAAATACCACGAAAACGACGATGTGTTTTATTATTTTTTGTTCGTTGTTTTTTATGTTTAGATTTATAATTACGAATACACCTTTTATGTTTAGATTTATACTCACGAATATACCTTTTATGCCGACGATTAATTTTTGTTATATTGTAGCCTCCACGATGTTGTGAAAGAGGTGAAATATTATTATAATATATGTCATACGTTTTGCTATATGGCTCATTTAATAAATGAGAAACTATCTCTTTATAAGATAACACGTTTGAATAGTAGTACTGTAAAGTAATACTAAATGTTATATTTGAATTGAGATTAGTTTTATCTAGCAATTGTCCATCTATAAAATATAACCATTTATCAAGTTTACCATCAATTTTAATTTTATCTTTACATTCACGTATAATTCCTGCTTCGTCTAACTCTTCGCATATACTTTTTCTAATTGTGTCATTTTTGCTAATTGTGTCATAGTCATTTACATTATGAAGACTAATAACAATTTTTTTATCGTAAGTGCTTTCGTCAAGAACAAAATGCTGAATATTTCCTTTTAATTGATTGTATTCTTCTATATGGTCATCGCCAATCCTTATATCATTATCATTAACATTGTCCTTAACAAGGTGACCTGGGGATACAGGGAACGAAAACACTTCTTTGAACATCTCTAATAATAAAATTTCATCAAACCCAATGGATAGCACATCATTTGTTTGGTTCATAATGTTTTTAATCGTTCTCATACCGGTTCTCATACCGGTTTGAGTCAAATATTTATCATTACCGTGACCGTTATATGCTTCGTCATTATCATAAGTAGGTGAAACCTTCAGGATAAAATCGTCTATTTTATCCCTTAAATTTACAATTGTGTCAATGTAATATTGTCTTTTTAATTTTAATTTTATACCAAACAAACCGGCCAACAAATCATAACCCATATAATTGTTAGAAAAAAAATCATAACAAAAAATAACTTTGTATAGTAATAACCACCTCTCATATGATTCAAACATTGACATAGTTTCACGAGGTATATGATTATATGGGAAATAAAACATTTTGTCGCTATTCTTTGAAAATAAATCAATTTGAATACAGTCCCAATTTGATACTATACCATCGGCTTCTCTTACAATACATATATTAACATCTTCATCTGAAAATGGAAGAAATCTATAAGTTCTTTTTCTAGCAATATTTTCGCCTGGAATTACTTCACAATTGTAAGTATATATTTCAACATTCGGAGCACTTATTATGTAGTCATATGCTTTTTTTTCCAAACTCGTAATTTCAATAGTTTTCATACAATTATGAACAGATTCATCAAGATATATACGAACTATCCAGTCTGGTAAATTATTTTGAACATTTTTAACAGTCCTTTCAATCGACATTAAATACTTAGCCATATTGTATGGTATGCATTCAATAAAGTATAAAGATATCGAAATTACATTACAACATTTCTCACAAATAGTTTCATCAAATCTTGTTGATACTAAATCTTCATGTAGTCTTTGTTTTAATAATCTAATCATATTTGTTGGGTCATATTTATGAACATAATACTCTTTTTTTTTAGATGATATTAATGAGCACTTTGACGGGTATCCTAATGGATTTGGAAATGAATTTTCTGGACTTGGAAATGAATTTTCTGGACTTGGAAATGAATTTTCTGGACTTGGAAATGAATCTTCTCGACTTGGATGAACTTTCGCTTTCGAATATTTATTTCCCATTCACAGTTAGGATATTCGTTTAAATTCTTATATATAATATAACAAACCCAAAAAAAATAAAAAACCAAACCAAAAAACAAATCTTTTTTATAAAATAGTTTCAATTTTTATAAAAATAGTCGTCATTTATAACGTAAAATAGAAGCATTCCCTGGAAATTCCCTGGAATTAGCTAAGGGCATTCAATGCTGCTTTTGCAGCTTCAATATTGACAGCGGCAGCACTTTCATCTGGTTTACCTGACGCACCCTTGTCTCCAGAGCCACCTTCAGTTGAAGATGTTGCTGCTGCAGATGAAGACTCTTTTTCTTTTTCTTTGCCTTCACCTTTGTTTTCGTTTCCTTCAAATACTGAGTTTGAAGCAATGACTGCAATAAAAACCACACCCAGCAACCCAGCGATTGTGTGCTTTAGTGTCAAAAACACGATGCAAGCTACTAAAAATAGTTTTCCCAAAATATTGTTGTACATCATTCCGAGGATGGAAGGTTTAAAAATCATAATAAGCACTACAACTGCAATGATTGCAATTGAAATTTCTTTTTGATTTGCAATAGCCATTTTAACTTATTTTTATTTTTATTTTTAATTTGAAGGTACAATAATGTTATATATAATAACTTACAACATTATTATTTTTTTATTTTTTTGATATTTCGATATTTCGAGATTACATTTTCCTAAATTTTTTAATATTACGAACTGTATTAAACATACAGTTACAATAAAATTAAACAAAACAAGTGTATGCTACCATGTTTGTCACATATTACCTATAGATATACCACGAAATCTGTAAATAAAAGTAAAATAAGTAAAAATGATAAAAAAAATAATAATATACCTCATCCACCTCATAGTCATTCATATGTTTATGATGATATAAATTTAAATTTAAACATACATACCATAGCACAATTTGACTTCATTCTTTTTCAACAAGTGTTCTAAGTTGTTTCGTGTAACTGTAAATGGAAACACAACTTCATTTGACTTGAATTCTTTTGGAAACATACTCACAATAGTATCAGGTCTCATCAATCTATGCAAATTTAACTTGGTATGTATAATTTCCAAGCATCGTTTCAAGTTACGAACACCTTCTTCTTTTTCAGTGTAATTTTCAACAATATATTCAATCATATCCGAAGGAATTCGAATATCTTCTGGTGAAAATTTCACTTGTTCCACAATTTTCGGAACCAAATAATTTTGAGTAATCGTTACTTTTTCTTTTGCACTATATCCCGATGTTCGAATGCGAAACATCCTGTCCAAAAGAACCCGGTTCACGCGACTTTCATCATTGTAACTAAAGATAAACAAGCACTTGCTCAAATCAAATGCAATTTCTGAAAAGTACTTGTCATGAAACTGACTATTTTGCGTGGTATCCGTCAAATGTGTCAGAATACCAACAATTTCATCTCCTTTCGGGGTTTCACTTATTTTATCCAATTCGTCAAAGTAAATCACTGGATTGGTTGACTTGCACTGGATAAGAATATCCACAATTTTACCCCAAGTACTTCCTTCGTATGTATAAGAATGACCTTCTAAGAAACTGCTATCTGTTGCTCCTCCCAACGCGATGAATGCAAAATCTCGTCCCAAAATTTTACTGACTCCATCTTTAATCAAACTGGTTTTTCCAGTACCCGGTGGTCCATGAATTGCAACTGCTGTTCCAATTGCTTGAGGATTTGCAATCCACTGCCCGACCAGTTGCATCAGTTGCAACTTTGCGTCGTCTAGGCCATATACTGCATTATCCAATTGCTTTTTAGCATTGTCCATAAACACACTACAAGTTTCTCTTCCATGGGTTTCCAATGTAACTGGCAACTTTTTCTCATTATCAAACGGGATTTTCATGAATCCGTCTACCCAGTTTTTTATTTTGTAAAACTCTCCTGAACCAGGGTCCATATTACGAAGTGTTGATATTTTGTTAAGAGCAATCGACTTGAACATTCTCGGAATCGGCGACTGTAGAACACTTAACCGGTAAGGAACATCGCTATACGAAATCTTGTTTACTTCTTTTATTTCTTGAATCAGTTTGGCTTGCTGCTCAGGACTAAAATGTTTTTTGAAGTACAAAATGTCGTTTGTTGAACTCCGTTTTCTTAGTAACTTTTTAAACTCTTTACAATTTTTACGTTTTTCTTTTGTAATACGCTTTGCTTTGTCTTTTTTGATACGATTGCATGCGTTTTTCAATTGATAATAATAAGCTCGAAGAACTTGGTTATCCGGGTCAGATTTATACATATCGCGAATACTTGAAAATAACACATCCATTGTTTTTTCTTCCTTGTCAGAACTACCTTGAATAAGGGAAAGAGGTGACCGTTGAATAAACTTCATAAACTCAGGGTCACTTGCAAATGACATATCCTTTGATACTACTGCGGTTCCAGTGCCATTTCCAGTAGTGCTGAATAAGCTGTTGTAACTAGCATTTCGAGATAATGAGTTGTTTGTGGGATAGTCATCTTCACAAATTGCATCATTATCGGCATCGTCATCGTCCTCGTCAACGTCCTCGTCATCGTCCTCGTCCTCGTCATCGTCCTCGTCCTCGTCCTCGTCCTCGTCCTCGTCATCGTCCTCGTCATCGTCATCGTCATCGTCATCGTCATCTTCGTCATATGCGTCTTCAGAATCTGTCTCTTCGCAGGTTTCATCTTCTGTATTATATTCATCATCATACTCTTCACACGCGTCATCATCTGGATATTGGTTGATTTCTTCTTCCTCATCCGTATATAATTCTTCATTTTTTTTACGATTCATTTTTTTTCTAGTTAATGTCTTTGAAGGATGGTCCATTGTTATGATAATATTCATTTTATTTGCAAGAAGTTTTTTCAAATGATTGGAAGCTTGTTTACGTTGAATTGCCATTTTTTTACCTGGCATTGAATTCTCTGAACTGGAGTTAGAAGCCGAAACAGAATCAGTTTCAGCATCATCATTATCATTATCATTATCATTGTCATCTTCATTACTTGAAGTGTCTTCTGGAGGTGGCTGACGATGAAATGTTTTTTTAAGAAACTTACCTTTGTTTGAGAAACGGTTCGACTCTTTCATACGAAATGACGAATCCTTTTTAGACTCTGACTTATGGGTTGTATTGGTTGATACAGAGTTTGATGTGCTTTTTCCTCCAGGCAAAGGTGCAGTTTTGCCCCCTCCCTTAGGAGACTTCATTTCCAATTGATTTTTCGTTAGGTAATGAGAATCCGAATCATTTGACAATTTCTTTTTGATTAACGGTTGGGACGATGACGGTACTTTAATTTGTTTTCCAGAGCGGGTAGTTATTATGTTTGCATAATGTTCTTCGACTTCATTTTGGTGAACAATATTTTCTTTATGCCTTTTAGAAGACGGACCCTCAAATGGACAACTTCGTTTTCGTCGATTATTTTTAGAAACTGCAGTAGAGGATGAGTGCAATTTATTTTCTTTTTCTTTTTCTTTTTCTTTTTCTTTTTCTTTTTCTTTTTCTTTTTCTTTTTTTTCAGATACAATCTTGTTTTGCAAATATTGAGACGGAAAATGAGACATCAAAAACTTTCGATATGATTGAATATCAAACTCATTTTCAGTTGGTTTCGGCATGTTATTCAGTAATTCAATTCAATAACGATTCTATATAAATATTCTTTTATATTCATATTCTTAACATAAAATTCTATCCATTCAATTTTATGTTTTAATCATTTATATTTGTTTGATTTTTTAATTAATTCTATGTAACCTTTGACGGAACTGTACCCGGTATTCCTTCCAATGGTAATGACCACTGTCCAATACCCACTTGAGTAACTGCTGCAACTCGTACACTATAAGTTGTACCATTAACTAATCCTTCAATAACTGCAAAAAATGCGTCATATCCAGGAGGATTTGGAACCAAACTAACATTTGCATTGGTAAACTGTTTGGGTGTAGTCTGTCCAGAATTTTTAACATACTGATACAAGTTATCTGATTCGGATGCCTTTTTATACTGAACATAATAATAACTTACATCGTTGGTTCCTGTGCTCGTTGGAACAGTCCAAAATACGGTGAGTCGGGTGTTTCCGATTGTGACAAACAACCCTGTTGGTGGAAGTGAAATAATACCAGGAACTGCTTCAATAATACCTGAAAGCTCAGGTTTACTTGACCCAATTGCATTAAACTGTAATACTCGTATTCGATACGTTATACCATTTACAAGCCCGCTAATTTCAACAGTAGAACTATAAATTCCATCCACATCAATGTAGCTCCACGCATCTGAAGGAGTTGAAGTCGTTACTGGTAAATACTGGACACGGTAACTGGTAACCGGATAACCACCATCATTTACTCCTGCCGTATTCCAATTGACTTTGAGGCCTTTGTTAAGTATACTGGCCGAAACGTTCAAAATCGGGTCAGGTACTTTTCTTGGAACTGCATATAACGTTTCTGAATATTCCGACCACCCCAACTGATTCTTGGATGCAACTTGATACTCGTATACAGTGCCATTCACTAAACCGGGTGTAGTCAACGTTCGATAGGGTTGAGTATCGGTAACCCCGGACGGAACTGCGATTTCAGTTGTTACCCAATCGGCATCTCCCTGTAAATTCAACCTGCGACGTACCCGATAATTTGTAATCGCGTAGCCATTTTTATTTGGTGGTACCCAATAAAGAGAAATAGTACCACCAGTACTTGTATTGATTGTATATGCGATTTCAGTCAACACATTTAAAACCGATGGAACACTTCCTGGAATAATTGAAACCGGTATAGCATCCGAATACACCCCTCTTCCAGCAGCATTCAACGCTGCAATTCTGAAAGAATACCGTTGTCCATTCGTTAATCCAGAAATGATTGTCATTACCGCAGTGTTTGCTTCAGCCTCTGCTGCAGTTCGAATCACGTCATACGACACTGTAAACGAACTTGGCGAAATGACGTTCCAAGATGCATCCGGTATATTCGCAGGCGGCGGTACTAAAACGCCTGACACATCAGTTAGTAATGTGTATTTTATTGCGTAGGCATATGGAACGTACGAGTAAGGTGTTGGAACAAGCCACGACAATTTCATTTTTTTACCACCTGAGTCCGGAAT
>Ga0255211_1000282_pt1 | contig 18988 bp, 19 predicted proteins | sample Miss_Yuk_RepB_8d_FD_183036 | JGI IMG/M metagenome (GOLD analysis project Ga0255211, IMG submission 183036) | Freshwater microbial communities from Mississippi River, Louisiana, United States - Miss_Yuk_RepB_8d | ecosystem: Environmental > Aquatic > Freshwater > River | place: USA: Louisiana...
CCGGTATGGCGCCCTGTTATGGCTCTGGATGCTGCGATGCTGGAACAACATGGGATAATGAGTCGAAGAAGTGTGTTCCGGAAGTTTCTCGTATAACAGGAACTGCAACATGGACACCAACACCTCAAGGAAGTTCGTCTGGAACGCTAACGGTTACACTTAAGGTTTCATCGACCGGAGCTTTGGCCGCAAATAGTAGTAGAATCTCAATTGCACTTCCGGAAGCATTGTTTACCGGCATACCCAATGCTTCTGGTAGTGTTACGGTGATAGGAACACCTACAAACAAATTAATCGTACTTGCGCCTACTGCGGAAGTTGCCACCAATGGAACAACATCGCCAATTACTATTAGAGGGTTGTCGTTATCCAACGATTATTCATCTATATCCAACGTACTTAAGGTGAAAACAAGCGCGGATACAAATTATTCTAGTATAACAATTTCTGGTTTGTAGAGGAGTCGTGTATTATAATCTAACAATTATAGTAGTTAGTTTATAATATCATCAAAAATGCCTGATAAATTAAATATTAAAGATAATAAAGAAATCAAACCCGAAGAAGAGAAAAATGTAGCATCAGCAGTAAATATTGCAGAAACTGCAGCATCGGCAGATAAGGCTGCCGTTGAACTCACTCACGGCGATCGTCCAATGGATGAAGTCATCAAAAAGTCACAGGGTGACTTGATTGAAATTAAAAAAATTATTAACCAAGGTGGTTATTCTGGTCCTGAAAGAGATAAATATATCATGAGTCTTCATCATGCAGAATGGGTGAAAGCCCGTATTGATGATGAAATGTGTGATGCGAATGTTGAGAAAAAGAGTATCGAATACACAGCTTTAGTAAATGGGAAAGCGGAGTCACATGAAATTATTAGAGCACACAAAGATTGGGAAGATATGCGAGAAAAATGTAAGAAAACAAGTAATATGTTAAAAGAAAAAGCGATTCAGTACGTGGAAACAGATCGGCGTGTTCGTGCAAATAAAGCCGCAGATGGTGATATATATCCACAAATTGGAACATCGAAACAAGGATTTCAAGTTTTACACGAAGGTTTTGGTGGCGGCGAGGAAGAAAATGTAAGGGAAGGTTTCGAATTTTATGATTCAACAACACCTGCTGATAACACATTAATTGGAACTGTACCAAATCAAGAACCAAGGTATAATGTGCGTCTTCCACTTTTAAATGACGAAAGTTCGATTCGAGTTACTGCAGATGGAAAAACAACGTTACCATGGAATGAGTATTATGTTGATTGTACTGCCCAGAATGAACAACAAAAATGTAATGTTGCTGTAGGTAAAAAAAATGAATACATATCCGGTATTAACAGTCATTTTGAACGTGCGAATCGTTTATTGAATACATATTACAATGTATCAAATAAAAGTGACAATCAATCCAAGTTAACATTACTCCAAGAAGCAGATATACTAGCTATCCTAGAAAATCAGAAGAAAACTATTGCTTTACATAAGCAAAATGCGTTATATGACTACGACGAGTATAATAGTCTCGCTTTTTACGAGGATATGGTGATCTTTGTATACTACGCTCTTTTCGCAATGTTTGTTTTCATATCGATACGTGATTTTTACACAGGCGTTTCATTTGATTACATCAAGATTGCAACTGCGATATTTCTTGGAATTTACCCAAAAATCATATTGCCGGCTATATTATGGTTCTTGAATATGCTTACCAAGATAATTGAAATATTGGGAATTAAAAATGTCACTTTTTGGAAGTAATTATACTTTATACTGACTTCTTGTTGCATTATGCATGATCACTCCCACTACATGTCCCGTCATCTTCTCCGCCACAAAACTCATCGTCGTCTTCATATACAATACGACACTTTCTCCATCCTTTGCTTGTGAGCTTTCCAAATTTCTTCGTCATATAATCGTATAGTTCATTACCTTTCGGAATATTCTTACCATGTTGCACAATATACCATTTCTTGAACTCTTCATAGACTTCCGTCTTCTTGATATACGTATCTTCATCTGCCGGACGAATCTTGTCACGCAAGAACTCCGACAAGTAATCCTGAGTATTCCTGTATTTATTACTGCTTGCAGTAACAGCGGCACATGTCTTCACTTTTCCATCCGTTTCAAATGCCTTCTTGACGAGCATCGCCATAAAGACATTTACCCACGTCTTGATTTTCACATCCAGGTTCTTATCAATGAGGAATTGATAGGGTTCTTCAGGATCATCCTTCTTTGGGTCCTCGCAAAACTTGGATTTATACGGACAAAGGCGAATACGACGCCATGTACCATCGTCATTACTCTTGATATCGAATAGGACATTTGTGCATACAACAAGCTTAAACTGAGGAACGAATGTAATCGTATTCTTGAAGAGTGCACGAGCAGTCATATCATCACCGCCAGTAATTTCTTTCAAAATACCCTCATTAATACGGTCACCCTTCGTCGGTTCCTGCATAACAGCATACCGGACACCTTTGAGCACAGCAAGTTCTGGTGAAGCACCACCAATCATCGCGCGTTTTTGTGTGACTGCAGTAATCGGAAGAACTGCTTTATACTCACCAAGACAGGCTGACATGAGTTCGATCAACTTGGATTTACCGTTACTACCGCCACCAATATAAATATTAAACGTTTGTTCACGATTCGTTCCAATAAGCGTCGACGCAAGATGCTCCCACATATAATTCCGTAGTTCTTCTTCTGGGAAGAGTTGCGCCATGAACTCATTGATTTCGGTGATTTGTTGGCGATGTTTCTCGGCGTCAAGTGGAATATAGTCGATTTTCGTGGTTTTCGAGAGATTATCGTCAGGTTGTCCACGTCGAAACGTCTTCGTGTTGAAATCAACGACACCATTCTTGAAACAAAGGAGTTCCGGTCGCGTATCAATCTTGTCAATAAAGTCCTTGTCGTAGAACTGTTCACGCACTTCACGCATAATATTATTCTTGAAACTCGTCGTCTTGAGTTTGGTGCAAATATCCACGATACGGCGCGATTTCTTTCGAGCATTGGTGTACTGGTCAGATGTCGGGTCTAAACCAGATGTCATGTCCATAATGTCGCGATGCTTCTTCGTATAAATGTCATGCATGTCTTTTGAGATAAGCGCGCGAAGTGAATTGCCTTGATCGCATTCTACCCAACGATTTTTCTCAAACTCATACCACATATTATCTTTCACGCTGACACATACAAACTTATCTTTAAATATCGTATATAATACAGTTGCCAAATCTACATCCGTTGATGCATCATTCGTTGTTTCATTGCAAATCGTCTGATGAATGAAGTTGTCAATGGTTTCATTTCGGATCCGAGCATAATCTTCAGGGCAGTCATTCTTCGCCCAGTACATAATTGACCGTCTAGTAAGACCATCCGGACTATATGGAAAGTTACACCATGTATCATAATGACGCATAATGTGCTCAAACGAAAATTTGCTTGATTTCGCACTGAAAAGCATCCATGTTAAGAATAACTTATCGTTCGTATTATGAAGAGCCAAACCGACACGTAACCATTTATCATACGGGTCGTAGTACTGTGACGGAAGCGCCATTGTGTAGTAGTGTGTTTCGCGGATTTCGTATTCTTTTGGTTCAAGTGCATTTAACATCACTTCAACTGCTATCGTTAGTTCATTATGGTTTGTGATTTTATCCATCATAATCACGCCATTATGCGACATTAGTGATTCCACGCCACTTCCAGGGCCACCATTTAAAGTGCCAACACCAACTCCATTTGTGACAACAAGTCGGATACGTTTACCGCCGCCGCCGCCATCTGCACTGCCACCGCCACCACTGCCACCACGCATTCCTCTTTGTTGATTCAGAAGTGCATCGTACTCTGCCTTTAGAGCTGCGTTCTCTGCGAGTAACGTAAATGATGGATACTCAGTATCAACTCCTTGTGTCGTCTGGACAGACAGCTTCGCAAAGTTCTCTTTCACGTTGAACTTGCTTGTTTTCTCTTCCTGACACATCCAGGCACCTTCTTCATCATCGGGATCATGCATCATAATAAAGTGATACTTCAGCATGTATGCTTTATGTCCTGGTTTACGAGAACCGTACAACTGCCAGTTGGTGTGTCCACGTGAAATACCCTCATCTAATACATCATTCCACGAATTCGTTATAGGCAGATCCGTCCATATTTGCGGAAGTTCTTTCAACATACGCGCACGCAACATTCGCTGAATCGGGCGATCAACATATGCGCCAATCATCATGTGAATCCCGTCCTTGGTTACATCGTCTAGTTGGTTCACTTCGCTTTTCTCGAAGATATAAATCGGGATTTGCGCATCACTCGGAATAGTGACCAAGGTCTCCAACGTTTGAATGTACGATTGAATCATGTCCAGCACATGTTCCTTCGAATGCTGGCGTTTCGTGATACTGGTTTCATATCGAAAATCGAAATCAACGACAATAACGCCTTTTTCTGGATTTTGTTTCTCTGTCAAATGTTCGAGTTTTCCACTTTCGAAAACATGTGAATAGTATTTCTTCCAAAATACCGGCAATATTGCTGGCGGAATGGTATATACTCCGCCATGAACATTCTGTGTTTTGTCGCCAATCCGAGTGTGTGTATATGCCTCGCCTGGTTTGGATACATGGTGTTTCATAAATTGTTCATACGTCATTCCAGCACAAAGAGACTGATAGGATGCAGTTGTCGGATCCACTGCCGACGGCGCGCTAGCGCCCAGTTCTTGTCCATTTCCATTATTCAAACTTGTTGTCATCGTCTGTCTTGTAAATTCAAGTTGCCTAGGTTTAAAGTTCAATTTTGTTCGATTTATGAATTGAAATTTTTAAAACCGTCGGTTTATATATTCCAGAGGTTTTATCTCTAAATCTGATCCCCCAAAAATGGTACTTTGATTTTTCTTTTGCAATTTTTGGCGATTTTGGGGGGATACTTTTTTTTTCGTTTTTCTGGGCGCGGGACTTTTGTAAAAAAAATATTTTTACCCGTAGATTTTTTTTTCGGGTTTGGATTTTTCGTTTTGTGACGATATATCGTCATGCATATTTTTTCAAGAGCATTATGGTAATGTAAAAATAACACGTTATTCCTACATTCACTCGATTTACCGTCACAAACCCTCGAAAACCGAGGATTTTTAATAAAAATCGAAAAATACATAAAAACAAGAATAGATTATAGTTTAAACATTCATGGAGAAAACAGATGCAGGGACAGATGTCCTAACCAAAGTTGTCATCCCCAAGGATACAGTGATGCGATTGTTGAAGGATATACGCGAAGTTATGACAGATCCAACACTCAAAGAATGCGGTATTATGTATCAACATAGCGAAACAGATATGTTAACTGGATATGCATGTATTGTTGGTCCTTCTGATTCGCTTTATTTTGGTGGTTACTATTATTTTCTATTCAAGTTTCCGACCAACTATCCACATTCACCGCCGATTGTGTCTTATTTGACGAATACAAATAATATTCGGTTTCATCCGAATTTTTATGCAAATAAGAAGGTATGTGTTTCTATCATAAACACATGGCGTGGAGAACAGTGGTCAGGTTGTCAGAACATTCGTTCCGTTTTAATGACATTTCAGTCATTGATGGATAAAGAACCACTTTTACATGAACCAGGAATACGTAGAGGACATAGTGATTTTACATCGTATCATACAATCGTCGAGTATTACAATTATAAATTTGCATGTTTAACTTTACTTACGGAGTTTACAACACATATTACGGTAGAGTCAAGCATGGTCGAACCATTTCAGAAGTTTATGAACAGTAAATTTGAAGAAAACAAACGACGAATTCGAGAGATTTTGGTTGAACGAGAGAATACGTATCCAGATAGAAAGACGTTAACAATTGGTTTGTATAGTGGCATTACAACTGCGATTCAGTATTCATTGATACTCACACAATACAGCGAACTTTTGTCTGCAGGACCACAATAATTTACATACTTGAGTGAAATTATAATACTTAAAGGAGTTAAATTGAAATTAATTGTATGTATATACATTATACCATCGTTATCGCTCTTGTAAATATGCATTTCTGTTCCGTTTGTAGTAACATGTACTACATCAGTATCACGCCTGAAAATGAACTGCAGTACTACTGCCGTCATTGTGGAAATATAGATAATACGGTTGCGTCTGAGAATATATGTGTTTCAAAGGTGAACGTCAAACATTCTACGACGCCTCAATCATTTTCACAGGTTGTGAATAAGTATACGAAATTGGATCCAACCCTGCCACGGATTCATACGATGCGTTGTCCGAATGATGAGTGCCCGAGTAATCAAACCGTGAGTGGTGGAGGAGCAGGAACCGGAAGTAAGAAACCGAAGTCAGAAATCATATATGTTCGGTATGATGATACAAATTTGAAATATGTTTACTTATGTGCAAAGTGTGACAAAGTGTGGAATACGGAACAACAATGAACCAGTGATTCGGGGTAAGAGAGTATAAAAATATAGGTACTGGAATACGTTTATTATTTTTATCATTCATAAAATAATAAATTGAAACATAATAAAGTATGAATCTTATATATACTATCATAGTTGCAAATGTCAAGTGCTATCCCTGCTCCACCTAAGAAAACAGTTCCATCTCGTAATGAAAATGATGATTCAGAGAATGAAGATGCTGATATTGGCGGTATACAAGAAATAGATTTATCTGAAGACGACGATGATTCCGCATCCAAACAGTCCAGCGAAAATGATGAAAGTGGTTCAGAAACAGACGATGATGCAACTTCATCCGCAGTTGATGAAGAGAATGAAGGAGGTGAAAACAGTGGCGGTGAAGATGAAGACGCTGGTGGAGGTGGTGAAGGAAGTGACGATGAAGGTGCAGCAGTTATTGCTGAAAAACAAAAGAAGAATAAAAAGAAGCGTTCTGCATCGAAAAAGGATACAGAAGACGATCTTACATTACTTGGCGTACCACATGGAATACATTTTGACGACGATGACGATGACAATGACGACGATGATGATGCCGACAAGGATACTTCGGAGTATTTTCAGAAATTGACAACCACTGTATCAGAAAGTTATATTGAAACCTATCATCCGGAATCGATGTCGCATAACTACGATGAGATTCAAACACTTTCACGGGTTGTTCGAGATAGCGCCGGATTCATTGTAGATGAATTACACCGGACTACGCCGATTATGACGAAATATGAGAAAACGCGCGTATTAGGTCAACGTGCAAAACAGTTGAACGAAGGCGCACCTGCATTCATCAAGATTGACTCCACTGTGATCGACGGGTATCTTATTGCCGTGAAAGAACTCGAACAAAAAAAGACACCGTTTATTATTCGTCGTCCTTTACCAAATGGTGGTTCGGAATACTGGCGCATCCAAGATTTAGAGATTTTGTAAACTATATATTCGGTTATGAATACGTAAAATCAGGGTCTCCTGTGATTTGTCGAAGAACGTGGTTGATGGTTGCTCGTTCGACTGCGTCGGCTTCATAATAGTTCCAATATTTGTCTTGAAGTTGAAGATCATATGGTATACTTTTGTTATTTTGGACAACAACATTTGTGAAATGTGACATCGTACACATATACGGTTGCGTCGGATATCGATTTTTTACGAACGTGCCTTTGCATTTCAAGTGTCGGTATTTATGACGTGTTTCTTCAATCAGGTACATCCTTCCTGATTTCAGTTCTGTTGGGTCTACGCGTTGAAGTGGGCGCATAGTCTGATATTGACGGTTGTGGATGCAACATAACAAAAAGATAGATTTCAATTTTATTTTCAGTCATTGTAATAATTTGTAGGTATTATGCCAACATATGGTTTGAATTGGTGTCGTTTATATGGAATATTATAACTTTCTAGAGATGATGATGAAGAGGACCATGTAATCGGAGTTTCAGGAGTTCCAGGATTTGAGATGTCGTCGAATGTAAATGGGTTATTCTCACCCGTCGGGAAATCATATATTGTTTCACGTTCTTCTTTTTTCACATTGAAACAACATGTGAAACGTTTCGTGCAACATTGAAGGTATTTTTCAATTATAGTAAAAAATGAAGTGGACATCTTTTACTATACTCGGTTATTAAAACAAATGATATGGGCGAGTTATAATGTTACCAGTATGAATGCGTATACCTCCATAAAAATTACTTTCATCAAACGAGTATGTATCTTTATATTTGTAATACAATATTGAAAATATCGATTGGTCTTGGCGGTGATTACGTCTGCTACTGCCTTCTGGAAATATACACTCCTTGATTAATGATAAACGAGCATATTCATTTATGAATTCTCTTACCCAACTAATATTGATATTGAAACATGGTAAAGCTGCATTTTTCATATGATTATCTGCATATTTGTAACCGTCTAAATATTGTAATGTTTGAGGAACGGTCCACATTCTCACTCTTCCATCTGTTATATTGGTATAAATACCATTCTTTTCTATGAAATTGATTATTCTCTGTAAATTATTCTCAAGTTGGTTACGTGCATCACACCAAATTAAATATTGTTTTTTACTTGTTGATGGTTCATAACGAACCATTATATCCTTGATAATTTGTGCTTTCCATGCCCATTGGCCAGCATCTTTTTTGATATGTACCCATTCTGGATATTGTGAAAAGTCAAAGTATTCATAACGTATATCTAATTGTTTGATATGAACTATATCATCGGTGCTCAATCCTAGGTCGTAAAAATAAATAATACTGTTCGGTAAAAATTTTTTAATTGACTTGTATAATTGAAACCAAGCGCGAATATAATGAATATCGCATCCTGTCGCAAAAATGATTTCACTCATAATATATTATTATTCGGGAATGTTTAATATTTATAAAATAGCAAAACTCCAGAAAATATTCCATTCAAAAAAGATATTCCAACGATTGCATCCCCAAAAATCGTACATTTGAAACTCCGATTTTTTACAACCCCTGTTTTGGGGGGATACAACTGAATAGATATACTAATGTGTCGTATACGAAGGAAACACGATGTGTTACGATAATATGGTCTAGTGGCGTCGAAAACGTTACATGTATGATGTGAAGGCGTTATATATTGTAGTAATCTACAAAAAATGTCCAAAACGCTGTTTACGCCGGAGACTTTTAAAACACAAAATCGGAAAACTGTAAAAATGCAGTTTGTGACTGTTATGCTCTTATTTCATATTTTTCGGTTAAAAAAAATGACACTGAACATTCTAACGGTTAGTTGCCATAACTGGGTTAGAATGCGGTTGGTTGTTTAGGCGTTTTTTTGTATCACTACAAAATAAAACGCCCGTTCAATTACTGTAAATGGATAAACAACGAGTTTGTTATAATTGTGAACCTTGTGGTTTTGCAACAGACAACAAAACAGACTATGAACGTCATTTGACAAGAAAAAAACATATGATAAAACACAAATTGGTAAACGGTGATCAAACGTCAGAACCAAATATGTATGTATGTTCTTATTGTTATAAATCGTTCAAATGTCGTACAAGTATTTATAAACATAAGACGATATGTAAAAATGCAACTAATTCTACTACCTCATCATCTAACATACCATCGTCATCCGAACAAAACTTATGTGAAGTACTCGCCAAAAACTTCACGAACGCGATGTTGATGTTGTTTCAGCAAAACACAGAATTTCAAACCAAAATGATTGAATTGTGTAAAACTGGTGGAACCACACAATGCAACAATAATACAAATAGTAATAATACGAATTGTCACAATAACACATTTAATATGAACCTATTTCTCAACGAGAAATGTAAAGATGCGATGAATATGAAAGATTTCGTAAATTCTATACAACTTAACTTCACTGATCTAGAAAATGTTGGACGGCTTGGTTATGTGGAGGGAATGTCGAACATATTAATCGATAACCTTCAAAAGACAGATATTTACAAGCGCCCGGTTCATTGTAGCGATGTAAAGCGAGAGACGTTGTACGTAAAGGATGATAATAAATGGGAACGTGAAGGACCCGATCATACAAAAATGGTGAATGCAGTCCTTGCGGTCGAACACAAGAACGTTGCACTCGTAAATGAATGGGCGAAAGCACATCCAATGTGCATGAATAGTAACACTCGAGACAATCAAACGTATATGAAACTTTCCAAGACAGCGACCGATGGAGAGAAGCAAGGGAATATTGCGAAAGTAATACGGAAAGTCGCGAGGCTTGTGGTGATTGAAAAAGAACCATAACTACCAGGTATATAATTATAGCATCATCAACACTTCCATCTCTTTCCACATTCTAAGCACGTAACAAATGTGGTCATTGGTTCATCCGCAGAACGAGTTTGCAGTTGATAGTACGTGCATTTCTTCGACTTGCATTTGTTGCAAGTGAAGTTGTCAGTAGACGCTTCAATGTTCGGTTCATACTTCTGTTTATCACGGACTTTCTTGTCTTCGATGAGTTGTTTCCATTTGTCAGGGCAAATCTCTTGGTGACTCATGAATGCGAGTTCTTGCGGCTTGATGTTTCCAGAAGTGATTGCACTCGCCACGTCTGGTTTTTTCAGATTGATATACACTGACCGCAAACGATCGATGTATAATGTGATGAAGAACGAATTCGACCATTTTTTCACAATGTTATTCTTGCTTGCATGTTGAATCGTCCAATTGAATATGCCTTTTTCAATATTGGTGGCATTCGATGACGCATTCTCGCTTGTGTCATTCAATAGTGTCTGAATTCGTTTTCGAATCTCCGCGCGAAACTCGTCAGGAAATGCAATTGTATCGACAGTGGACATGAATATAACTAATCTGTTGATTATATTTATGTAATAAAGTATTCTTTAATCAATTTTAATTCAATCATACGGTTCTTCACTTAATTCAGATTCTATTTCTTCATCAACGACTGTTTCTTCTGTATTCTTTTTTGCTTTTCCGGCCGACTTTTTAGAATTGGTCGGTTTTTTTGGCTTGGTCGCTACACCACTACGTTTTGCAACAATTTTATTTACAGGAGCGATTACTTCGTCAATTTCGCCGTCATGATCAGACCCATTTAAAGAGTCGGATGCCGGTGTCCCTGATTCTGTCTCTGTCTCCGTAATGAACTCACTTTCTGTAGATTCCGATTTTGGTTTTTTACCACTATGAATACGACTCCGTATTACTTTTTTACTTTTCGGAGTATCTTCAGAGTCATCTTCAACCACAAACCCGTCTTTAAAATAACCGTTATTAGTTTTTTTATGTGCGGGAATGGAATCTAACTCGTCTATCTCGTTTTCATCTTCTACCGCAGTTGCAGCAAGGTCTTCAAACCCGCCAAATAATTTCTCGTATATTTTTGACCATAGTTCAAGCGTTATATTCACAGCATTTTCCTTGTCGATTCTTGCAACAAGCGCCATGTTTCCGTACATAATAAGTTCGTCTACCGGTGGCGGAAGTTCATATTTATTCTCTTGACCCGCACGTCCATCTGTTTTCCCCCAAATATCTACATAAATATACTTTGGCACTATTGACTTTTTTTGAATCTCAAATTCGATTTTATGTTTGTTTTTATATTTCCACGTATGATAACAACCGAATCCATCATGGTTTCTAAATCCACATTTTTTGGCCAATAAAATAGTTAATTCATCGATTGTAGTATCTCCTTTTGGTTCAACAACGCATTCAGAAGGAACACCTGTTTTTGAAACAACAATAATTGTTGTTTTTGTTGCGGCCAAAATTAACGGTGACATATTTTGTCTTTATACGTATACATGAATTGTTTCTATATTCTTTCATATTTTGGTTGAATATACCAGACCATAATACAACATAAACATACATACATAATCATTATAATTGTATTACTGCTCTATGAAAACGTCTACTCCACCGCCATCCAATTTTCGTGCACAAAGAAAAGGTCAAAATGCTAGACAAGCAATGGTAATATCGGGTCTTAGCACTATTTACAGAAATAATACAGACACACATTTTATACAGTCACAACAACGAACAGAACCTAGGGTATATTTACTCGATATTTCATTACAAGATATGAATAAAATGTATTCAAAAATTCACCAGGTTATTGAACGTGGTCGTCTTCGACCAAAAGGCACCGAAATATTTTTTGTAACGAAAAAAATGGAACATATTATTATAGCAGATAATGCGATTTATGAAATTCGAACAAATGAAGCAACTCACCATCAAACGTTATATACACGAACCCCTATCGATGGAACTGTAACGATGATAGATATATCACACGGGAGTCATAATATACCGATTCTTATCGATGAAAGTTACTATGAACTGGATGATTCGAGTGATAAACGTCATATTATTCCAACAAATCATATTGTCACCCGACAAGTAAAAAAAATAGTTAAAATGCATCCAAAATCAATGAATGCATTTGTATTTCTATTGGATGAAAAAGAGTCAAATGTCATCGATTTTTATATGACAACTGAAAATGGTATTGTTTCTATTGGAACACGACTAAACACTTATGAACGACTTACAAAAACATGCAAAGATGACTTAATTTCGTTCATAGAACACTTCAAATTATGTTCGTAATATACACGTGAATACTTGATGTGGTGGCTTATTCAAAATATTATATTTTCGGTTTGTTTGATTGTTATTATTCATTACTTGTATATTTACTTTGAAACGACACTAACGTCGCCAAAAATAAAAGATTTAATTCATTGTCCAAAACAAGAGTATAAAATATTATTAGAATCCGTTCATAAAAAAATGGACAGAAATGATATACTGCGACCACAAGATTCTTCGCCAAATGTTGATGAATCACTCACACAAAAAAAACATATACATTCACCAGTAGAGACTTTAGGAATGAACAATATACCTACTGATAATATGAAGGTAGATCTGAAAGAATATCTTCGTGAATTAGCATTGAAAACAAACTGACAAATGAATTAAAGAGATATATCCATATAATGTATACTCATGTCTCGTGTATTTAATTTGCAATCACAACGCCCTCCCAAAGGGTGTTCTTCGAACACGAACGTATTAAATTCACAAGAATCAGAATGTTTGTTGGCATCTTTTCCAATTACACGACTTTCTTATGAAACAACTATTCATAAGAACGACAAACCGTCTTTTTTTTCGGGCATATATAAGTGTTTTGTTCTTCCAAAAGGAAAACGTTGTGTTGCATGGATAACTGAATGGAATCGCACAAAAGTTGTTGCACTCATTGATATTGTCAGTGCAAACAATTATCAAGGTTCATTGTCTCCTGTCATTCGAAAATTTCATCAGGAAAACGGTTGGTATCCAGGTAGTATTCGTTTATATGATGCATGTGTTGAACATTCACTCGTGTACGGTAGTGTATTTAGTGGTGTGATTTTTCGCATCAATGCGTCGTCGTCGTCGTCGTCGTCGTCGTCGTCGTCGTCGTGCTACAAAACATTTTTTTCAATTCATTCGGTATATTGGTATCAAGGAAACTCAATTCCGAACTTACCATTGTCTGGTCATGTTAAGTTATGTGAACGTATTTTTGCAGATTATGGGTTACGACAGGTTGCATACACGAATCAAAACAGTATTATTTTTGGTTTGCCGATATTGTGTCATGATGATAAAAATATAGAGGTGCTTGTAAGAGAATTGCCCTATCCAGTTTTTGCAATTCAGTATCGATTTGAAAATAATACTCGAGTATGTCAGCGTTTATTTCCATTTCAAAATGAACTAATTATGGAAACACCATATTCGTCTACAAAAACAACATTACCATCAATGATACACTCGTCAGTTTCAGAATCGAAGGTTCTAACCCAAGTAGCCGTGGGACATATATTACCTCAACAATTTAACTCGCGTGTTCCTTACGTTCAACCACCAGATGATATGCTTACCAATATCCAAGCAATATTCATGGTTCGACCTAATATACAAAATGACATTTATGAATTATTTGTGAATTCGAGTAATAGTCGTAGTGACGATTTAGTATTTCATAATTTCGCCCACATTACCGGATATAAAACAAGTGTTATGATGAACAGTTTGTTTCGTAATATTGTTGAAAACCGATGTTTGGATACGCAAGAAGAAAGTGAAGACGAGTCTGACTTTGAAAACACTGAACCAGAAAAATATGTTTTGCTTCATAAAGAATACTTGATGTTATGTCGTTTCAATAAACGTTTCTGTAAATGGGTTCCTATGCATATCATAAACTCAGAATCGAATATGAAATCTAAAGTAATTACAGAGCAACAAGTAAAACAGCATGAGTTGCGATATTTGAAGCATAATCGAATTAAACGCTTTTTATGATATATACTATCAGATTGTATTGCGATGACTCACATATCTCGTTCGGTGTCGATGCATCACTTGTATTCGGATTACTTGTCTACCTGTGTTTCAAAGGTATTTAAAGAATGGAATAAATGTGTCCCATATGTTCGCCCTTTGTATTCGGTGTCGCCTGCATCATCACCAGAACTTGTTTCTGAACTGTGCAACCAGCAAATTCCGATGATTTGTCATAATGCGCGAGAAGTGAAATTAGTGAACCAGTCTGGATTAATAGTGATGGATGGAAAACAAAATGGAAAACATGAATATATTATTCGAAAAATGAATAAAAAAGAACCACTACAGGTGTCTTCAAAATCATCAGTGCCGTTGTGGATACATACTACGATTTCTAATGATGGTGTGGAACAAACAAGAAAAATGTTTGAGTATGTTTGGGAAAACAAACATATACTTAATGGAATTGTTTTTGATATTCAAAATTTTACGCATCCAATTCAATCTATCCCGCCATCTATGTATAGTTATAAGGTTGCAATGGATTATATTTTTAGAAACATCATCTATCCATTTCAGAAAGAATATGGAATTGTTACACCGTCTATAATGATTGATGGTAGAAAACATGTCAATCGTGTTCAACATTTATACGAACTTCATGAACAAGGGTTGAGTCATTGTAATCATTTGTGGGTGAAATATCCTCAAATTCAAAGACCAAAACTACATTTGATCGTCGGGCAATTGTTAGACACTTGTTGTCAATCTTACTAGTAAACAAAATTATCACTATTATATATATTATGAGTGAATCATACAATTCTAACCAAGAACCCTCTATGTCCGGTGGCGGTAAGCGGAAGATTCGTCTTGGCAACGAACATATGAACCTTCAACCTTCCGCCCCGATTAGTGGCCAAAAGATGCGTAAAGTAAAACCTTTTGTCTTTCGCAACCAAAAGAAATATTTAGAGCGTTTGCATTCGTCACCTTGTCGTTCAAAAACACAGAAAAAATGCAATAGTCGTAAATTAAGACAAAGTTGCAAGTATGCTCGTGGTTCAAAGCGTTCGTTCTGCCGTAGAAGAACAAACAAGAATTATCGGTTGTAAATCATACCGTGCGTACTATTTTCGTTTTATTATGAGTATTCAAATACTAATAATAACACACTAGTAATAATATCATATTATAATATAATCTAGGATGACAACACAGTATATGCATTCAAATCCGTTGAATCAACATAACGCACCGCTTGCTGTTTCGAGTAAAGATGCACAAGGTCTGAATAACGGAACTGGTAACATGTATCAGGGACAAGGTGGTCGAGCGTTTCCTCAATCCGGCGGTGGCGCGACTCAATTTTATTCAGCAAAACTCGATGGACCAGAAAATGCATTTGCGCATGGTTCGTATGCGCCAGTTACAGTGGGTTATAATTCGTTAACGCGCGGAGGTCGTCGTCGTGGACGTAGTGGCCGTAAAAATGGAAGCGCGAAGCGTAAGTACCGTAACTCCAGTAAAAAGTGTGACTGTGATATTATTACTGGGGTGGGTGGTCGTCGCAGAAGCCACAGACGTAGTCGTAACCGTGTATGCCACATTAAAAACTGTAAGTGTATCTGTCATACTCGGTCTGGGTCTCGAAAAGTGAAGCAACATGGCGGTAATGCCGGTTACGGAAACGCCGGATATTCCATTGCAGGTCCGAATACGGGTATTAACAAAGATAACTCGGCTTTGGCGAATCCGGCCCCACATTCAGCATACAATAGTTGCCACCCGGTCGCGCAACTATAGATAAAATCGAATAATAGCGTATTCATTCTTCTAATCGAATCAAGCATTTCCCATTTGTTTTCGGAATGGTTGATTTCATTTTATTTTTCGCGCTTACTTCTGTCGTTACCGAGAGATTTCCCGTTTCTTCGTCGATCTCGATGATATCCGCATCTGCTAATTCAGCTTCTTTTGCCGTGGTTGCTGCGGTCGCCGCTTTCACAGGAGGGTTGTATTTGACAGTCCATTTGTTTTGATAATATCCCTCTGTATCTGTCATAATAATACGATATCTCTGTTTGATATAATAGGTTTGGCGTTTCAACCACTGACTTCGAAACACATCCTGTGGGTCAATAATATCAATCACTAGTGGAGCCGCATGTTTTACACGCAGGATGCGACCCACTGACTGACATACATCCGTTTTAGGAGACGCCATAATAAGTGTAGTCAGTGTTTTAATATCCAAACCTTCGGATGCCATCGCATATGTTGCAATAATCACTTTCTTACTCTCACTGAGTTTCAGTGCGGTTTCCTTCATTCCACCAACATAGTATCCGACAGTAGCGATATTACGATGCTCGATCGCATCATGAAAGTATTCTAATAACGAACGATTATGTGCAAGTATCATGATTTGTTGGTCGGGATTTGTTGCAAGTTCGTTTTGAAGTACATCTAAGATAAACTCGCTTCTTCGGTTATAATTGCAGACTTTAGATATCATGGTACTAAATTTAGGGTTGCCGCGATAGTCATACTCCGTTTCATTGAATTCTGCATCATCTACTTTATATTGAATGCCTTTAACAACCACTGCATGTGACGTTGTATCATTTTTCTCTTTGTGCACAACATCGCCCAGGAAATATTTGAATACTTTTGTGAGCCCGTCTTTGCGCACCATTGTTCCGGAAAGTCCGAGCGTGTATTTTGTCACAACCTTCATCATGCATCGGCAGAAAACTTCTGCGGACATGTGATGGCATTCATCATATACGGAGAGCCCAAAGGAATCAAACAAATCTCTCGGATACTCCTTCATGGAGAGAGATTGGAGCATCCCGATTACAATATCTTTATCATCGATGTCTACGATTTGTCCTTGAATCATTCCAACACGCGCGGCTGGCAAGAATTGCTGGATTCTCTCGATCCACTGATTCAGAAGGAAACTTTTATGGACAATCACGAGTGTTTTCATTCGAAGACGTGATATAATATTAAGCGCCATTACAGTTTTTCCCTTGCCCGGATCAACATCCAGAAGACCGCCACCCCCCATTCCGGCATTTTCGGGTTTTGTCACTTGGTGTATGTATTTATCAACGATAACATTCTGATACTCGCGCATTTCGCCAGAGAAAACGAGAGATTCGGATACAGGCGCACCCGGAGGAATCCTTGATTTTTCAGGAAGGCCGTATATTTTAGTTCCATAAAACCGAGGAATGAATATTTTAGTAGGACTTTCGCGGTAGATCGGAAATTTAGGAGATTGAACTGGTGCTTTAGGGACATATGCACCAACCGTGAGTTCATCTCTCAATAGTTTCAAATCTTCGGCATCCATACATTCTTTCAGGAGAGTATACCCTCGAGGGCCATAGTAGGATACAGATGAACTTAATTCGGAGGATTGTTCTGACATTGCGTAGAATCAAAATAAATGTTTCGAGAGATTTCAATTGTATACAATGTTAGTTTTAGAATAATATATAGTATAATAATAATAAGATTCTATTTTGATTATATATAGACCGATTATATATAGACTATAATCATTCCATGGATACATTTAATACGTTAATGCGTCAAGAAAAGCAACATGAAATGGTGATTTTCATTCTTTTGATATTGTATATTGTATTTACGCCGGACGTTCCACTTGGATTGGCCGAATATGCGGAAAGCACGATTGGGCAGGTAGTCATTATCATCTTTGCAATTACGCTTTTCTTGAGTACAAATCCTGTCGTAGGTATTTTAGGCTTTCTAGCTGCATATGAATTTATTCGCAGGGCAAGTCGCGCTACTGGTGTATACGGTATTGAGACGTTTTCGCCTACCGAAGAGAAGAAACAGCAGATTATGACTGCCATGAATCCGGCGCCGGAGAAGACATTAGAAGAGGAACTTGTTGACAAGCTTGTCCCCATTTCACCGAATGACCAGGTGGGATTGTCAGATGGCGGTTCGTTTCAACCGGTTCTTGGACCGCTTTATGGCGCAGTTGAGCCCGATTATCAGGGTGTCATTTAAATTGTGTTCTTCCTTATCATTTAACATATCACAAACAATCATGTATTGTTTACGATACAACAATCATTTATTGTCACGGTCTTCCTCCGCTTCCGCTTCCGCTTCCGCCTCTGCCTCCGCGTTGCCCAACAACAACTCCAGAAGCGCTAACACGGTTTCCGATTCGGTTGAATATAAACCTGAATATGTAAAAGAGGATAGCCGCGACAACAAGCCCAAATAATGTACCGATGAGTGTGCGAAAGATTTCGTGTTGTAATAGTGCATCCCAACTCAATCCAAATTTACTCATATCTAAATCAGCCATCCCCCCTAACTCACCATTGTTTGCGGATTGCTGGTATAACACAGTTCCATCCTCACCAGTTGGGTTACATTTAATATATATATCGCCACTCCCTTTCGCATTGTTTGCACCATTTTTATTGTAATAATACATATTTTTCGGCATTTTGTTCTCAGTCAATGGTTCTAACCGTTTGATTGATGTATCTCGATTAATATCATTCAAACTTGCTAATGAATCTCTAAAAATTAGGATTGCATCTTTTTTA
>Ga0255211_1000283_pt1 | contig 18984 bp, 13 predicted proteins | sample Miss_Yuk_RepB_8d_FD_183036 | JGI IMG/M metagenome (GOLD analysis project Ga0255211, IMG submission 183036) | Freshwater microbial communities from Mississippi River, Louisiana, United States - Miss_Yuk_RepB_8d | ecosystem: Environmental > Aquatic > Freshwater > River | place: USA: Louisiana...
TAGCAAGCGTAGCGTAAGTGAAACAAAGAAAAAGTATGTTGCCGCACAACAGGGGTGGAAATGCGGTGATTGTCAGCGTCAACTTCCCGCTTGGTTCGAAGTAGATCATGTTATTGCCTTAGAACATGGTGGGTCAAACCATGTAGATAATTTAGTCGCTTTATGTCGAGATTGTCATGGGAAAAAGACGGCGATGACATTTTTGTAGAGTTACAATCATGTTGTAGTAATGCCTATCGCGGGTTTCGTAGTCAACCCGACATTATTATATCTTATAATTATAACTGAGGGTGTTGTTATCATTATAAATAATAAAACATTATGGCATCATTGACAACAGCAGCAGCAGCAGCAGGAACGGCGGCATCAGCAGCAAGCCTTATTTTAAATCCAAAGACCGAAGAAGGAAAAACTGAAACAAATTCAGTTTCTGCTCTTGAAGATTCATTACACATTAAAAAAATATTGAATTATTTACCGATTATCGTGCTTGTTGTTATATTACTAATAGTATTCGTGTCTTCTGACTTATTGACCGGGAATTGGCCAATATTCGTATCGATGATTCTTACATTTCTTTATGTCTTGTATATTCATTCTATTTCTCCGAATAACTTTCTTAAACTGAAAGATTCAGGTGATACAATATTCCCGTCGCCACCTGACGAGGATTTTACCATAAAAGGTTCGTCATCAGAAAAAATTATTCGGATTGTAATACCAGTAGCTCTATTTATTCTCGGATTAGGTATGGGGTTCGGAAGCATTCAAGCGTCAGAAAAAGTAAGTAATGTCGACCTTACGCGAAGCATGATAGGATTCGGGTCTATTTTATTAATCGGAGCGCTGATATTCGGATTATATAAAAGATTCGGCGAAAAACAAGACATCAGCGAATGGATTCATTATGTTGTTATTTCAGTTGTGATTGGTGTGCCGATGATCGTTCGCGGAAATGAAATCCAAAAAAACATGGATAATGTAAATGATGATCCATTATCTACGAAAGAAAACAAAGAAACTTTCGCAAAATCAAGCGCAGATTTAATATTGGGTTTCGGTTTATTTTTTCAGATCGCATTCTTTATGGCATGTAGTTATTTTATTTGGAGACATATAAAACCTGAAGACGATGGTGGTTTAACTAAATTTGGTAAAATTGCAGCAATAATCACATTTGTTGTACTGTTAGGAATACCTGCGAGTATATTCTTAGCAGCGAGTCAAAAAAGTGATGGTATTGCTGGTGCCAAAGATTTAACCGAATACGGGCAAAAGGTATTTTTAGTTCATGGAATCATATGGTTTATTGCGCTAGTCAGTTTAATCATTACGATATTCGGAGACACTTTACAATTCACTATACATAAATTTCTAATACCGATCGCACTAATTATTCTAGTAATCGTCGGATATATTTCTTTTCCAATAACATTCGCAGCAACCAACCTGAAAGAACCATCAGCAGAAACCATTTTGAACAAAGAGAATAATCCAAACAACGAATACGCTAATAGTGGATATTATAAACAACTTCGAGAAGAAGTCATGAAAGACCTAATCAAAAAAGATCCGAATAACGTAAATAATGAAACGGTGATTAATCGCGCAATACAAGACCGACTCGACGAAGATAAAAAGAAAACATTCGCACCGATGAATGCTATGTTAAGTGTGGTTTCAATATTATCTGTAATCATTACTGTTTTCATTCTTATGTGTTATAATGTTCGTTTGAAATTGGCAGACTGCGGGATTATTCCCGATTCATTCAAAGATTGGTGGAAGGATGCTTTGAAATATACGACAAATCCAGATTGGGGGACTGGCGCCAAAACACTTAACGATGTCGATATATTAGAGAAAATCAAACAAGATAAGATGACATCAAACGACTGGGATAAGATATTGGAAGACCATTCGGATAAAAGCAGTTTGTTTATTCGTTTCGCCAAATGGTTTTCGATGATTCCATTTTTGTCCGTTATCTTGCTGGTGATGTGGGTCTCCGTCCTTTTCACGAATGTGACGACTTCAACAAAAACAAGCGATTGGATTGCCAGTAAATTCACAGGTGATATGTTTCCACGCGTGAAAGAACTGATCGACACCTTTTTTATTGTTATTATTGTTGGTCTTTTATTGTGTGCGATTTTATTACTTCCGATGGTCAAGGAAATGAATGTTGGCGGTCTCGATTCAATATTAAAATTCGCAGAATCCGTTCAGGTATGGCAGTTTAATAAAAATGACAATACATCAGGAAGTGTAAGTAAAGGTGTAATCGGTTCTATTGTGTTATTTTTGCTATTATTTGGCGCAGGTCTCACGTGGTGGTGGGATTATTTGGTTCGAATAAAACCAGCAGAGGAGTCAAAGTCAAAAATGTCTTTGCCTGTTGTTCCTGAAAATTGGGGATGGGCGATCGCCTTTGTTATTCTTCTAGCGATTTGTGTCATGCCTACCGGATATCATATGTGGGCAGGTGTGCATGATGATTTTGAAAAAGAAAATGTTGTTAAAAGAATAGTGCGTTTGCTACTTACAACAATATATCTCGTCCCGTGGTTGATTATCATTTTATTCCGCGCAGGTATTTATGGTATTGCGTCTTTGACTGGTATTCAGGAATTCGTCAATAAACACAACGAAGAACTTGATAAATTAAAATTCTGGGAATGGAGTGCCAATGATATTGATCTTCGTATGTTTCCGACAGATGAAAAAGACCGTCCAACACCAGCTATTGTTACATCGGTTCGTAGTAGTGCTACACTCGCTGATACCGTAGATTCTGACTCACCCGCGTCTCCTGCCGGAATTAACGAAGCCAAGGTCGGCGCAATCGGAAAGCTTATCAAAGTGTTATTGCTGACAATTTCATTCGTAATTCTTATTCTTGCCATCGTTTATTATACGTATAAGGTCGATGCCGATTTTGTAAATAAAGGTGCCGAATCGGACGCAGTCGCATCTGGCGGTATTATGACAGATTTGAATTCACCTACCGCACAAGTATACGTTCTTCTTGCGATCGTCGCAGTTGCGGGTGTTGTAGCATATATTCGAGAAAAATTCAAACAGTCCAACGACAACAAACCGCCTGAAAAGTATTTGTTCGATGACATGAAAACCGAAGATGAACAGAACCCGCTTCGTCAGCTCGCGTTTGGTGCGACTCATTTCGTATATATTATCTTAATGGTGATTGTCTGGATTTATGATCGCGAAAAAGATGATAAAGAACGTATGTCGGTTACTGGAATGACCGTATTAGGTCTCGCCATTTTATTCTTTCATTATGTCTTAGAATTTATCGATACGTTGAATCCCGCCAAAATGGTTGGAGGAACAGAGACGAAACCTTCACTTGTTGACCTATTTACAAATACACGATTCATCATCAACACCATATTTTTTATCGTATTATGCGCACTAGCATATTATAAACAGCATGGTGTGATGGTCGTGCTGGTATTATTTATGTTCATATTCCATCTTACAAAATCATATATTGGCCTTAAAATATTGAAATTGATATGGTTAGGCATTATATTCATTCCTTGTTTATTCTTGGATATACTGACTTCATCTCAGTCGGCAGTCGGTGATACGACACGTCCAATCTGGATTATTGTCGCAATCGAGATACTTCTTATTGCGATTCTATATGGCGGGCCTTATTTATTAAACTATATCGGGGCATCCGCGTCTCAAATCGTAGCAGCTCCTGTATCCCTGAAACAGAAGTATGACACCAAATTGAATACACAGAGTCCGCAAATTTTCATTTATCATAACACCGGTATTGACCGCACACCCGAAGATAAGGCCGCTAACTGTCCAGTAGAAGAGAAAACGCGTTACAATTATTCGATTTCAGGATGGTTCTTCTTGAATAATACAGCTAATTCATTAAACAAAGATTTAGAGATATTTGATTTCGGTGGTGTTCCAACATTGACCTATAACAAAACAACCACAGAATTGAAATTGTGGTGTAATACACTTGATATCAGCGGTTCACCGTCATCGACCTCCACCCTGATTTACAATTCAAAAACAAATTACAATACGATTATTGCTGGTAAAAATGAAAATAAAAAAAACCAAATCAGAATATTAATGGATAATGAGGAAGAGCTCGATGTATCAATCCCTCTTCAAAAATGGAATTACTTCGTCGTAAATTACAACGGAAAGACGATGGACTTTTTCATGAATAACCGGTTATTGATTCGAAGTGACTTCATCATGCCCGATATTGTATTGAAACCAATCACGATCGGCGACACAAGCAACAATAAAGGATTAAATGGTTCTATTTGTAACTTCGCATTTCATAAAGTTCCGCTCACAAAAGAACAAATACGTTGGACTTACACGATGTTGAAATCTCAGAATCCTCCGATGATTGGAATGAAGACGATTGAAGACGAAGTCAAAGAAGCTGGAACAACAGCTGTGTATTCGAAGTAAATAATATATACAATAATTATACGAAGAGAATGAATTCGAAATTAGTTCTAGCAATAGTTGTTATTCTTTTATTGTTGTATGTCATTTTTAAAGCTTTGACGACAACCTATACAACTTTAGGCACGATGCAGAAATGGGGAAATAAAACGATGCTTCAAGGATCTAACCTTCCAAGTAGTTTCAAAGCGAATAGCGCGATATCAATTTGGTTTTACATTAAGAAATGGGTGCCTGGCACAAATATTGTAAGTTTTCACCGTGGTGCTTCTGGTGATGCTGCTTCTACTCTATTTAAGGCACAGTTTAAAGCAAATACGAATACCGTCCAGATTTTCCCACGATCTGGTGTGTCTGATTCACAATATGATTGTGAAATTGCGGAGTTTCCTCTTCAAAAATGGGTAAATCTTATCGTGAGCTTCAACGGTTCTGCGATGGACGTTTATGTTGATGGTAAGCTTGTAAAGTCGTGCGTTGTAAATCAAGGATCGCGGCTTCAAGAAACACAAAGTATTGTTTTAGGCGATGATACTGAGGCAGTAAAAACAGCTGATGTCGGTTTTATTACAAATGTAAAGTTGAAGGCCGCGCCGATTGCCCCACAAGAAGCATGGGATATATATTCTCAGGGTTTTGGCGGAAGCCCATGGAGTGATCTGCTCAACAAATACAAGGTGAAATTAAGCTTCATCGTGGATAATCAGGAACAGGCGAGTGTTAGCACTTAATAGTGATGATGTGTTTGAAAGATTAAGTGATTTTCAATCAAAACAATCTATATATGTGAATAGATTGTTTTTTTTATTCGATTATATTAGTAAGAAATCTTTAATAATGAGTGAATCCAACGGCGACGGCGGTGGCGGCGGATTTTTTAAAGGAATTACATCTAGTTTTTCAAATCCAAGCAATGCTGGTTTATCATCTAGCTCCAACGGTAGCAGCACCGGCGGTTTTGGTCTGAAAGAATTTATGGAATCCAACAGTCTTGTCGCAAAGTTCGCATTTATTTTGATGGTGTTTATCGTATTTTCAGTCGCAGTTAAACTAGCGATTATCGGACTGTCGTATTTGATGCTTCCATCAATGTCGCCTTTTGTATTAGATGGAACCGCAAATACAGAAGATATGGCGATGGAAAGAACGCAGGATCCTTCAAAAGAAGACTCTGTATTCATAGCAAGATCGATGAATGAGGATGGCGGTTTAGAATATACATGGTCGGCCTGGTTTTATATCAATCAAGTCCCACTTGAACCGGACAAGTATTCAAGAATCTTTAGCAAAGGTGGTGAAGGAACAAAATCTCCAGAAGATGGAATATATTACCCGAACAACGCACCAGGATTATATATCAAATTCACCAATAATATCAACGAAACGAATCCTGATAGATCAGACAAAGGTGTTAATGTATCTTTGTTGGCGGTGGTCGATGTGAATGGTAAGAACGATAATGAAGCGGATAAGACAAGAAATCTTCATGAACGACTCATCGCAACTGATATTCCGATCAAAAATTGGGTGAATGCTGTAATTCGTGTAACGAATAATGTAATTGATCTATATATCAACGGTCGTCTAGCACAACGTCGTAAAACCGCCGGTATTCCATTACAGAATTACGGTAAAGTGTATATTGGTGAAAGTAAGGCGAGCAAACGTTTTAGTGGTTATATTTCGACGATTCAATATTTCAATTATTCTGTTGGTTCAAATAAAATAAAGAGCATCGTAGATGAAGGACCAAATATGAAGATGGTTTCGTCTGCCGGCGGAGAAACATCTACAAAGAATTCGGGTTCTTACTTATCGAATAATTGGTATATGCGGTAATATTTTTTTACATGGACATATCAGCAATACTGGTGTAAAAAAATATAAAATGGCGGCGGTTGTTCCAACATGGACGCCATCATTACAACAAGATTCGGCAACCGGTGATGTTTATTTTTCTAATGAATATGGACATCGGTTTAATGTCTATTCTTTGAATTATGCTACTACATTTACACTTTTACCGAATACATTCACAATACCAAGCACGTTGCCCGATGTTGGACCACGGGATACAGATGTTCCTGCGTCTATACTCGCAAAAAGAAAAACACTTATCGGGTTTATCCCCCTTATTAATATTTCTTCTACTAATAGTTATTCAGATACACCTATCCGGTTTTCATTTCCGACAAATAATTACGCAGTTTCGGTTGAGCGTTTTGACCGTGACTATTATGTGATCCCACAAGCATCTGGTGATCCAAATAATGATCCGAACCCGAATGGAATGTATAAAAATCCCGGTGCGGAAAATATTCGATTACCGTATCGTAATGCTCTTCTTATTAATGGTGTATATGATAACTTTGGCGGGTTTCAATATGGTCAGGATTCAACCACGATACGTATGGAAATGAGCCAATCTAAAAAAACAATTAACGGGGTAGATGTTTTCTTACAAAAATCTATTTTTGTTCCACTTACAATCAGTAAGGCAGTAACTGATATTAGTTTGAATACACCATTTACTGGTATAGGAAGAAGTAAGTCAAATTCGATACCAGATAGTAGTGGAAATATTGTTCGCGAATGGCTTGATGGTAGTGTTGTTTTGAATTTTTCTGATTTCGCAAGAACTACACGTAAAAACATATACACAGGCGAACCGGATTATGGTGATGTTCAATATTATTTGAATGTTACTTTGCCGCGAACGTTTGACCTAAGTGGTGAATATATACAAATCTCTGGCAATCGAATTACCTTTAAAAAAAGCACTCAGACAACATCGACTCAATTTAACCCAATATCTATTAAATTTCTTCAAGAAGAAACATCCGTCTATAAACGGTCGAATCAGCGAATCGGTGACATGCTTGGTTATGCAAATACAATTAACCTTATTATCAAAAAATCAACACCAACATTCGCGAATCAGATTCCCGAAAATAATAGCGAAGATCCCGCTACAATTTATAAATTGCCTGACCTGAATAAAATGACATCGGAAGGTTCATTCATATTAGTTCCACCAGAGACGACAAATAAAGAATCGGGAGGAACCATTACATTCAGTTCATCCAACGAATATTTATTGAATTTACGTGTAACGGGGACAGGTGCGTCTACCGTATACACTGCGTTTATGAATGGTTCAGGAAGAGCTACGATAACGGTCACTCAGGCATCAACTACAAATTTCAATCAAAAAATAGCAATGTTTGACGTAAATGTATTTGAGATCACGCCGGCAGTTATTAATTGTAACACAAACCTTTTTTATACAAACCCATACAATCGTCAATTTTGGACGCGTTTCAAGCCGGAATGTCGTTCTTCAAATTTGGTAAATAGCATAACCGGATTGCCTCTTACAGGAACGCAAGTGGATGAAGTATATGACATGAGGCGTAAAGCCGAAATCCTGAAATATGATAAAAATGTTGGAGGGCTTACCAAAACTCAAAAATACGCGAAAGCTGCCCGCGGTGAGCTTATGCGGAATATCGGAAACTCAGCCAGATATACAACAGATACCACTAGTCCATTCACATTAATTTGTCCGCCATCCGCTGCGAATAACCGGATATTATGTGGACTTACTAGCGCATGTGGTGTGCCTGGACGAGAACGTTTATTATGTTATGACCCATCTATCAATTTATACAATTATAAACGCACTTATCAATACGAAGCTGGTGATCAGCTCACGTTAAATATACCTACAACTATTTTAACTGAACCGACCAATTTAAGAATAAGCATGTATGATAATGTGAATAAGCAGGTGACGTTGACATGGGATGCGCCGAATTCAAACGGCGGGCTTCCGATTACAGGTTATGTTATTACGTATTCGACAAATAACAAAACATGGAAACCATATAAAAGTGTTTTTCCATACAAACCACCATCCGGTGTTGTCCCAACATTTAATGCGGTAAGTGGTGAAATCAACGGAAATTCGGTTGTATTTGAAAGAATACCTGGTTCTATCGAAATCTTAGATAATACTGTATATTATTTGTCAGTATTTTCAGGGAATGAACGAGGATTATCGAGTGTTCCTGCAACCATTACTTTGAAAACATCATCGGTGCCATCCATCATTAATGATTTCGGATTTACAAATACAGCAGATGAACGTGAAAATTTAATGGTGGATTTGAAATGGACCGATCCGTCGAATACTGGAAGTAGTGGAGGCGCATCCAGTAGTAGTGCTAGTGTGGTTGCGACAGCAGCAGGAGCCATTTCTTCCTATAATGGGCCACCAGTTACCGGATATAATTTATATTATAGGAAGGTTCCAGAAACAACATGGACGAAACTAACTCTTACTACATCGAACGTGATTATACCATCAGTAGATAGTCAGTCACGACGATATATTTTGCGTAATCTATTAAATGAAAGCAAGTATCAGATGAAAATAGAGCCAATCAATAGTGTAGGCATCGGACCTGAATCCGCGATCATTAACGCGAGAACACTTATGAAGCCAGGTGCACCAACAAACATATCATTATCATCAAAGTATGGTCTATTACCCCCAACAATCACAGATATTTCACGAAATTATATTAATATTACGTGGAATAAACCAGACACAGGCGGAACCATGATAAAATATTATAATATTACGATTACACCACCTTCGTCGATGGGTTCTGTGGTTACCTATCCATATAACATATCTTCGACGGATACAAGAACATCATATAGCGAAAATATCGGAATTATAAATACCGCATACGTAGTAGATGGATCATACTCAGTTATTATGGAAACATATAATGGTTATCTCACGAGTAATGAAAGCGCACGTATATTTTTAACGATTAACCCGTCATCGGCAAATGCCGCGATCTTTAATATTGAAGGTTATTATACAACATTTGGTTTGTCATATGCCGAAATGACGTTTTCAATCAATACGCAATGGCAGGTCTTAAATCCAATTTTATTTGTTCGGGTAAATGGTTTAAACGCATCATATTCAGCGTTTGTATCTAGTGATAATCAACCAATATCCGGTTCAGGACAACATAAGATTCGTATTCCTTCAATAAACGCCGGTTCTGAAATTATTATTGTTGGCACCCAATATACTGTTACTATAACACTTGTGTATCAAAATGGACAAGAACAAACAAGCGAACCCTTTTCATATACTCCGGAAATTAAATATTTATCTTTATAATTAACATCTTTATAATAAGATCGATACGTATCATCTTATTGTGAATATTATTCTCTCAGCGTTGGATCAATACAGATGTCATGGCGTGAATAAACTTCTCCTGACATACATTTGTCACTCGCATCAACTTTTACACAACTACGAAATCCACGGTCTTCACCTATATAACAGTAACCCCCTTTTCCGCTTTGGTGTTTTTGTGTAACGCTCGTGCTATCGTCGGCGTGTGGAGATGGGCCGCTATATGCACGATCCGCTTTATCTAAAAATGTATATTTTGAGTCATCAGTTAAGAAACCTGGTTTTTTATCGCTACTGTTTGTTGCGTCAGGTGGAACCGGCGGACGGTAAGCCGCTTTCGGATAATGATTAGATCTTTTTTGTGCTTTCGTGACATTCGATTCATCATCGCTGCTGTCGCTATCACTATCGCTGTCGGTTTGTGCGTTCTTGTTCAAACTAGATGAACTTGGTGAAACTTCGATATTCGTGTATCGAGAGATGAACTCTCGTCCCTTTTCCTCCATCGACTTAAAAAATGAGTTTATCTTCTCTCCAAATTCACCCATTCCTAAATAGAAGTCGGGGTTTGATGAGAGACTGCTCCACATGAACCATACAATCACCACTACAATCACCAACTTCACTATAGTCCAAATTGAAAAGAAACTTTCGCCATCGTCCGACGACGACTCTTGTCGTCCGAATTCGCTTGTTTCGAGAGATATTTCGGGCATCTTCATATCTTTAAATGTATCTTGGGCTTTTTCTTTGATCGTTGAGATAATCCCCGATTTCTGCATTTTTGAAGAAACAGACAATCCACTATTTACGCTTTCATTAATTGTCGGTGCGCCAAATTTCGTAAATTTAAATGTTGGTAATGACATTTCTGTGTCGTCGTTTATATACTATACTAATACTAATACTATATAGTAAATACTATATAGTAAATACATAAAAATCTCTCTACTCGTATGGACTATATTTCTTAGGTTCATTCGGTTTTTGTGGAAGGTCATCGTCTTTCTTTCGAACGATGGTATTCATCGAATTCAGCGCTTCAAGACGTTTAATTGTGCGTTCTAAATCTCCGTTCTTATCACCCGCATAACCAGCAGATGAAAAGAGATAATCAGTATCCGGACTAATTTCATGTTGCTTGATCTGTTTATATACTGAGTTAATATTCGCAACTGCTGTTTCTATTGTGAGACGATCATTTATCATCTCCACTTTACTATCATATTCAGTTGTCAAAAGCGATATCGCAAAATAGATAAGGTAACGCCGTTTTTTTCGAACACCCGGTGTAAAACGAATACAATATAGGCGTAAAAGACTTGTCACAATTTTCTGAGTAAGTGGTGAGTATTCTTCCGCGTCGGCACTTCGTGCGATAATCATATCCCATATCATCCAAATTGGATCAAATTGAAGCTTATCATCAACTGGTATATGTGACCGTCGCTCGCAACGACACGTTTCTTTCTTCGCCTTACATATTGTTTCAAACTCGACAATCCATTCTACCCAATAACATGCTAAAAGTGTGTTTTTGGAGTCGCGAGATATATGATATGCGAATTCATTCATCGCGATGAATATTTCTTTTGGGTCTCTCTCTCGAAAAAAATCCTGCGCATAATCTACACGCGGGGCTTTGAGTCGCTGCGACATCGTCGCAATATCATATTCTTCTTTCTTCTTTATCTTTACACTGTCGTATTTGTGTTGGCGCTTCGAATTCACAAGAACACATACAATTTCCGCGAAAAGCGACCGCATTTTTGGATGATTTCGTAAACGGAGTTCATTTCCAGTATAACCGTTGGATATGATCGATTTAAAACTCTCATATCGCATTTCAATATACAGAGGTAATTTAGGGCTTGCTAAATGAATATATTTACTCATAAACGTGATAATAATATCCCATAATTCAAGATAGTGACCAGAACATACAAGTTCCGCACTCCAATAACACGCGGGTTCGATTTTAGAGCTAGATAAACTATTCAGGAGTTCTTTGCGCACATCTGTTTTTTTATATGATGAAAAGGTGATACCGCGAAAGTCTGATTCGCTTCGTATATCATTTATTTCATTTGGGTCGGACATTTTATCGAAAGACGTGAAGACGTATATGATCGTATTAGTATGACAACCGTTTTTTTTCACGCGAGAATAACGATAATATATTTTGTAACGAAATACTAGTAGATATGACTTCATTATATAGATCATTTTCGGATTATATTCGTTCCATCACACGATGGGAAATATTAACATTCCTCTTTATTTTACTTATGATTTTCTGTTTCATTAAGCGTGATTTATCGCTTCATGTAGAAGGTTTTGAGCAGCGCGAGAAATATAAGGTATATGATAATAACACACTTTTCGACAATTTTTATGCTGATATCTATGATGAACTCTTCATACAACCGAATAAAATCGAGGCCGAAGCAGATGAGGTGATACATATTACCGGAGCACTAAATGGGTCCGACGTCGACAAGAAGAATTTTAAAGTCTGTGATATCGGTTGTGGTCGCGGACATCACGTCCATGAGCTGAAAAAGAAGGGTGTCACTAATGTGATTGGGTGTGATAATTCAGATGCGATGCTTCAAAACGCGAGAGATTTGTATCCAACATGTAAATTCATCAAGGGTGATTTTATGAAACCGATGTTATTTAGTGAAGAAGAGTTTAATGTGCTGACTTGTTTTTACTTTACTGTCTATTATGTAAAAGATAAACGCGCTTTCTTTCGTAATTGTTATCAATGGTTGAAACCCGAAGGCTACCTCATTATTCACCTCGTCGATCGTAATCATTTCGACCCTATCGTTCCCGGTGGAAAACCTTTGTTCTTAGTATCACCGCAAACCTACGCAAAAGAACGCATCACGAATTCTCTTGTCAAGTTTCGTAGCTTTCAATACAAATCGGATTTTACGCCACCACCGCCAACCAAGAACGCCAACGCGGCTGGAAGCCAGAAACGAAACACCGGCGAGAAAAATATCGGGAAGTTCGTCGAAAAAATCATCGACGATAAAACCGGGAAGGTTCGAGAGAATATTCACACCTATTATATGCCGACGAATCGAGAGATGTTGGAAATCGCCAAAGAGGTTGGTTTTACTGTCACCGGACAAGTGGATTTGGTTCATGTTCTTAATGAATATCAGTATCTTTATATCTTAAAGAAGGTCGCGTAAGCAGCGCGCTCGCATTTTTATCCTTGTAATATAATGAATGAACTCGCAGAAGTCGTGGCGAGATCGATCCCGCCGCTATTCTTTCATTATATTATTGTTGTTTTCGTTGTCGGTGTAATCTCTCTTGTTTGTGTGTTAAAATTCAAATACTTATATTGGTATGAACAACCTCTCACATTTCAATTTACGGTTCGGCGGTTTTTTCGTGGCGGTGGCGGCGGCGGGCGTCATCGAACAAGTATCATGAACCCATTATCTCTCGGCACACGTTGTTATAACGCATTAATTTATCCATTTTTACATCACGTAAATCATGATACCGTTCGAGTATATCGTGGTAATGATGAAGATTCGCCTCCGCCGTTCGAGAGAATCTCTCAGCTATTACAACAGGAAGGAACCAAAAATGCGGGTCTCGTCGCAGGTGAGTCCGTTGATACACTTCGACTTCTTCTCTCGCAAGAAACGTTTGGTCTCTCAGCATTCATCGGCGTTTTTGTAGGTAAGGCCATCACAGCGACAGCAACGGCGAGTGATCACATTATAAAAGGAGTATCAGTGCTGACACCTCGTATTATGATATCATTTGACTCGTCTCTTGCTATATCGTCGTACAAGAGCGTTTCGATTTATATGTCTGAGTATCTTGCGTGGAATAAATACACGATGATTGAACGTGAATCTCTCGAACTTCTTGAAACTACCGAATATATTCAGAAGTCGCGAGAGATTGCCGGCGAACAAACATTATATCGTTACAGCGAAATTCCATGGTTTGTAATCCCGTTTTCTACAGTGTATTCTTATCTATTTATGCCGCAATCAACGACGCTACTGCCACAACGACTATCGCGATCAACTATCCGCAGCGGAATAACAACCGTCCCTGTGTCATCTGCGAATTTCGCCCTTTTTTATTCGTTTATAAATGAAAGCACGAGAGATTTTCGATGTTGTATCCTGAATGAATTGACACAACTTCAATCTCTCGTCGATCATAAATTATATCGCATCTACATGCTGTTATTAAACGAAGTTCGCGTGATCGCGGTATATGTATTTACACGATCAGCGATGCCTCGCATTCTTCTAAATAACTTGACGTCGAGAGATCGTGTAATAAAGGCAACCCCGAATAATAAAAAACGAACAAAAGGAAATCGAATATCCGATCTTCACGATTACATATCAAATACATCCACAGCTCTCGTCAAGTATTTGCCTCAGGTTATTCCGCCAAAATATGACGCGTTTGGAAAGCGTCTCTCGGTGCTGTCAAAAACAAAAACAAATGGAATAGACCCTGCTGCGCCGTCATCGCCGTCATCGACCGAACATACAGTCATACGATTGATTTCATCGATACAACATAAATCACTTTGTGAAGCGTCTGATTTTATAACTGGATTTCAACGTATATGTAGTATTGAAATGTCGAAAAACGGCAACAGAGGTTATGGTGGTGCGGTCATGATTGATACAATTGCCCATAACTATCGCATTATCGACCATTTGGTAGCGAAAGAATCGTTATCATGGCCATTAATATTACAGGATAAATGGTATTACATTCTATATAATGCCATTATACACGAGGATACGTTGTGTAAAGATATTTTGATGGTGTAATTGTGCCTATCTAGATAATGTTAGACAATCGAATTTGTTGATTATCTTCGATAATATAAGGTGCTTGCCCGACGACCACCAAACATACCGCCTCTACTTCCGGGTCCACCACTACCAACACCTCCGGCAGCAGCGTGTGTAAATGTATCTACGACAAATATTATGAAAATGCCTAAAAAGCAATACAGAACAAGTTCTTCGATGACATGACCGGTCTTCTCATCTTTCTTCTCTTCAAGCATATGAATTATGTAATTGAGCTTTTCGATGAGTGCGGCATTTGTTCCTGACATGTTTGTATTACCACCGCCGCTGCTGTTGGATCCTCCGGCAAGTTGATTCGCAAGCGTTTCAGCATACGGAACAAATTGTTCATAATAATCTTTCGCGTATATGCTTGTTTTAGGATTTGTGCTAAATGCTGACACGTTATTCACCGCCGAATCTTTTTTAGGAGAACCGGAAATTCCTGTCAGTTTCTCGAAATACGGAGTATTCGCATTTGCGGGTTCCATTCCTTCTAATAATGTTGATGAATAAGAAGATGATGGATTTAGGGAATTCATTTGGGTCGTTTTTCGAACCACTTGGGGCGATACGGTTTTGCTAGATACAGTCTCCGCGCCTCGAATAATTCCAGAATGTGATACATTCGTCGCATAAATACCCATTCCTTGGGCTGGATATGCCGGAAGCATCGATGAAGCATCATCCGGGTCTTCTTCGCTGTCTTCTCCACCTTTACGATGGATATTCTCGATATAATCCTTGATTTGCTTTATTTTTTTGCCGGCAACAGCCGACAATTCATTCGGATTGGTAGGTGTTTCATTCGAAGTATGCGATAATTCTTGGTTTCGCGGAATCTTTAGGGTGCGATTTTGACGACCACCAACGCCGCCATTTCTTCGAATATTATTCTTTGGTTCGCTGTTATTACTATTACTTTCGGCGTATTCCGAAAAACCTAAAGATGTCATAATCTCCTATAAAAAAATGAGATTTTAATTCGTGAAGATTCTTCCAGTTATATACGAAAAATATATTTGTTATGTATATAAGACGAAAATGGTGAAATTTAACAAAGAACTAACCTTAGGTGTTTTATTGGTGGTGATCGTTATCATGGTTCTTAAACCTAACCTTCTTGGGTTTTTGTACAATAATGTTCTGGGCAAACTTATCTTTGTCGCTGCCGTTGTGTTTCTTTCTTTGAAGCATACGGCTGCTGGGTTACTGGCAGTTGTGTTTGTCGCGATGATTGCTTCGATGAGCGGCTACCACGGGTTTGAAGGTATGGCAGTTGAGGGAGAAGAGGAAGTTCTCGATGGTGATTCTGCCGCAAAGAATGACGAAAGTAAGTGTGAAGGCGAAAACTGCGAGAATAGCGAAAAGAAGACCAAAGAAGGTGCTGAACCACAAGTCGACTTGGTTAAAGAAATCAATGATAAGCTGAAAAAGAAGTAAGGTAAGAAACACATATCGTGTCGATCGCGTCAATCGCGTCGCTTTTCTTAAAAGTGTAGTAGTTAATGAACCGTATATACACGACATCATGCGTCATAACATGCCACGTATTGAATGTCGTGTATATTATCTAGCATAATAGTAGTAATCATATGGATATTCAGTATTATATTCAGTATATAACATCATGGATGTATCATAATGTGATCCGTAGTGATGCGATGTATGCCCTGTTAAAAATTATATTAATCATCGGTCTAGTAACGTTATTGGTGATGCGCAAATACGTCTTGTTTATACTATTATTAATTATCATACTTTCAGCAGAATGTTTTCGATGGATGACGGAAAATAATCGTGATTTTAGAGAAGTCCAAAAAATGTTGGCGTCATCCTTATGGAGCAATAATGCTGACTCTGCTGATTTTTCGATGACATCTGGTATTAAAGATAAAGACACACTCACTCATGGCGTGTCATTATCAACCCGTGAAGGATTTTCTCTCGGTATGCCGAAAATTATAATGGACGATGACTCCGGGAAAGATCATCGGAGGTCAAATAAATTTATCGAAGAGGACAGTAATGATTTTAGTGAAAAATATTTCAAAAGCAAGCAGTGCTCCATCGATAGCGGAATCGGCGGTATTACGATGTTTGGAAGTAACGAATTGATTGGGGAAACTCGAATCGCCCAAATCAACTCGATATACGATTTTTCAAATAATAGTACACCTAACGATAATAATGGCAACGTAACCAAACGCGCAACTTACTTCATCGATTGTGTGTATAATCCAATAAAACGAAGCTATGGTAAAGTCGGAACATTTCGAGTGGTGAATAGTAACAACTATGTTGTTGGCGACTTTCGTGATATGAAAACACTCATGTATAATGACATCAACAATAAGATCATCGATATCAATCGTTGTCTCGCTCGGTTTAATACCGAAATATTGTTCAATACGGTTTCGGATGTTGGCGCGAACAGAAGTAATCGAATATCATTATCCGATAAGAATAAAGATGACGCGAATATATCAACGCAAGAGGGCAAATTCGTATATAAATCAGTCATCGCAGGTGATAAAAATGCCGACAAACTGGCAAATATTCAACCGCTTAATTCGGGGCGTGTGGGCGATAATCAAAGCGATAGCACATACAGCCAATTACTTCAATATGTAAATTCAGATGAACGTTACAAAAATAATGATCCTTTAAAGCAGCGGCATCTTAGTGTATATAGTAAAGTCTACGGATTTCGCAAACGCATCGACGAAATTCTCTCGATGATGCGTCAACAAACCAAGAATGACGCAGCATTATTATACACCGTTCGAGTTGATGAATCAATCATACAAGAATTACGAATGATCCTTGGATATCTTGCGATTGTTCAGCGAACCTATGATATTATCAAATATGAAACCGAAGTGTCGTTTGTAGGTGAAACCCAAAAGGGTATTTATGCAACGATACTAGATAAAAAGTCGCCACCTACTACGCTTGATGTCATTACAGAGATGCCATCTGCTACTATAACTGGTAAAGCCAACATTTTTAGAATACCGCACGACGATGATACGTATAACAGCATCGATGAAAAGAGATATTTATACGGGATTACCTATTATTTTGGTGGGCGACCGCATGATTCATAAAATATTATATCGATGTAATATAGACATATTTGCGATACTATTTTTATTATTCGTTGATTTAAGTAATCATTTGTATCAGACAGACGACACAAAAATGGAATTACGAACGATTGCAATTTTAGTGCTGATGGCGACGATCGTCGTATTGACATCCGCGTTTGGAGCATATCAAGACGGAATTGAAAAACAGAAAGAACATGAATTTGATATGAAAAAGAAGGCCGAAAAAGCCAACAAAACCGCCGACAATCCAAGCACGCTTGTCGGTGCGTCTGGTGCTGGGACCTCCTATAAACAAAGCGCAGCTCATCTGGATGTTTCCGAAAAAGTAGACATGCCTTATGTAAAAGAGGGACCAAATGCCTACCGCGGAAAAGCTGGTGGGTATGATCTTCGCGATACATACGACAGCGATGACGACAGTGATGGCAACGACAGAGATAGCGACGACGATGACGGCAAGCCCGCGACCGAATTTCAAAGAAAGGTTAAATACATCAAAACGATATTTAAAGAAATATTTAGTAAATGGAGTTCTCAGGAACCGATCATGGCACCGGTGAGTGTTGAAGAAGACCCCGATAATCCGCTGGGTGAAGGGTTCAAAATTCGCGAGAAATTTAAGAAAGGTGCTCGTCAAGGAATGCGCAAACTGAAAAATGCGTTCCGCGGACGATTCAAGTAGCGACGACGCATAGGCGTAGGCGCAAGAAATAATCTATTGTAATACTAATAGTTACAGTTACAGTCTTTTATGTCAAAACATAAGCCTCGGTCGCGGAGTAAAACACCAAAAGTATCGATAAAAGCGGGTGGAGGGACGAGCAGTGGAATTGCTGCTGCCGCACCTGCCGCATCCGGAGCACCAAAACCGCAAGTGGGCGGAGCACCAGGATCGATCGCTTCATCACCGCTGATACCCCCAATCACCCTTAAATCATTTACGGACCTCTTCTCATCAAAGACCAACTTCTTTACACTACAATCGCCGGCAAATAATATTATGGACTCAAAGGTCTTAACAGCGATGCATAACTTCTTCCATAATCTGAATACGAGCACATTTTTCGCCGGGTTTGTTATGATTATCTTGAATATTGGGTCGCGATATATCAACCTCGATTTAAATTCTTCGACCGAGTCGTGGATTAAATACCTCATGAGCAAAGAAGTCCTTGTATTTGCGGTGAGCTGGATGGGAACACGCAGTATTTATTACGCTCTTGTGATTACTGCTTGTTTCAGTATTGTCGTTGATCATCTGATGAATGTTGATAGCAAGTATTGCGTGATTCCGTCCAAGTTTAGG
>Ga0255211_1000294_pt1 | contig 18727 bp, 12 predicted proteins | sample Miss_Yuk_RepB_8d_FD_183036 | JGI IMG/M metagenome (GOLD analysis project Ga0255211, IMG submission 183036) | Freshwater microbial communities from Mississippi River, Louisiana, United States - Miss_Yuk_RepB_8d | ecosystem: Environmental > Aquatic > Freshwater > River | place: USA: Louisiana...
AAAAGTAAATAACATAAAATCATAACATAATACCAATATAATAAGTATTTCACGACCCATCATGGAATCTCTCGACCTGAATATCGACAATTACAATCTTCCGGATATTCTCTCGTTATTCAACGTTCCAACCTTGTTCAACGCGGAAGATCTTAAACGTGCCAAACTCGCCGTCCTAAAAACCCATCCAGATAAAAGCCAGCTTCCAAAAGAATATTTCATCTTTTTCACAAAAGCCTACCGTATTCTCCACCAAATCTATACGATTCGCCACCCAACCATCAACGAACATTATACGCAACATGCGGAGAGAACACCGCGCACATCGGCCGTCCCATCAGTTCCGTCTAGGTGTATCGATAAAGATACACTCCGTCAGCCATATACGTCGGTGGATGGAGGAGGTGCGGCGGCGGCGGCGGCGGCGGCGGCGGCCAAATCGATTGTAGATTATGGACGTATGATCCGCAAGGAAGGATACCAACCAGACACCCACGACGAGTATTCGCAAGCAACGCATGAGAGAATGAAACGCCGCCTAGACGAAATGATGACGGGAGGCAGCGTCGGCGGTGTTAGGACTGACAAAGCAACGAAAGTAAGCGAATTTAATCGATGGTTTAATGAAAAGTTCGAGCAATACCGTTTAAAAGATGATGAACTAGAGACGGGGTATGACGAGTGGTTTCGTAACGGACAATCAGAGGCAAATCAAGAAGGCGGTGAAGGCGGCAATTGGGCGGATAAAGTCGCCATATTAAACCAACGCAAGCAAGAACTCAGGAATAAATATGCGCTTGTCGAGAGAAAGGATCTGGAATACGCTGGCGGCGGCGGCGGCAGCGGGAGCACCTACGACCTTACGAGAGAACGACCACAAGAATACACAAGCGGTATATTCGACAGCCTCAAATACGAAGACTTGAAGAAAGCACACACAGAAACGGTGATTCCAGTCACCGAAGAAGACTACTATAAAACCCGTAGATTTAATACCGTGAATGAATTACAAACATTTAGAGACCAATCGCGTCGGGAATTATACCGTCAAACAAATCCAGCTGAGCAAAAACAAATATATGAACAGTCGCGAATACGTCAAGAAGAGGAAGATACGCGACGCGCATTCATTTTAGCCAAACAAGATGAAATCTCTCGCGATATTCATAAGAAATTATACTCGGATATATTTCGGTTGGAGAATTGAATGTGATAATATATTATTCTCTCAGATATATAATAGACCGCAACAAATACAAGTAACCGTCATACATATTATCACAAACACCACCAGTCCATCGATGCTCGAAAATAAAGTCGTAAAATTGGCAATCGCCTACCTCCTTATTATGTTGATTGGTTTCATTTATAACAAATATAAGAAAACAATCGAAGTGAAAGAGGAATATGATGATGGACAACTCATCCAGAAGTATCTCTTGAACGATAGTAGTATTACCAAAAACAACAAACCGATTCTTTGGGTTCATATTGAATTCGATAAAAACGCGCGGTCATGGGAAAGTTTCGGATCTAGAACAAGCGACAACTTGAACCAACCGTATCAATATCTCACGATTCGTAATATAATCGAGCATTGCGGCGAGAGCTTCAACGTATGTCTCATCGACGACGACGCATTCGTGAAGATTATACCAGAATGGCGCACACGCGTCGAACATCTGCCGCGCCCGCTTCGCACACATGTCCGTGACCTCGCACTTGCCACGATTCTACATATCTACGGTGGGTTCCTGATTCCGAGTTCATTCATATGTTTTCATAATCTGCGTTCACTTTATGATGCTCATCTTCAAACCGCGAATGTCGTGATGGGTGAAATGCGCACAACGTCATCTCTCGCCACGGAGAAACAATACTCGCCATCGACGAAGATGATGGGCTGTAAAAAATTCGATCCGGTGATGAAGGAATATATGGAATTTTTGATGGAGATCAATCACCGCGACCAAACGCAAGATATGGATTTTACGGGAGAAGCAACAAGATGGTGGTGTGCGAAACAAGCGGCAGACCCGAAAGCGGTTAGTCTTATTCCGGCGGAGGAACTGGGTGTGAAAACAACGACGAACAAACCGGTTCTGCTGGAAGAACTCCTCGCGGATATTGATGTCCCGATTTCGCCCACCTCTGCCGGCATCTACATTCCAGAACAGGAAATACTGCGACGAAGCAAGTTTCAGTGGTTCGCACGTCTTTCGCCGAAACAGGTACTGGAGTCGAAAACGCTGGTGGGAAAATATCTGCTAATAAAATCGAGTGGGTGCTAGAACCCGTCCCTCTCGCCAACCCCTCCCGCCAACCCGCACACCATCAGCACACCATCAGCACATCATTAGCACGGTATATATCCCCGCATCTAGCACAGTTTATCGCCCTGCGTCGTATGGGGGCGCAACCCCACGCGCAACCCCACAAGGTTATTCGTAAATAGAGCCAATTCAATATCATGCTCATGTATGTTATGGAATATCGTGATATACTTACAAACCAACGATGTGATTCGATACTTTATATCTTCCGTAAATAATGGCGTCATCTTCACAAAGAGGAAGTAGTTGTCCAATATATCTAATACAGAATACCCTTCATCATTCAATTGAAATAATATCTGGATCGCATTACGTACTCGTGTATTCGTATCCAGCGTATCATCCAATATAATCTGGGTGTATTCTTCAAATCGATGAAACCCGATATTTGTACAAATCTTATTGGCAAGTTCTAGTGTAATCTCTCGATCGATTAGTTTCGTCTTCTCCAGATAATTAATGAGTGTTCGCACCGATCCATTTGAAACACGGAGTAAGAAATCTTCGGCATCGGTCGTAATAAGCAACCGTTCATTCATTTTTATTTTTAGCATAATTTTATGCAAGCAAGCCCGATTTAGCTGATTAATTTTAACGATAATATTACGGGTCTGAAACGTATCAACTACTTTCTGAATATTCGTACATGATGAAATAAAATGAACATTATGGCTGTATTTATCGATACAATTCCGAAAAACTTGTTGTCCTTGTTCGTTGATGAGGTCGATGTCATCAAGGAGCACGATTTTCTTCTTTCCAGGAATCATCGTCATCGTCTGACAAAATACTTTCACATCATTACGGTAATATTGGATCCCTTGTTCCTTTAGACTATTAAGAACTAGAATATTCTCTGTTATCATGGTGTTGTTACATCCGGACTTTTTGTAATACTCGCGGATCATCGCATTAATAATGGATGTTTTACCAGATCCGGATTCGCCATAAAACATAATATTTAGGTTATCCATTTCTATGAGACTATTGATGATTGTAACGGTATTTTCGTCCAATTGTTCAAAATTCGGTATTTTAGATGGCTGATATTTCGCAATAAATGGAATATCGGGGGATAGATGACTCATCTCAAACCTCTTTTACGCCCAGCTACCGCGTGTTATTATACTATAATAAATATAATGTTTAAGTAATAACATAGATTCCATTCGATTCCATTCGATTCCATTCGATTCCATTCGATTCCATTCCATTCCATTATGTTTTTCAATTTTCCATTCGGCGGCGGCAGCCCTTCAAACGGTCATGGATTCGGCCCAGAAATGTTTTTTGAAACCGATGACGGCTTTCCGCATATGAATATGGATGACAACGGTATCGATAAAGACAAGGATTATTACAAAATTCTTGGTATAGATGAAAAGGCGAACGAAGATGAAATTAAGAAAGCGTATCGAAAATTGTCGATGATCCATCATCCAGATAAAAATGGAAATACAGATGAAAGTAAACAGAAATTCCAAGAATTGAATAACGCTTATGCTACCTTATCTGATGCGAATAAGCGCAGGACATACGACATGATGCGTAAGGGCGGTGGCGTCGGCGGCGGAATCGGAGGAATGCCAAATGTATTCCACTTCGGCGGCGGAGGAGGAGGTGCGCGTGGAGGAATGCCGCCCGGTATTCCAGAAGAGCTGCTTCATATGTTATTTGGAAACGCAGCGGGAGGACATGGTCCAGGATTGGGTCCAAAGGTCGTATTTCAAACATTTCATAATGGTCGTATGAATGGAGGGTTTGCGACGCATCACGGACAGCAGCAAGCGCAGCAACAACCCTCACCTACCGTTCGCGTATATCAAGTTCCAGAAACAATCGTCAAAACCGTTTCGCTTACGCTTGAGCAGTGCTATAACGGTTGCTCGATTCCGCTCGAGATCGACCGACAAGTCCCCGATAATGACATTATAAAGATAGAACGCGAGACGATCCATGCGCAAATACCGAAAGGCGTCCTTCAAGGTGATACGATCATCTTAAATGAATGCGGGCACATGAATGAAGCCGGGGCGAAAGGCGATATTCGAATCATTATCAACGTGCTCCAACACACGTTATTCAAGGTGGAAAACCTAGACCTAACCATCGAGAAAACGATACCACTCAAGGCCGCATTATGTGGATTCGACTTTGAAATCACGCATCTCAACGGACGTATATTCAAACTCGCCAATAAGCCAGGAAATGTAATTAAACCAGGTAGTATCAAAACAATACCAGGTTTGGGTTTAGAAAAGGGCGGTGAAACGGGTGTTCTTAAAATAAAATTCAATATTGAGTTTCCAGATACACTCACGAATGAGCAAATATACGCACTTCAGACCGGTCTTTAGATCTGTATACGTCTTTAGATCTGTATATATTTGACATTTGAATATCCAGAATAAAGTGTCGCACCATAAGGCGAATAAAACCCATCCACTCCAGTTTCGATGCCATTTTTACGAGGATACAATCGAATTCGGATACCCAAGGCGGCGACGGTAAATCGACAAATGACTGTCCGATTATCAAATCCGCCGATCGTTGATCCGGTTGTTCGTAAACGCCCATTTGTTGTAAATAACGATGGATTTGCGCTGATATTGAATGAAAGATCAGCAATACCATTATTTACATCAAATACGTTATACCACACGGTTCCTGATCCGGTTGTTCCGGAAGGAGGTGTATATTCAACAAAGCACTCATAATAATCGGCGTTTCCATTATAATTCGGATAATCGAATACTACGATAATACCATTTAAAGGGCCAGAAATAGTGCTTGAACGCGAGACCAGTCTCAAATTTGGTGTAGTGGGAGTATAAGGGTAGATCGAAGGATAGACATTACTATTCAAAGGATCAGGAACAGGTGTATTGTTCACAACGGACATATAGGTATAATCGGAAAAAGCACGTTGTCCATTATATTCATTTACGATGACGGTGCGAATACGAAATTGTATTGGAAGTTCATTCGTTCCAGATATGTTGGCGAATACCACTTGATACCCGGGAATACCGCCATTTTCAACCGTAGGTATAAAAATCTCGTTGGAGATATCTCGCCAATTTCGTAAAAGAGGGTCACTCGCGGAAATATCCCGACGTTCAAGAGTAAAATATTTATAGCGGTAATATGCTGGATTAATATCTGTCGTATAATAATTCGGGTCATTAGAAAAATCCGGTAAATTCCATTTCAAGGTTACGGTGCCATTATAGCCCTGTGCGGATAACGTCAAAGGTGCGAGTGGTGTTCGAAAAGGTATGATATATGTTCCGTCGGCATACATGTTGCGATAAGGCGCTGGTATAAACTCGAATTCATTTTGATTATTCACAAAGGTTTGAACTGGCGATACACTAATTTCATATCCGCGCCCAGATTTCAGATATAATTGGGCGTTCGGTGGTGATGAATTGATATCTGCGGGTAAGCTTGAAGGAATTGTATATGTAACAATACCATTCACAGGTTCAAGAGTAGGCGTCAATATCGATCTTGAAAATCCGTTCGGTTGAAGTAAAGATATATACTCTTGTGGATATAAATTATCTTGCGTAAACAGGGATGGAATGAGTATATTGATATAATATTGGGGTCTTGATGAATATTTCCATGTAAGGACGACTTTGCCTCCTTGACTTGTAGGAACTAACGAATAGCTCATATCTGTAATCGGGCTATTGAAAGAGGTACCCATGATAAATGACACCTGACTTGGTGCGTTTCCATAATTGTTAGTAAGACCCGCATCAGGAAAGAAATCATTAATATTGAATGGCGTGATCGTAAATAAATATTCTTTTCCATTTACAAGTGGCGAATAAATATTACTTCTAAGAGTGACAGTAAATTCAGTATTTAACCCCGCATAAGTCCGAACGGGAGCAATACCGTTGAGTATGGTCTGGCCTGAGTAAAAAATAAACCGATAATCACCTCTCGAAATATTACTGATAGTGTATTCAAGTATCAGATAATAACCGTCCCCATTATTTGCGTCAATACGATACATCGAGGGTGGTGACAACGATTTCAGTTTTATCAATTTACGAGGCACGGTGCCATTCGCGATTACGCCGCCGGTAGTATAGTCAATATATTTATAAACAGGATTTGTAGGGTCTAATGGTCTAGAAAGCATGTCGAATGTTACGGTATATGTGCCAGAAATATCAAAAATGCCAGACACATCTCTCGAACGATTGGTACTATTATGTTGAAGGTGTCCGCGTATGGAGATATGAAAAGACGATGATATATTGCTATTCCACAGACCGCCAGCGGAATCTTGTGTATAATACCATTTCAGCTGAATATTGGAAAAATCAAAGACATTTTGTGTCAATAATGAACTTTTGTAATTGAAGGTAGTAGTTGTATTCGTATAATTCAAGATGATATTTTTGGACAAATCAGCCACAGAATTCAAAAAACGGTCGGTTTCGTTGATTGTAATCGGTCGTGGATCAATCACGAATTGCGATATTTCGTTACGTAGACTGATTAAACTATTTCTTTCTACCGTAGACAGCGATGAAATACGTTTATAACCCGCATATACTTTACGAAAATCGTCAAATGGATAACCGCGATTTGCTTCTTTATAGAAAGCATCCTCGATGTTATTTTGTTTATATCGTATTTTATTAATGTATTTTATGGGTGTAACGGTTCGGACAACTTCTTCATAATCAATAATATAATTTAATATTGGTGAACCAGCATCATCTTGCGGTATTCTCCATGTAATAATGACTAATTCGTTTCCGATAATAGGTGTTCCGATAAAGCGTATTGGAGAATTGGCTGGTCTCGCAAATGGAATACCCGATAAAGCGGACGAATATGAAGAACGCCCCAATTCATTTACACATGCCAACCGAAAATAATATTTGTAACCGTTGATTAGAGAGCCCGAAATAGGGGTATTCAGATTCATAGTGGTATTAATATATTGTTGTGCTTCAACTGATTTATATGTATATGTCGTTATCGTTTGATCATATTCAACCTTATCTTGATTTGTTACAAATACATTTATATCATTAAACGTATTAAAAGATATCAAATCGTGCGAGATATCTGGTGTATATTCGAATGAGGTTACCCAACGACCTGATATATCTATTGCGGTTTCTATTGAGAAATATTGAATTTCGTAACCGGTAAACGCCGGTTTTTCCCAGTATATATTCACACGGTTTGATGTTCTTTCGGATTCGATCGTATATGTATCTGTGCCAAGACTATTTACGCGATTTACAATCGGATTTGGTATTGAACCACAGCGGCGAGTAAAGATTGACGAAAATGCGCTTGAACCGACCATATTATTCGCAGCGATGCGATAGGAGTAATAGGTGCCATTTGTCAAATTAAAAAATGAATATCTAGGCGTTAATTGTGTATAGTAATCACCTATATTGTATATTGTATTTGTAGAAATATCCGACGTATTAGAGTGCTCGGTCGTAGCGGGGTCTGGTCCAGCGAAACGATACACTTGATGAGGTGTGAATGTTTGCGACAACATCTTGACTTGAAATGAGTCTGCCTGTGTATTGATCATTCGGAAATACGCGTTATAACTGGGGTCGGTTATTGTAAGTTGAAATAAAAAGACAAATTGCGTATGTGAATAATCGAATGGTTCTGAAAAAGGTGCGAATCCGGACGCACCGCTGATATCGAATGTGCGCGAAACGATACCAAATGATGAATCCGGTATAGCAGATGTAGCAGCGATCTTCGCATAATTTGCCGCGTCACTGAAAGAAATATCAAACAGCATGCGTGTATTATAGGATGCGTCAGAAACATGTGTCAAGAACGATGAAACTGTCGTAGTATTATAATTTGCTTCGGTGATGAAAGACGACGTTTTAGAATATGGACGCGAATAACCACGAATACGCATCGTAAATCGAATATTCAGATTCGCCGATAGATCGGAAGAGACAGGCAAATACGAAATATCAGTGGCGAGTTTCGAGAGATTGGCGGCGTAGTTCCAAGAAAACGTCCAAGTTGCTTTACCAAAGTCGGTAAGTGGTCGAGTCATTTTTGGCATGTGATACAATATTCCACCGCTAGAGTCATTCCCAATACCAAGAATAGATAACGCATTATAAGATGAAACCGAAAATCCGATACCCGGTGTGGATATACCCTGCCCCAACCGAATAGATGTAAAATCTCTCGAAATTGGAAAACGAAAAGGAGCGATGCGCAAGCTTTTGATGAGAATACTATATTCACGTAGAGTAGATGGTGCGGCTGCTGGTGAGTATGTATTATTCGAGATAGTGACTTGTCCTGATACGACATCAGTAGTTTTCAAATATTTAAGGTTTCGATTCGTCAAACTGGTATCAGAGGTAGAAATACTTGGAAATGTGATCGTGAATATATCCGTCATGGTTTTATTATTATTCTGTGGCATCGGTCCGAAACAATTCACGAGAGAGTCGTAAATTCTCGAAGTGTTTAATATTAAATCAACGCGATTATCACCGATATTTGCGCTGGATTCTTTATAGATAGAAAGCGTCATAGTGGTTGTTGCGACGGTTTCTGGAGTTAGTTCAATGATCGGTCGATCATTATGATATTCCCAGTTTACTTCGATTTCGCCATAATATCCCATGTCAAAATAGTTCGATGTTGTGTGTTGCGGTAACGTAGATGTATTGATATTGAATGATTTATTCACAAAATTCACATCAATACCGGTAAATGCCCCAGTAGCAGAAATTATTTTTGCGGAATATGGAACTGGAAGCGCATATGAATAGTAGGATGAATTTACCGGCGATATTGTTTCAATTACTGTGCTAACTGGCGGACCTGGCGTTACCGGCGATATTCTCTCTTCTGTATAAAAGAAGTAATTTTTGATCGTGGCTCCATTTTCCTGTGGGATATTCCATGATAGATCGATACGATTTTGTGTCCCCACGCGAACAATACTGGATAAAATGTCGAATGTGGCGATAGCCGAACCAGTAGTATAATTCGTGGATGCGTCTTGAAACGCGCGAATCTGGGCTCTTCCTACTTGTAAAAACGTAATCGTGCGATTCAATAAAGAAATTGTGGTAGGTGTTAAAACTTGATACATGATAACAGTCGGATTATTCGATATTGGATCAATTAGATTAAAAGAACCGTCTTTGATTTCCTTCGGGGATATTATAAAATCAGGAATGACAGTTGTCGCCTTATTTACGGTGAGAACCGCGGTGATTTGAGCGGTAGTATAACCGGCAGTGGCTGCTTGAGTTGCCGTGATCGTGGTTTCTCCTGCGTTCCGTATGATGACTGTTCGAACTCCGGAGATATCAGCAACGAATGGATTACTGCTAATAAATGAAAAGGTGGCAGCTGAATTTGTATTATTCGAAGAAGGATCGGTTAATTGAAATGAAGAATCAACGCCATATGTGCGTGCGGCGATTGAGAAATTTGTTAAGGTAGGTGTAATAAGAGACATGGGTGAAATCGCTGCCTTGTTTATTATTGCTATGAAACCTATATACATAATAATAATATTGTAAAGACGTATTATTTTACCAAATACACGTGACTACGATGTCACTTCGCGAACAATAGACGGAATTGCCATGGGACGGACGACTCTAGGAACCGTAACATTTTCATAAATATCATTAAAACGTAGTAATCCATCATGTAACTTCACCTTATTTTGTTCATTTGTAAAACCTACTGAATTTTCAGCGTAAATCTTCATGACATAACTATTGGTTCTTGTATCTGGTCGTTGTATGACGTTATTATTTAAGCCGGTAACTGTAATTTCAAATGAAACAGACGTATTGTCGTTGTTAAAGACGACGCTATCATTATATTCAAAACGTTGCTGTTGTGAATATCCGGTTTCACTTGGCGCGATATCATAATCAACAATAAAGCGGATAATACCTTCGGTGTTTTGTATATCAGAAGTGCTCCATGTGATGATAACTTTACTCTCCAAGTTCTTGTATTCAAGAGATAATAATTTAGAAGGGACTTGACCGATAATAACAGGTCGCGGTAAATACGGGCTATTCGACGCGATTACCTTTCTCAAACCGATAATTTTACGACGTGCAACATCTTGTGTAACTGCTGCAACACGAAATACGTATGCTGTGCTGTTGATTAGTCCGCGTATTGTAAATGAGCGAGCCATAGAATTCGTAAATACACCAACCGTCGACGACTGTATTTTATCCCATAATGTGTCATCGACTAAAATGTTTTTCATGTCTTGAATCGTATTTGAAATCATCGTTAACCCCGATAAGTTGCCTAGAATATTTTCCGCCGGAATATCTGAAATAGTATATAAGTTAAATATTTTGTATTCGATATAATACTGGACGATTGGCGCTTCAGGTTCGATGGTTTCGGGGTCATCCCATGTAAGAGTGATTTCGCTGGTATCGATGGAAGATGTTACATTACGAATTACATCGGATGGAAAGAATGGAACTCCGCGTACACTAGAGAAAGTTCTAGAATAACCGAAACTATTTCTGGAATAGATATGATACTCATATTCAAATCCGTTAAAGATGATTTCATATGTATCTTCGTAAAATTGACCTATTATATTATCGAAAACATAAGATGGAGTAGATGAAACAATAACTACGCCGTTGATTCTGGAAACATCAAATCTCTCGATACGATAATCTAAAATTGGTAAGCCGCCGGTTAGATCTAAGCTTGGAGGACGGGTGTTCCAATCAAAATAGAGACTTACTTTACGATCGCTGCTACTTGCTCTAAATATAGGAGGAGGGTTTGGTAATTTACCGGGAATACATGAAACGAGTGAGAGATTATTATTATTGACCTGTGTATATTCACTTGTATCCCCGAAAGCATTTACCACACAATAGCGAACATAATATCGTTTTCCATTTACAATATTACGACTAATATCAATCATATATTCGAAATTCGCATTATTTGAGCCGACAGTTGTGACATCATACTCGCGTGTATATTCTGGATAATACGCTGTTAGTGGTGCGTTTACTGTAGTCGGTGGAAAATACCAGTTATCTTTATCATCTGTATATTGGATACGATAAGACCAACCGGAATAAGCATTCGAACCGGTGCTTCCAGTTCCACCTCCCCGATATTGTTTCCATCGCAGTCGTATGAATGAATCACTTGGGTCTAATGCGACGATGCCGCCATTTTCTGGAATAGAATAAGACGCAAAGGTTGGCGCGGTAAAACGAGGTATCAGTGCTCCAGAATTCGCGTCAGTATTTGAATATAAAGCAATATTGAATGATAGATCTGGTGGCTGAGATATTCCGTAAATATTCGACGAAAATACCTGAAAACGATAATTGGCGCTTTGAAATCCGGTTTCGCCGGTTGGTGGCGTGATCTGTTTTCTTATATAGTTTCCTTTGACACCGATTGTATTGATCGCGACTTGTCCAGATAGATCCAATACATATTCATTTGACTGAACGCTATATGTAGTTACGTAAGAAACGTCAGTCATTTGACCTCCTCCATTAAGCTGTGTATACTTCGCTGTAAATGTGAGTGATTGTGCTCCATTTTGTGTTATACCGGGTGTGAATTCGAGTCCAACCTTTTGTGGTGTAATATTACTTATTCCATCGCCGGTAGTTGTAGAATGAAATGCTCGACGCACAATTTGACAAGGTGATGGCGGCGATCCGGGAATCACACTAACCGTGGGAGAGTGTGGACTTTCACCAAATCGGTTTTTGGCAACTACCCAAAAATCATAAGAGACGCCATTATTGAGATCGGGTATAAGAATGGTAGGAAAGAACACTATTTTTTCATTTAATACATGAGTAATCGGAGCACCAGTAAGTTTGTAACGAACAATATACGAATCAACGAGAATTTTATCGGAATTTGGTGGTATCGACCAAGTCAATTGAGCGGAACGATGTAATGGTGTGGCGACAACCGATGTGATCCGTTCAGGTGCCCCGAGTATTGTATAGAGAGGAGTACAGTCACTTAAATATACAATAGTCGATGCCATATTATAACAATTCTTATAATAAGTATATCGATTATAAGAATAATGTTAGACCGACCCGACCCGACCCGACCCGACCGGTTTAATTAATGCGTCTAGTGCTAATATCAGCGGAAACGATATAGATAGAATTCGCAGTAACAATAATGTATTCGGTATCGACCTTAAAGATCTTCGCGATCGGACTCGTGTATTCATCCTCACTCTTCACAAGAAGTTTTTCGTTGTTTGAACGAACGCCGATTAGACATGTTTTATCTAATGAACTAGTCCAGTAATCCAAAATGATTGGCTTATCTTCCAAGATAGCAACCTTGGTAGCATGCTGAAAACAAGCATATGTCGGAACACGACTAATTTGCTGTTGGTTATCAGTCGAGACAACTGATGTGTGTGATGCCGCAGCACCTCCTCCATTTTGTGTCGTGGATGACATAAAAAATATACTGTATATAGAATACTCAATTTTAAAATCTTTATATTCTTTACGAACGAATAAACGGGCGATTCTTTCCTAAAGCTTTATCGGAAGACAATTCGTTATGTTATGATCATGATTCTAAAGTTTCAGGTTGATAATACCGAATATCAGTAATATCTAACCGTTTTTTCCGACTATTTTTACCACCTTTTTCATTTGACTGCTGCGATGAATCTTGAGTGACGCTGGGAATATCACCCATTTGTATTGTCGAATATTCCTTTGTAAGTATTGAACATATGAAACGATAAATCACCATAAGAATTTCTTCATTACATTTCCCTACAATCAGGATACTTCCAGTTCTAAATATCATGAATGAAACTTCGTAATAGACTGAGATATCCATCGATACAGGTTGTTGTCCGGTTTGTTCGAGTGGAGACTTACTCGGAATGTAATAAAACTTGCTCTGAATACCGGGGTACGAACACGAGTCATAATTACAATTCATGCGATACTTGTATTTGAGTAGATGGAAGAGTTTGTCTCTGTCGATATAGAACCCACAGTTGAAATTCGAATTGATGAGAGCGGTTTCGCACCGGTCTTGAAGAAAATCCAGATCATCACCCAAATATGGACGTAATACAGAGACGAGAAGTCGTAATACATGAGTGAGTGTGGTGTCTTCTTGAATGCCAGGTATTTCTAGTTTGCCAGTATTAAATACTTTTACGTGCATTTCTTTGTAGAGTATATTGTCTTCTGGTGCCCTTTCTTCAGGAGGAGCGATACCGCCATGAATGCGAAGAATAAGGACAAAGCAGTTGAAGAACGCACGTTTCTTTTTTGCGTTGCCGCCTTGAAGATCTTTCTTACATATGCCAATACTTACTTTACGTTGATCCTTGTATGGGATACGTCCATTTGGATTTTCAATATGTTCGATAATGAATTCATCGTAACAGCGGGGTTGTGATTCGAGTTTCTCTTTTATTGATGCGACGAATGTGGGGTCGGTTGTTTGAAACTTGATTTGTTTTTTGATAACACCTTCTTTGCGTTCATAATAATGTTGAACAGGAATATTCCAGAATATATCGTAAATATTGACCGGTCTATTCAAATAAGCGATTTTGGTCTTGGTGGAGATATAAATAGGAGATATGGACGGGTGGAATGATATGTTATCGTGAGTTGTTGCTGCCGTTGCGCCACCGCCACCGATTCCAGCATGTGATACATTTGTAGTCGTCGTCGCGTCCAAAAACGAGTAGGTTCGACGCTGTGCTTTTTTTGATATACATGATTTTTTAATAGAGGATGATGTTCTAGCACAACTGAGTGAAGATTGAAGTTTCGTTTCGGTTGATACTAGTGTTGAAGTCATCATCGTGTCCCCAAAAGAGGCAACAGATGTAGCAGAGGCAGAGGCAGAGGCAGAGGCAGAGGCAGAGGCAGAGGAGTCGTGTTCATCGTCGTCGCATCCACTTGATTCGTCAGCGTTATCACAATTCTGTTGACGTGATATACGAGACATAAATTTGAGCCATTCGTTATCAACAATATCCGACATTTATGCGTTTATGGACCTGATCTATAGTATCTTACGTAATGAATATAGTTTATTTCAATTCTATGTAATAATAAATATAAAATACTTATTGGTTGGTTCTTTTCTTGATTTTGATAGTGCGTTTGGATGTTGTGGAAACACCCGTAGAGACCGCTGCTTGGTGTGTCTGGTTATTGGATGTAAAATAATCGCGGAATTTGAGTATAAAATAATGGATGATATATTCGGTGCGTATATGATGTAAATGAATGATGTGTTCGATGCTATGAAGTATGTCGGTAGTGACAAACTCATGAGTTCGATGTCGCACAATATAATATAAGAATTGTTTAATAATCGATCTGGGGTCCATGTAATATGTCGAACTAATCTCTCGAAAGTAGGAAATAATAAGTGAAACGTCGTCGTCGTCGTCGTCGTCGTGGTCGCGGTCGCCATGCGTCGTCGTCGTGATCGTCCGTATCATCGGTTTTTGAAATAAATGAATAAGGTGATCCCATACATCATGCGTGATGACGTGTAGATTTTGTAGGTCATCTTGATTTGTCTGAATATAGTTAATCATACTTCGAATATCGGAATGAAATTGCTTTTGTATTGCGATCAAGTTTTCGTCGGACAGTTTAAGTTGTTCATTATCGCGTATCTTACATAAAAACGCGAATATATCTGCCTGAGGCAACTGATTAAATCGCATCCGAACAAATTCGGTTTGTAGAGATTCATCGATTCGTGAGACATAGTTACATATAAGACAGAACCGAACATTATTATCGGTATAACTCGTAAGTAAATATCGAAGCGCGATTTGTGCGTTTGTAGTCATATAATCAACCTCATCCAAGATGACAAACTTAATTCCGTTACCAAACATCGATTTTGTGCTTACAAAATTATTGATTTGATTCCGAATAATGTCGATACCGCGTTCATCAGACGCGTTTAAATGAATCATTAAACCGCGATTCTGCATATTTAGTTTGGTTTGATATGCTGTTACGAGATTAATGATTGTGGTAGTTTTGCCGGTGCCAGGCGGACCATAAAATAAAAGATTTGGAAAATAATTTGTTTTTAGGATATTGGAGAGAATCATGCGATTCATCGGCTCTAAAACAATATCCTCAAAACAGGATGGTCGATACTTTTCAACCCACGGCATCGAATCATTCACTAGATGCGTGGTGGAGGTGGTAGATCTTTCTGTTGTGTGAATATTGACGGATGACATTTTGATTATATTATGTTTATGTTGAGTTATATTTATGTAATGTAATGGAATGGAATGGAATCATGGAATAAGAATCAAAATATCAGAGAATTGAAATATAAAATGCGTAATTATGGTTATATACAAGTATACAATTATATCATAAATCATACCCCTAATTTCTATGGCGTCGTCACCACATGGATATCTAGAACTGATTCTTGGTTCTATGTTTTCTGGAAAAACATCATATTTATTAGAGGTATATAAGAAATGTATGTTTTGTAATATTCCTGTAGCGGTGATCAACTATGCCGCGGACAATCGTTACACGAGCGATGCGATGCTTTCAACGCACGATAAGCAAATGATACCATGTATTCTAGCGTCTACAATCAGAGAGGCTCTTACGAATCACTTGGAAACAATAGAAAAGGCAGATACTATTCTCATTAATGAGGGCCAGTTCTTTCCAGACATCGAAGAAGAAGTAAAACAACTGGTTGAGTTCTCGAATAAACGCGTTTATATTTGCGGTCTGGACGGTGATTTCGAGAGAAAACCGCTAGGATCACTCTTACAACTGGTTCCGTTTAGCGACAACATCATAAAATTAAAATCGCTTTGTAGTTTGTGTCGTGATGGAACGCCTGGCGTGTTTAGTTTCAGAACTACGAATGAGAAAAATCAAGTAGTGATCGGATCATCAAATTACATACCTTTGTGTCGAAAGTGTTATCAGGGAGAGACAAAAAAGAGGGAGGTCGTGTCGCAGCGACAGTCGGATGAATAAAAGAAGGTCGCTCGCTAATATAGTTAGATGTATTTCTCTTTAAGTTCTTTTTATCTAATTATGCCCAAAAGGGTATAAATATAATTTATGGTAATTCATATAATTCGACCGCTACATTCGCCTTCATGCCAACGTTTTCATTCCCGTCATCGACCGTTGCTGTGGGTGCTGTGGGTGCTACCACGAAAAAAAAAGCGAAGATGATAGTGCCAAAAGAAGACGTTGATTCACATACCGCGACGCCCACGAAGCCCGCGACACCGGAAAAGAACACGCATGACACAGAAGAATACGCAATTCAGAGTGAACCCACATTTCCGGATGTAGTGATATTGAAGCAAACTGATAAAAATTATATCGTAAAACATAATCATTATTCGCTACCACATGTTAAAGAGAAAGCTGCCGGCGATGAAAACCCTATGTCTACGAATGGGTTACAATCTAACTATTCAACGGACCTTGTATCACCAAACCAGATATACAAAGGACAAATCAATAAAAAACGCGGTAGAAAACCCAAAGCTGGTATTCTCTTAAATTCTACTACCGGAATGTATGACACAACGGAAGTCCCAAATATTATACTACATCTGAAGTGCCATTTATCAGACCTGAAATCAAATGACTCGATCTCGAATTTCGATTATACACCGTCCATAAATGAAGTAGAATCTTATAATTTATCGACGAATATGTTGAAGTCGAGTGAACTATCTCATTCATATCATTCAGATACGAATAATGACAACGGTGATGATGAAAATGTTAATGATAATGATCATAATGATCATATGATTCAGAATAATATATACCCACAGCGTGATATGAATACTACGGTTATTGTGCCGGCGTGTCTAGGACCGTCATCCGCATCTGGACCGGCGGCGGGACCGTCATCGGCGATACCTGTAAAAAAAAATGCTAACGAAGCCAATATTCATGTAATAAATGAACGACATCACAAAGAAGTAATGAAAAAAATTAACAGATTAAAATATTCATTTCATAACGGCGAGACGATACAAATGAAACTCAATCATAAATGCGCTTGTTTTTGGGATACATGCGAATTTGATGGTCCCATTTATTACACGCCGATTATGATTGTAAATGGCGTATTTCATGTGAGCGGTTGTTATTGTTCACCCGAATGTGCTCTTGCTTCTATACTTAAAGAGCAAATGGATACGTCTACCAAATTTGAACGCATTCACTTACTCCATTTATTATACGGCACTTCGAAAACCACCGGATTTAAACCAGCACCAAACCCGAACTATCTACTGGATAAATATTATGGAAATTTAACAATAGAGGAGTATCGCTCGTTACTGAAAGGACCTCAACTGATTCATGTTGTCAATAAACCGTTGACGCATATTCTTCCGGAATTGTATGAAGATAACAACGACTTTCTTGTAAACAGTAAGGTGATACCTACGAATACACTTAAGTTGAAGAAACGATACAAGACTACGTTGGTTCAAAATAGTGCTACCGCGGATTGAATATAATATTCTACTACTTCTATTATATATAGAGAATCATTATCTATAGGATGTATATAACTATACATTCTATATATTATGGCATATACACCTGATAAGAAGGAGGAACAGGATAATATTGTATTGTATATCAAGAAAACAAAAAACGCGAGTTATCCTACGAAATATGGATTAGAGTTTCAGTGTGTAGAACTAATACGCCGTTTTTTTACGATACACAAAGATTTGACCTTCCCCGATGTTGTCGATGCTACTGATTTATTTACAAGAATTACTGAATTTTCGCATACGTCGAGGAAGCCTGTGGCGGCGGTCCCATTACAAACGCACTCATTCCCATACAAATATTCTGCGACATATTATTTACGACCAGGGAGTATCATATTTTGGAAATACAAGAAACCGGATTATCCGTATGGTCATGTTGCCATGATATGGAAAAATGACCCGACAACGAATGAAACATATATTGTTCAACAAAATTTGAACCCGCCGATCAAACGGTTGAATACCGTGCTGCTATTTTCAAAAATGAATCGCGCAGATAGTAAATACGCGGGTGTCAAATTACTTCCACATGAATATTTAACCGGTATTCAAAATTTAGATTGTATTGTTCATCGATTATAATTTCGCCGCACCCATACCCGCCGCCGCCGCCGCAGCCGGCTCCACGGCTTCCGCTTCCGCTTCCGCTTTTTTTCTCTCGAGCACTTGATTATATATCTTTGTCATTTCTTGACGACGATAGTATTGTTCAGCTGACTTATCCATAAAATTTCGTATTTCAGAAAATCGCATCTGATTT
>Ga0255211_1000295_pt1 | contig 18681 bp, 21 predicted proteins | sample Miss_Yuk_RepB_8d_FD_183036 | JGI IMG/M metagenome (GOLD analysis project Ga0255211, IMG submission 183036) | Freshwater microbial communities from Mississippi River, Louisiana, United States - Miss_Yuk_RepB_8d | ecosystem: Environmental > Aquatic > Freshwater > River | place: USA: Louisiana...
CTGTAAATGATTTGGCAGATTTTATCGAGTATGTAGTTCCCTCACATAATTTAGTAAATGAAGTTTTGTATAATTATGATAATTTTCCAGAAAATTCAGATGAGATAACATATGACTTTTTACGTAACTATGATGATAGTGATTACGTTATTTCAAGTTATAATCGTAAAAAATTAAAAAGACGAAGGCTTTTGCGAAATTTAAGAATGTTAAGAAACGTATTTAATTATTATTAAAAATTCTTATAGGTAATATAAATTGGGTTCAGTGAAGATACATTTACGTTAGCAGAAACAGCTACAGCTATAGCTATAGCCGGAGTAGGATTATATATATGGGATACAATAAAACATTAAATTAGTTTAAAATATAATAATTAAATTACTTATTATATTATAATTATGAATGATTCAATGTCAATTCTTTTAGCAACAACCATTTTAGCTGTAGGTGGTTTAGGTTTATATATGTATAAATCATCAGATGATGACAAACAACGTGGTGATGAAGATGAATACAATGAAGAAAGTATTTTTGGTGGAAATTTTTGGGGGTCATCAGATGATAAAAATGATAATGAAAATGATAATGAAAATTTAGACGAAGATTTAGAAGATGACTATAAACCGCGCAGAAAAAATGCAAAGACACATAGAAATAGAAAATCGTCAGGAACTTCAAGACGAAAATACTAATAATATATAAAATAAATAATATCATACACCGATTTGTCATATTTAATTTGAGATGTATATGTAATTTTATTATAATTACATATTTGTCTTATAACCGTAACAAAGCTATTATAAGTTAATTTTTTCTCTAAATATTTACGTTTAGATAAATGATAATATGGTATACATAGTATAAAAAAATTTTGAATATATTCATTATAAACACCTTTTTTAAAAGACTCGTTATTAAGTATATAATATTTTTCATTTTTTAAACATATTTTATCAAGTAGTTCAAATAATATCTGATTGTTTAATTTATTTTTAAAAATCTGCGTAGACATATTTATATTATAATTTTAAAAAATTATTCGCTCAATATTTTAATAAGATTATTAGTAAATAGTGAAAGTTCAATTTCATCTTCATGAATATTATGAAAAATAGTAATATATTTACATAAATATGGTATGATTTTATATTTTTGTTCTTCTGTTAAAATATCAGTAGTTTTAATAAAAATAAAATAATTGTCAAGAATATCCATTACAGAATAACCTTTATCATAAAGTTCGTAAATAATTTTAATAGCAAATGTTAATTGAGAATTTAAGATTAATTTGGTATATTCTTCAAAAGTTATAAAACTAATATTAGAACATAATTGTGTAGCTAAATTGAGTGTTATTTTTTCATTAAGAATTTTAAATTTTTCCATATAATTAATAAGAATTTTAACAATGTTATTAGATATATTAATTATAAATTCTTCAGCATCTTTATCAATCATTATATTTTCTTTATCTTTAATATTATTAATAATATTATAGAGATTATCTCTTTGTAATGGTTTTATTTTAATAATAGTAAAACGTGATTGTAAACTTTCAATTACTTTTTGATTGTTACTACATGAAGATATAAAATTAACATTATGACTAAATTTGTCTATACAATTTCGAAAAACTTGTTGGCTTTGTTCATTAATAAAGTCAATATCATCAAGAACAACAAATTTTTTCTTACCTTTTATATTTGAACAAGTTTGACAAAAAGTTTTAACATCGGTTCTATAATAATTAATACCTTGTTCTTTTAGACTATTAATATATAAAACATTCTCTTCATACTCTTTTAGATTGAATCCAGAGTAATATTCTCTAATTAAAGCATTAAGTATAGACGTTTTCCCTGATGTCATATCACCAATTAATAATATATTGAGATCATCTATTAAAATAAGAGTTTTTAGCATTTTGATAACTTCATTGTTTTCCCCAAAATCTTTAAAATAAAGTGGTTGATACTTATTGATAAATAATTTATCTGTCATAATTATTATACGTAAATAATTATTTAAGTATATCTTTTATTATAATATTAAATGGCCGAAAATTTTTATAATATTTTAGGTGTAAGCGAAAGTGCTACAAAAGACGAAATTAAAAAAGCTTACAGAAGTTTACAGATGAAATATCATCCTGATAAAAATTCAGGTAGTCAAGAATCAATAAACATGACACAAAAAATAAATGAAGCATATGAAATATTAGGCGATGATGATAGAAAAAAACAATATGATATGACAAGGAATAATCCATTTATGAGAATGGATAGTCAAGGCCCACATAATATGGATATTCCAATAAATGATATATTTAATATGATGTTTGGAATGCCAGGAATGCCAGGAATGCCAGGAATGCCAGGAATGCCAGGAATGCCAGGAATGCCAGGAATGCCAGGAATGCCAGGAGCAAAAATACACATATTTCATGGAGGTCCAATGAATTTTCAACAAGCAATAAATAAGCCGCTACCAATTATAAAATCTTTACAAATAACTATGGGACAAGTATTTACAGGAGCGTCAATACCTTTAGAAATAGAGAGATGGATATTAGAAAATGGAACAAAAATTTTTGAAAAAGAAACTATTTATATAGATATTCCTCAAGGTATAGATGAAAATGAAATGATAATATTAAGAGATCGAGGAAATATAATATCAGAACAAATTAAAGGAGATATAAAAGTAAATATTTTAATACAAAATAATACAGCATTCAAGCGTTCAGGGTTGGATTTAATTTTAGATAAAACCATTTCACTCAAAGAAGCTTTATGTGGATTTTCTTTTGAATTAAATTACATAAATGGAAAAAGTTATACTTTAAATAATAATAAAGGTAGTATTGTTCCTCCAGAATATAAAAAGATATATCCTGAAATGGGTTTAAAACGTGGAGAACATAAAGGTAATATGCTTATACATTTTCATATTGATTTTCCAACAATTTTGACTACAGAACAAATTGATAAATTAAGTTCAATACTATAAATTCTTATAACTAAATATAAAAGTATTATTTTTATATAATTTTCACTATATAAAAATCGGCGTTCCAAAGGCAATGTGGTTTGTGTAAAAGATGTAAAACTTAATTTTTTATAAAATAATCGGATAAAATTGTAGAGGTTTTTTTAATTTTGTATAAATCAAACAAGTCTTCATCTATTATTTTGTGCTCAAATAATTTGTAAATAATGTCATATATATACTTTTGTCCTTTTGAAATATTATAACCAGGCAAATGTAAAAAATAACTAGAAAACCCAAATAACTCATTAAATGTTGGCTCATCTTTTTTTTGAATATCATTATCATATAATGAACCATCTACAAAAGCAGTTGAAGTGTGTAAAATAGTAGCTTGATAATCTAAATGAACCAAGTTTGGGTATTGATTAGTGTATTTAGAGATTCCTAATTGGTCATCTTCATAGTTATTATCAATTATCCATTTAAACACATTTTTAAGGTTCTTAACTTTACCAATAATTAATCCAGCATTTACGTATTTACGAAATGGTTTTGGGTTTATTTTATGATAAGTCCAATATTCATCCAAAGGAATTCCTTGCCAAAAAAAATTTGGGTTTTTTAACAGAGCATCACTTATTTGCTTATCATCCCAATTCATATGTCCAATTAAAAACATTTCAGCACTTACGATTATTTTATCTTCAACAATATCTTTAATTTTCTCTATAAAAAAATCAGGTTTCCTCAAACAATAAACATCTCTTGCATCAGATAACACAACAATTTTATTATCATGTAATTGCTGTAATTTATTGTAATATCCATATATTCTATCTTTAAACCCATTCCATTTTAATCCTTCTCCTATAAATTCATAATTCCAGTTATAACGTTCAAGTGTGTTTTTTAACATCATAGAATTTTTATTTACTAACAACTGATTTTCATATGACAATACAAGAGGCACATTAATATCACTATAATGTTGATTTGGGATATTTTTTATTAGAAAATTTTTATCCATATAATATTATTATATACAATATAATAATTAGTTTATTACGCAATTATTAGTTAAAATTTAAAAATAAATATATAAAACATTATGTATGAACAATACTGCTAGTTATGAAACTAAATATGGAATAATAACGTTATTTAAAAATGAAATATATATAGGTAGTGTTTTTAATAATGGTAAATATTGGGATGAAGACACATTGTTAAAATTAAAAAAATATATTGATCCATTTTGTAATATTTTAGAAATTGGAGGTCATTGCGGCACATCTAGTATTTTATATTCTACATTTATAGACAATGATTCAAAAGTATTTGTTTATGAACCGCAACAAGAAATGTATAATTTATTAGTAAAAAATATTAATCAAAATAATTTAAAAAATAAAATAATACCTGTCAAACAAGGTATTTTTTGTTTTGAAGGTTTAGGTAAAATGAACAATATAGATTTAGATGGTGGAGGTGGAGAAGTAAGTAAAAGATACAATGACGAGAAAGAGTTACCTTGTAATTTTGGTGGAATATGTTTAGGATTTGAAGGTGAAATTATAAATTTAACAACAATTGATAATTTAAATTTATCAAATTTAGGATTTATACATTGTGATGCTCAAGGTTCCGAAAACTTTATTTTTTCAAAAGGTTTAAATACTATTAATCAAAATAAACCATTTATATTATATGAAAATAATCAAATGTATGCAACTTATTTGTATAAAAATGTATGTAATGCATATCCTGAATATATAAATGAAAGTAAATTTGATATTAAAGAATATTGTATAAAAAATTTAAATTATTCGTGTATTGAAAAATTTAATAATTCTATAGATAATTTATTAATTCCACCGCAAAAAAATTTTGATAAAATAATACATATAACAAACAAAACTATTGATGATAAATTGTTAAAAGTAAAAAAAGAATGGTTGGATTTAAATTATGAATATAAAATAGAACTATATGATGATGTGAGATGTCTTGAAATATTACATAAATATTATGGGAACAAATATTGTGATATTTTTAATTTTATAAAGGACGGACCAATTAAATGTGATTTTTTCCGTGTTTGTATACTGTATATTTATGGAGGTATTTATGCTGATAGTGATATTAGTCCTGTAGTATCATTAAAAGAATTCGTTGACGAGGATGTAGATTTAATGACGTGCGCTTCTTACAACTATCATTTAAATAATAATGGTATTTTTGCTTATAATCCACATTTTATAGTTTGTAAAAAATATTCACCAGAAATATTAAATGTTATAAATACATATGAATATATGTATGATAATAGAGGTAATTATCCATATGATTACTGGCGATGGTCTATATGTACAATTTTTACAAAAATTACAAACTTTGATATAACACCAAATGGGGATAATATTTTTATTCATAAAAATAGAAAATATAAATTTATAATTGAGGAAGTAATAAATGTGAATACAAATGAAACTTATAATTTTGAAAACTATTTGGAAAATAAAGAACATCTAAAAAAGGTTAGAGTAGATGTGTATTGTAAATATAAAAATAATATTGTTTTGTATAATTTCATAAATAAATAAATGTCATCCATAAAATAAAAAGAGAATAAGTATAAACTAATTATTTGTCTCATTTTACGCCTTTGGATATATAAAGTGCATCTTTTATGGTAATTATTAGTATATAATGCGTATAATTGTAAAAATTGATAGATTAAGTGTGATTCTTTAAGTAATTAAATAAATTTATTTATTATTTTATAAACAAATTAAAGACATATTATTTGATTAATATGGGATAGGGGAACACACAATGTTTGGTTTAGATAAAGAACTAACAACAAAATTTAGTATATTTTTATTATATTATTTAAGAATATAGTTTTCTTTCCTGTGCCACTTTGCGAATGTGGTTGAATGGCTGTCTACCAATCATTAGTTTCGATTTTCGACAGCCGTATTTATTTTTTGTTTTACACCCTTGAAGATTTCAAATGGGACGCTTTAAATACTTTCTAAATAATATTAAAGACAAGAAGAATAATATATTATAAATGCCTATTAAATCAGAAGATAAAAAATATTATGATTTTGAAGAAATATTTTTTGAGAAGGGTTGTGATATTGATAGTATTATAAATAATTTTTTTGTTAAATATCAAGAAATTAAAGGTGATAAGGATTATATTAGCTATAAAATAAAAAAACTGATAGAAGAAGACAGAATTTTCCTTAATAGAATAAATGGTGAAGGTCAACACCCATTAAATATAATTGGAAAAGTAAGTTATTTAAAACATTATGTAATTCCAGAACAAAATAATGGTAAAAAGTATTATGTTTATTGTATCAACTCATTCATTTAATTTCCATATTTAAAGTGTCCCATTTGAAATCTTCAATGGTGTAAATAACTACGGGTATAAGTTAGTGGTAGACTATGTGACTTCCAATCACACAACCCGGGTTCGATTCCCGGTGTCCGTAATTTTTGTCTTCTTAGCTTAGTGGTATAGCACCAGTCTTGTAAACTGGAGGTCCTGGGTTCAATTCCCAGAGGAGGCTTTTATAATTAATTATTTATGTATTTAATTATAATTTTTAGCTCATTTTATTATTTTTTAAACTACATATATATAAATGGCAGGCAGATCAAGAGTTATGAGATTAAAACAATCAATTGTCAATAATATTGACGCTCACACTTTTTCAGGACCGATGAAAAGTGGCACATCACCTAGTGTTGGCGTTACTCGTTATTATTGGTATAATTATGCTAGACAATGTAATCAAAACCCAAATCAAGTTAAAAAGAGTTATGATAACATGGTTTTCTTAAATATAAATCCAGCCCAAACTCCTGTAAATGCTGGTTTCAGACCAACTACTAATAATAACTATTCTTATATTGGACCAAAAGGAGTAACATTTTATGATGCGAATGTTAAATATGATAATCATTATTATAGACCTAGATACCCTATTCAACAACCGCCAGTTAATTCAACAGCTCCTGTTTATATTCAACCTTCAAGACATATGACAGGATTTCCATCTAAACTAACTTAAAATATATATATATATATATTAAATAATTTATATATATATTTGATTAAATTGTTCCAAAATTAGTAGTTCCTGAACTAACAAATGTTGATACGGGATTGGCTGGAGATTGAATTGGTGGATATGAGAAATAACCATTAATACTATTATATGAATAACGTGGATAACGTCCTAGATAAGTATAAAATTGTCCACATTTTCTATTCTCTCCATTACAAACACTCGCTAATCTATTTTTAGCGCGTCGATTAGCTATACTTGACGCACCTATTCCACATTGTCCGGGTGTATATTTATTGTATAAGTATTGATATGTATTACAATTAGAATTCCCACCAGCAGCAAATTTTGTTGAACGACGACCACCTACACCAAGATTTTTCTTATATAAAAATCCGGGAAAATTAGTTGTATTTCCATACCAAAATTGTCCATTCGAATTACTTCCACTTCCAAAATTTGACATTTATATATATACTAAATAAATTACACTGACCGGAAAGAAAAATGAGACAAAATAAATATATTTAAGAAAATTATTTAAATTGTATAATGTATAATATATATATATGATTAATATTGATAATATTATTGAGGAAAATAAACATCTAAAAGCAAAAAATACTGAACTTGAAGAAAAATTAAAAAAATATACAAATAGTATTGGTCATAAAAAATATTATGAAACTAACAAAGAAATTGTTATGGAAAAAGGTGCGAAATATTTACAAAAATTAAAAGAAGACAACCCTGAAAAATTAAAGGAATATAGGAGAACCGCATATTTGAATAGAAAAGAAAAATTAAAAAATCTTGAAAAAGAAAAAGTTGAAAATATTTAGGAATAAATAATTTTAATTAAAACTATTTAAAATTATTTTCTTTTGTAAGTATATAGGATGAATTCCAAAAAAGAACCTCCTGATAAATATCGGTGTTTGAAACTTCCTATTTCTTCTATTCTTTACAAGAATGATAAAGAAGTTAAGGAAAATATGGAAATCTTACAGAAAGCAATTATTAGAACAAATGCAATTACAACCAAAACCTATTTTTTATTACGATTATGGGTTCTTTATAAGTTTTATAATAATCAAGAAATACCTGAAATTACAGAAGATACTATTTCTATGGCTATGAAATCAATAATGAAATCTTCATCAGGACAAAAACCAAAAGGTAATAATGCTATTTTATTAGATGAGTTTCAAAACTTAAATACATTTGAATTAGAAGATGGTGGTAATTTATCATCTATTTTAGACTATTATGCTACTACGATGATTACTTCTATTGAAAATAATATCAAGATGAGATTTTTTGATTATGTAAAAAGATTTATAAATTCTTATTTCAAACATCTTTATCAAGAACAAATAGAAAATAAAGAATTTAAGAAACAACTTTATAAAGAAATCAATTCAGTTAAAAATGATATTATCAACAATACGCTTACTTGTGATGAAAAATATCATAATTGGTTAAAAGATAATCGTAATAAGATTGTTCCTGAAACATTTGAAATTAGTTATTATTATGATATCAAAGTTTCACCTTATAAGTATTTGAAACATATGATTTTTATGTGTTTGGAATTAGAAAAAATAGAAAGAAAATCATTCCAATTTTTTCCTATACAAACTAACGCAATTCCAAGACATATTCAAGTAGATACAAAAGCATTAGTAGAGTTATTTATAGAAACAGACAAACACCAAAAATTATTAGATGTTTGGATTACAAAAGATAAACGAATTGATAAAGGGAAAAACAAAGGAAAACTTAAAAATAAGACAAAAGGGGATTTATATAATTGTTTAGAACAAAACAAAGAATTCATTTGGAATACATTTTTCAACATAACGCAATCAAGAAATAATTATGTTTTTGATTATACCATTATTACGGATGGATATGCAACTTCTTTACGATTTTTACATAAGGATTTTGTAGAAGAAGAACAAGAAAAGAAAGATAAGAAAAAGGCAGGAAAGAAAGCATTACAAGGATTAACCAAAGAACAAAAAGATAAAATCAAAGAAAATAAGAAACAACTACAAAAAGAACAAGCAAAAAAGATACGATTAGAAAATAAAGATAAACCAAAGAAATCCAAGAATGAAGAAAAACAAGAAAATCTTGAATTTCCTTATATTGATGAAGTTCCAAAAGAAATGTTAGAAGGAAAACATATTTTCATAGACCCTGGAAAAAGAAGTTTGTTTTCTATGATGGATGATGATGGTAATTTCTTTTCTTATACAAATAGGCAGTATCTTAACGAAACTAAAAGATTGAAATATCAGACATTACTAAAAAATTACAGAGACAAAATTGGAATAACATCAATAGAGGATGAGTTAAAACAATATAATTCTAAAACCTGTAATATAGAAAAGTTTCAAGAATATATAAATGCGAAAATAAAAGCAAATGAAACATTAGTTCCGTTATATCAAGAATTAAAATTTCGTCAATACAAATGGTATTCTTATATAAATAAAAAACGAACAGAAGATAATATGGTGAATAAAATAGTGAAGAAATACAGCAAAGACCATATAATTATCATAGGCGATTGGAGTATAGGAAAACAAATGAGAAACTTCATATCCACACCAAATTTAACACTCAAAAGAAAATTACAAGAAACATTTAAGGTTTATAACATAGATGAATTTAGAACTTCTTGTTTATCTTATAAAACAGAAGAACCTTGTGAAAATTTATATTTGAAATTCAAGAAAGACCCAAAACAAAAAGAACGAAAGATACATTCTATCCTAACATATCAAATGGAAAATAATAGGAAGGGGTGTATCAATCGTGATAATAATGGATGTAAGAATATCCAAAAAGTATTCAAATCATATATGGAAACAGGAGAAAGACCTGAAAAGTATAGAAGAGAATACAAAGATAATAAAAGTCTCCAACCGCCAAGTGCCGTTAAATGTGAGACAAGCCCAAGATTTTCTATTTAAGAAAATGGATAGGGTGCTTTTACATCACTTGGAAAGAATTATTATAATTTTTTATTTTTTATAGAAAGTTTGTCTCATTTTTCTTTCCGGTCGGTGTAATAAATTTTATACCCATTTAAGATTTTAGGAATTGTAAAATGGCGCCTTTTCAGAAAATTATCAATATAAATTTATAAATATTTTTCCCATTTTCCATTACTTTGTAAAAGTTAGTAAATTTTTACTTGAGTAAATTTCATTATTTTATTAGTATATATATATTAATGAACTTTAGTAGAAGCGTTCAAATGAGAAACATAACAAATTCGTCTAGATCCGGAAGAAGTAGCAGTAGCAGCAACAGTAGCAGCAACAGTATTGATACACCTAAAAACGTAAATTATCGTGTGACATTAAGATATTGCGGTATAAAAGAATTATTTCGGGTTCCTCAAAAATCGGAAAATGGACAAAATATAGCAATAAAAAGAGAAAAAACTATAACTATTTCGAAGCCTGAAAATACTAGTAAAGAAGATATTATAAAAATGATTAATACAGATTTACAAAATAATCAGCTATACGATGTAGGTGCTGGTTATACGATTGACTTAAACAGAACGGAAGAGCTTGGTCCAGATGAATGTTCAGGAAGTCTATGTCTTATATTATATTTAAACGGGCCTAATGATACAGAGTGTCAATCTAGTGATACAAAATATTATACAGCTGAAGAAGTTAATTTAATTATTTATAATGAAAATAGAACTATTCCTTCAGACGCAATATTAACAGATATTAATTCATTAAACCCTAACAAAAAATATTTAATAATCACAAACCCGCCTGATAACAATATTCCTGAATTACCAAATAAACCTCTTTTTTCTATTAAACTAGAGGAATATTCACGTCCAGTTGACTTCCAAAATGCTATCGGTATATTTAAAAAACAACTTCAACCAGGATTTTTTAAGTTTGAACAAATAAGCCCAGTTAATTTTAATGGTACAAATATCATAAGAGAAAATATAGGTGGAAAAATTGTTCCTGGTAAAACATACGATGGATATATTTATGTACCAACAGACCCAATATATAAAAATTACATTAAGTTTTATGAACTACCTCCTTCATATGATAATTTGTTTAAGAAATCTTTTTTTGAGAAAACATCATCGTTTTTTAAAAATCCAGCTGGAGGTAAAATAAAAACAAATAGAAGACATAATAGAAAAACAAATAGAAGACATAATAGAAAAACAAATAGAAGAAATAATAAAAGGACAAAAAGAACTAAATAAAATATATGTAGAAATGCTATGAAAAGAAGGTAATCATCTATTGAAAGACTAAAAAAATATTTTTTTACCTTTTTTACACCTTTTTACGTTTCACGAAACGCAATGCCTTTGGAACGCCAATTTTTATATAATGTAAATTACATAAAAATATTAAAAGGGCTCTTTACCGGTTTCTATGTAATATTTACATACAAAACAAGATTTATTACAACCCAAATAATGGTCATATCTATTACTACAAAATGCAGGAAGTTTATAATCTTTACTTATCCAAAAGTCTTCTAATTTATCTAATTCAATATTATTATTATGAAAATTATGTGAGAAATAACTAGCACGATATCTTTGGACGAAATCAGGATCTCCTAAAGAACACCGACACATAGGACATCTAACAGTTGAAACATAAGAAGACGACAACCATTTAGTTTCGATATACTTAAATAAGCATTTTTTATGAAAATGATGACCACAATTAGTAATAAAAGCAGAACTTTTCATAATAATTGGTTCATAACAAATAGGACATTCATCTCCAGGTTTAATATAACATCTAATTCTAAAATCGCATGGTGTTTCTTGGTCGCCAATTGTAAATGGTTTAACTTCTTGTTCTAGATGACATAGGCAATCATTATTGATACAAGAATTACATTCTCCAATTGATTTTTTTAAATTACAATAATGATAATAACGAGAATTACGCTCATATAAATAAAATACATCTTCTAATGTTGTCATTTGATAATAATGTGTACAAATATTATCAAATATAAATAATATATCAATTTTATTAAGAAATCTTTCTGGTAGGAATATCACTAGCAACAATATATATGGAGTTCTCAGTAATAATTATATATTCAGTTCCTGATTTATAAAACTTCTGAATAGTCGATGTATACTCGTCTTCTGACTTCACTAACAATTTCTCACCATTCTCTCTAGCTCCAACAAGCGCTTTCTTATCAAGAGAAGGAGTCCAATAATCTAACATAATTGGTTTATCATCAACGATAGCAAGTTTACTAGCGTGTTTCATGGTTACATCACTAGGTAATCTATAATTAAAAGGGGCAGCAGTCGCGCTCTCAGTCTGTTGACTAGTTTTTTGTTCGGACATATTTATATAATTTAAATATATAAGTCTTTAAATACTTATATATTTAAATTATTTTAATTTAAATAATATAAAATTATAAATATAATGAAAACACTTGGTATTAAAGAAGTAAATTATTCATTACATAATAATGAAAATTTTAAAAAAGAATTAGAGTGCGAAATAAGTGATGTTACTAAAAAATTATCTGAATTATTTATAGACTATTTCAAATTTATTATAGAAAATATAAAATTAAAAAAAACAAAATTTGCACGATTTATTATATTGAGAGGATTAGACACAATTATAAATGTATTTAACCATATATTATTTTATACAAAAAATATTGATTTAACATATTTTCATTGTCAAAAAGCATTCTATTTTTATGTAGAATTTGTAGGACAGATTTCTGAAGATGAAAAAATGATTTTACAACTCAGTTCAAGAGATGCAACTACATATGTTTATAAAAAAACAATATTCGAAATTAATTATGAAACAAGGAAAAACGCCGAAGAAATATCAGATTATACACGTTTAAAATTGGATATTATAAATTCATATATTGAGTTATACAAAACAATATTATTAAAATTAATTAACTGTGATTTTTTAAATAATGAAAAATTAGTAAGTGTTCAAAATATATATACAAAATTAAATAATTTAACAAATAAATCAAAAATCAAATTATTAAATGATGTTATAGAAAAGTTTTATTATTGTATTGACGATGATCAATATTTTTTTGATTCATGTGAATTACTAGTTAAAAAAATTTGTAAAAATCAAGATTTATTATATAATGATTGTTTAAATAAATTTTTATCTGAAGAATTTAAACTTAAACTTCAAGAAACTTGCGATAAATTTATAAATTGGTTTATGAATTGATTTCTATGGTAATAGTCTTACGTCTTATTTTTTTAGGTTTATCTTTTAAAAGAACTTTTTTTTCAGAATCACCAAGTAAATGATTTTGGCAAATATTATCATATTCATTATTAAGAATAATTTTAAGAAATTCATATATAACCATTAAAACATTTTCATCACATTTGCCAACAATTAAAACACTGCCTGTTCTAAATATCATAAATGATACTTCTTTAACATTTTTATATAAATTTTTATTTTCCTCTGAAATTTGACAACCATTTTGAATACCAACGTCAGGATTATAATAAAATTTACATTGAATTCCTGGATATGAACAAGGGTCATACATAGATTGAATTTTATACTTAAATTTTAATATATCATTTAAAGCCTCGCGATTAATAAAGAACCCGCAATTAAAATTAGAATTAATTAGAACAGTTTCATTAGTGTCAGGCTTATATCCTAAACTATTACTAACATAAGGTTGTAGGGTTTTTACAACTTCCGCTAATATTACTTGAAATACAGTCTCATTTTGAACTCCAGGAATTTCTAGTTTTCCGGTATTAAACACTTTAACATGAAATTCCTTAAAGGTTTCTTCAATTTTCATACGAAGAATGAGAACAAAACAATTATAAAATGCACTCTTCTTCTTACATCTATAACTTAAAATATCCTTCTTCGAAATTCCAATACTAATTTTACGAATATCTTTAAATTTAATACGACCAGTTGGATTGTCAATATGAATTATGACATTTTCTTCAAAATAAGGTTCATCTTTAAGTTTGTCTTGAATAAAATAAAGTTCTTCCTTTTCAGTAGAATTAAATTTCATTTGCTTCTTAATAACACCATTAGACGCTTTATAATATGGTATAATAGGAATATCCCAAAATATATTTTCTAGGTCAATTGTAGTATTTAGATAAGAAATTTTGGTTTTAGTACTTATATATATGTGTGTAGCTTTAGGAGCAACGGAATGTATATCCATAGAAATATTAGCAGAAACAAAATCTTCAGTATTATTTTTTGATAAATGGTCAATATCTACTTCTTCATCATCACACAATATATCATCATTTGTTGATGATATAAAATTTTCCCATTCAATATCAATATTCATTGTTGTAGACATTACTATATATCGGTAATTTATCTTTATATTCTTTATATTAATTTTATTTCAATTATTTTCTTTATTATATAATATAAAGAATGTTAACAACTAGTCCGTACGTCATCTGCGAAAGAAGCGAACCAATTCCTATTAAACAAAATTTAACTACAACCATGAAGATTAATTCTCCAAAGGGAGAGTATAGTCTTAAGCAAAATTTTTTTGATCCTTCTAAAAGTTCACCTCCGAATGAGTTTATGATTAAACTTCATATGAGAATGAATAAATATTATATAGATAAAGATGACGACAGCTTTGATATTAAATAATTAATATGTATATTGTTATTATTATTTTGAGAGTGTATTAGATTTTCAACAAAATCTAAAAACTTATTATTAACATTTTTTGTATATGTTTTAATAATATAATTTAGGAAATCTTTAATTATATTTTTTTTATCAATATTGTAATTTATACTTATAGAATGAATAAAATTATTTATATTTTCTATTTTTTCTTTCTGTAATATTTTTGTATAAAGTTCATCCCATACTTCATTATCTATTATATTAAGATATTCATTTTCTAAATGTTGATTTGATTGTATAAAATTTATCATACTTCTTATATCCGATTTATAAAGTTTTTGAATACATGATAATGTTTTTTGTGATAAATTTAATTCCTCAGATAACGAAATATGATTTAGGAATGCTATTATTTCTTCTTTTGGTAATTGATTGAAACGTAAACGTATAAATTCATTTTGAAGTCCTTCATCTATTTTGCTAATATAATTACAAATTAAACAAAACCTTACATTACTTGTATAATTTTGTAATAAATATCTTAATGCTTGCTGTGCATTTTTCGTCATATAATCTACCTCATCTAATATAACAAATTTCATACCATTATTAAACAAGGGTTTTGAATTAACAAAGTAATTTATTTGATTTCTTATTATATCAATACCTCTTTCATCGGATGCGTTTAAATGTATAATTAAGTCCTTATTTTTTACACCCATTTTATTTTGATATGAGTTTATTAAGTTAATTATTGTTGTTGTCTTACCTGTGCCTGGTGGTCCATAAAATAATAAATTTGGAAAATAACCTGTTTCTATTATATTTTTTAAAATTTGTTTATTTAAAGGGTCTAGAACTATATCATCAATATTTTTTGGTCTATAGAATTCTACATAAGGTATCCCACTACTCGTCATATATTAATTATATAATAATATTTTATTTAATATAATATTATAATTAATCATAATTATAAAAATTATCAAAATTATCAAAATTAAAATATTGAAATTAAAATATTAAAGATATTTAATGAATATAAGTAATACTATGAATTCTCATTATAAAGCTGGATATCTCGAAATTATATTAGGACCAATGTATGCTTCAAAAACAACAAGATTGGTTGAGATATATAATCAATGTGATTTTTGTAAAATACCCGTTGTAGCAATTAATCATTCGTTCGATAACCGATATGACCATAATCAGACTATCGTAACTCATGACCAAATTAAAATACCATGTATTAAAACTAATACTTTAAAAAATATTTGGTGTCCTAATATCAAAAATTTATCTGATGAAACTATTACGCAAAATCATTCTAATCAAAATTTTTTTATTACTAAATATTCTCAAGTTATATTAATTAATGAGGGACAATTCTTTGAAGATTTATTTGAAATTGTTAGTGATATGGTTAATCATGGAAAACAAGTTTATGTATGTGGATTAGATGGAGACTTCGAGAGAAAAAAATTTGGACAAATTCTTGATTTAATACCTTTATGCGATAAGGTTACTAAATTAACATCTCTATGTTCAAAATGTAAAAATGGCACTCCAGGAATATTTTCAATGAGATTAACTAATGAAAGAGAACAAACTATTGTTGGTTCACAAAATTACATTCCAGTATGTAGAAATTGTTTTACATCTCCAAATGTGTAATAAATAAAAAATTGATTTAGAAATAATTCGACGTTTGAATTATAAAAAGGTGTAAAATATTATGACTGATATCAAGAGTTGGTTATGTTATTTTTGTGATGTTCCGTATACAGTATTAGATGATAGACTGATAAAAAACTATAACAATTTATTTATTTGTACACGTTGTGAAAAAGATTTTCCAATAAATTATGATAATCGGGAAAATGGTAATTGTCCTATGTGTATGAATTATAACTCATTAATTAAACATCAAAAATGTTGTCATTATTTATGTATAGATTGTTGTAAAAAAGAATATTTTGGCGTGTCTAAAGAACACAGGCCTATGCATTGGCATGAATCATATAATATTATAGAACCTGATTGGCCGTTTAAAATAGATGATGATGAATATGATGAAAATAATGAAAAATTATTTACACCCTTGAAGATTTAAAACCGCACCCTTTATATTATTTTTTATATTTTTCTCAAAATAATATAGATGACTAAACATAAGACAGAAGATTATAAAATTTCTGCGGTTAAATATTACTTAAATAATGATAAAGGAGATGGATATAAGAAAACTTGTAAAATCTTTGATTGTAAGAAATCCACTTTACGAGATTGGATTAAAATATACAATAGTTCTAAAAATCTCACAAGAAGAAACAGAAAACCTATTTCTTACAAGATTACTAAACCACAAGTGAAAACTGTCTTGGAATTGTTGAAGAAAAACGAACAATTGACTATGAATGAATTAGCATTTGATATGAAACAAAAATATCCTACTTTTGACATTACACCTCAACATTTAGGACATATTATTAGGGATAATAACCAAACAAGAAAAAGAACAAGACACGAGCATTTTCCAAAAGAAAGATATAAGAAACCAATAGATAAACAAACTGAAATGAACGCTTTTTACCAAAAAATAAAACATTATCCATTAAATAAAATAATTTGTTTAGATGAAACAAGTGTAGGTTCTGCGTTGCATCCTACTTATAGTCGTTGCTACTTGGGAAGAAGATGTAGAATAAAAACAAGTAATCAATTTGTATTTCGTAAATTTACATTATTAGTAGCAATAAGTAATTCAAAAATAGTAGGAAAAGAAATGTATGAAAAAGGAGGTATGACAGCAGAACGTTTTTTGGAATTTTTACAAAAACATATTTTTCCAAATTATAAAGGATATTTGATTGTGTTAGATAATGCGAAAAGTCATAATAACGAAATGATAAAAAATGCGATTACCAAAAGTGGTAATGAATATTTATTTGCGATACCTTATACACCTAAAACCAACAATCCAATAGAGGCATACTTTAATCAAATCAAAACTTATATGAAAAAGAATAGAAATGTTGAAAATTACGAACAATTAGAAAAGAATGTAGAAAATGCGATAGAAAAAGTAAAACCTGAAAATTATAAAAACTATTTTCAACACGCATACGGAATGAATGAAAAAATAGAATTTATAAGGAAACCATCTACAAGAAAAAGGAAATTAAAAATTTATAAATAATATACTTAAAATTTATTTGTGTATTTTAAGTATATTTAATATGCCTATGCGATTAAAAAGTGATTTATATAAAAAAGAACAGGAAGAGGTTATAGAAAAAATTATATCCATAATAGATTTGAAAAACAAGAATACATATACACTTTATGAATTAGATAAGAATGAAGAAATACAAAATAAAATCATGGAATTAATACCTGAAATAAGAAAATGGTTTTCATTTAATGGATTAAAAGCAGTTGGCGAACCAAGTAAAATAAAAAGACCTTGGTTAAGTATTATAAAAAATTTATTAAAATCAAAATATAATATTGAAAGTAAAGATTTTCAATTTACAGAAAATGGAAAATATATTAGAACACATATTTATAGTTTTACACTTATATAAAAAATTGAAATAAATATACTTAAAACTTATTTGTGCATATTAAGTAAATAGATATGGATACTGAAACTCAAAACTTTTTAGATTATATAAAAACTGATAATGATATAAAATATGAATTAATACCAGTTTGTGATGATTTTAAGAATTTCTTGAATGGTTTAACATTAAACACAGAAGTTTTTACATATATTGGTTTTTATGAAAAAAATACAAAAAATGTATATTTTATACTTCAATCAGTAAATAAATCACCAGAAGTTTATACAACTATATATAATGCGTGGCAATTATTTCATAATAATGATTTTATTA
>Ga0255211_1000296_pt1 | contig 18656 bp, 13 predicted proteins | sample Miss_Yuk_RepB_8d_FD_183036 | JGI IMG/M metagenome (GOLD analysis project Ga0255211, IMG submission 183036) | Freshwater microbial communities from Mississippi River, Louisiana, United States - Miss_Yuk_RepB_8d | ecosystem: Environmental > Aquatic > Freshwater > River | place: USA: Louisiana...
TCTGCGTTATCGTTATTGTATTCGTCTTCGTCTTCGTCAGGGTCATCGTATTCGTCTTCGTCTTCGTCATCATCATCATCATCATCGTCGTCTTCGTCATCGTCTTCGTCATCGTCTTCGTCATCGTCTTCGTCATCGCCTTCGTCTTCGTCAGGGTCTTCGTATTCGTCTTCGTCAGGGTCTTCGTATTCGTCTTCGTCATCGTCATCGTCTTCGTCATCGTCAGGGTCTTCGTATTTGTCTTCGTCATCGTCAGGGTCTTCGTATTCGTGTTCGTCCAATTCAGAGCCAGCTTCGACATCCGCGTCTGCTTCTTCCAAAGAAACAATCATTTCGTTCATTTTTTGAACTGTAACATCAAGCACCGTATATACGTTTGTTAATTTGTCATAACTATTTCGCATATTTTTTAGTAATATGCCGATACGCTTTTTATCTTTTAACAGTTCGGTCATTATGTTACTTTTACGTTTGGAATGGTTTTCACGAATCATGTTATTGATGTGATGATAGATTTCCTCTAAATAAGTGATTTGAGAACGATGCTCATCAACCATAGTATCAAATAACGATTTAGCCTTTAAATACACCGATAGTAAATGTTTATTGTATTTCATGTTATGACGAAGCTCAACCATCTTTTTGATAATTTGAATTTTGGACTCCTTTTCACTTTTACGAAAATCATCGATTGCGATATCACGATAAGCTAAAAAATCAGAATCACCGTATTTATCATCATGCGTTTCTAGTCTTTGATTCATCATATTCGCAGGTATTATATACTGTTATAATTATATTAGAATAAAATGATTTCAAACCGATTTGTCTAACTTATTCCACCAACTACATGGTTTATGCCAAAAGTGAGTATAATATATATCACCTTCACTTAAAAAGGCAGCAGTATAACTATATGAACTTGCGGATGTAACAAGAATATCTGCCACAGTCATACCAACAAATGTATCTTCTGTATTATCATCAAGATGCATCATGATATCCTTTCCAATGATTGGATGAACGCATATATTTGTAAAATTCTCCGGTTTGCCCTGCGAATAGATATGAAACTGGATCTTATTATTTGCATCGTATTTTAGATAAGTACCACGTATTTTTAAAAGACTCTGAATATAATAGTCATTTGTATATTCTTCACCACCGTTGGGGCGAGTATCATCACAATTAGGTCGTCGTATATGTAATGCTAGGTGATGTGTATAAACGTCGGTTGATAATGAACCTCTTATACGAAATAATCGTTTTCGTTCATCACTACGATTTTTATTTCCCCAATAATGTTCTTTAATCCTTATCATACTTTTACTCTTCATGCATGCGTCAATATTTTGTTCAACATAGTTGAATACGTCATAAAATTCTGGTGTAATAATTGTCACTCCGGGTTCGTAACAGATGTCTTCATGATTCGTGTAGTGCGGCTTCATATTCATAATATTTTCCATCTTTTCGATAAACTGTGGTTCTGCGGTATAGTTATGTGCGATTTTAATAGGGCTTTTATATACAAAAATAGCATTTTCATATTCCTCTGCGTAAATACATGTCCAAATAAATCGCTGGTATTGCGCTCCAAATCCGTCATCGAACGGAAGTGATGAAATGTATTTTTTCGATTTTATGGTTGTTGATTGACCAGGATTTTCATTATGAATAACAGATAATGGGGTCGTATCAGAAATATTCGCGTTACATGTAGTAAAAGTCACAGTTGGTGCGGTAAACTGACTTTCATCATTCAGTTCATACGCATTCGGCTGCGTCTTATCGTTTCTTTCTGATGTAAGACGTCCGATATGCCGATTTGTAATATGATTATAAAATCCAGATAGAAACCCTAATTGGGTCCATTTAATCGCGTAATCCATTTCAAAGAACTGGTTTGGTGTATCATAATTTCCAACAGTAAGAATTGCATCAACATCAATAATTGACGGTCTGAAACTATAATGCGGCCAATAATGGCAGTTTGGATAACCGACATCTTCTCCAACATGTTTATGTTGATGAAGCGCGACCTCATGTCTCATACGTCGTAACATACGATGACCTTGTATCTTATAATCTTGAATTGTCTCTCCATAGTTACGATTGTATAATATCTGTCGGACATTATAACCCGAATTTCGGGCATCTGTCATCATTTCTGTTGCTTTATCGATATAACTACCTGGTGTGTGAAATAGAAAGTCATCTTCCATATGTATCCAATAATCAGGTCGCAACTCGTTTAGTTTATTCCATATAATTTTCATACTCGGACGATGACCCTTTTCAGACGGTCCTTTCATATAATAATCAATCCATGGATAAAGTGACTTCATTTGTTCTCGATCGGTTTTACTAGAATTATCATCTACACAAAACCAGTAATCGATTTTATGAATATCCGACCACATGTTTAAAATCGAATTCACGGTTTGTTGAAATAGGTCAAGGCGCTTACATGTAGTGAATGTAATCATCACCCGCGGAGAGATTCGGTTACGTAAGACAGTGATGTTTCGTGATGCTTCATTCATTTGAATTATTGGTATATTTTTGTCAATATAAGCCAACTTTTCTACTGAACGCGACAAATGAAACACATCACATGCTTTGTCAAGAACATCGTCGGGTTTCGTCATGATGGACGTAGACGTGGACGTAGACGTAGACGTGGACGTGATAATTTCACATGGTGCGATAAGTGCGTCTTTTACCTTCACGAATAAGCGGTTCCATGTTTCGATATCATCATCGTTGAATGTATCATTTTTGGATGCGATAATCGATAGAAAATGATCAACGACAAAAAATAATCGCAATAATTCAGGATAACTTTCCTCTTCGAAAAAATTACGATAAAATACGAAGTTGCTATATGTTGATGACATGTAATGAAACGGCATAATATTGTGTCGAAGTATTGTTTTACAACATTCATATCCGCTTCGTTTGTCTGATATATAAAATGCCGATATTGAATTGTTATACTCGATGATATCGTTGTATTTGTCAGTTGAAAGAAACAACTTGTTTTGAGGATACTTAATGTAATTTTTATATTTGTGATACAGAGCATTTACCATCACGTGGCTTCCATCCGCTCGAAGATTCTCCATTAAAGTGGCAATTCCTTCGATTCGCTCTTCGTCGTATTCCATCGTGGCACAATAGTATTTTAGTGAGTTATATTTGTCGCCTTTTTTGTAATATAAATTTCCAAGACACAAAGCACTATAATATTTTTCCTGATTCCAGTTGTTTTGAGAAAGAACACGAAGATACCATTCAATCGCTTTATCAATATAAGCGGGACCGGCATCCATCCAGCTTTGCGCACAATAAAACGCGTATCTCTCGGCAAGCGAACGACCGCCGCCGCCATTTCTAACAACCACACCACTCACTTCATTTGCGAGCTCTTCCTGATAGCCGCGTTCCAAGACTTCCGCATCTTTGATATATTTATTCGGGTCTTGATTACGACTACCAATACGTCCAGATTCCACGTAATAATTTCCTTCTATCGCATATGAGCTTTCTTCTTTATCAACACACGCGATATATTCATGAAGCACACCGACATAACGCCATCTCTTACGATTATTTACAATTAACGTTCGCAAATATACAAATGATTCACCTAATTTTAATTGATATGCATCATGAGTTAGATCACGCGGCATCCGAAAATCACCATGAATCGTGTCATCTGCGTCGAATATAAAGAGATAATCAGTTTTATTAAACGCCATCTGTAATGCTAAGGTTCGATTGAACCCGAAATCCTTCCATTCGACTTGTTCAATACATCCTGGAATGTTTTTTTTTCTGAAAAAGTCGCGGATAAGTTCCATCGTATTATCAGTGGAGCCTGTATCTGATATAAAATAAGCATCAAAATCGATGTAACTCGTAAGATTTTCGAGTGTCTTCGTGATAATATGCGATTCATTTTTTACAATCATATTGAGGCATATTGTATAAGATTTAGACGGTTTGGATTTAATCTCAACGTCAGTCATGTTTATTTCGACGATTTTGACTTAGTATATTCTTAACATAAATGTGTTTAGGTTAATTTTATTTTACATTCATATAATAATCATATCATATTTATTACTCATAATAGTCATTTAATAATATTACTCGCATATTTATAATCATTTACTATGTCATTCACAAGATTTCATGATGATCCGGATCGTATTAAAAAACAGCTTCAACAATCCACCGATGTAGGCCGGTATTGTTTGAATGTTCCCGGTCCTGGCGATAAGCCGCTTTATTACGAAGACCCATATGTTCGTGCGCAGTTTTGGGCAGGAAATATTATGACCAACTCCGTCGATGTTGAAGCAGAGTTATTCGGTCTTTCGCGTCGTTTAAACCGTGATTCGGTTGAAAACTATCATCATGATGAACGCGCATCGGTTGCTACTCGCACAAATGAAATGATACGTTGCCCAACGCGTGGTGGTAGTTCTGTCGAACAATCACGTGCTACACACCCGGCTTGGATGCTGCGGGATGTCGAACAAGATAACTGGAAAATGCTTCATTTTGACCCTCAGGAAAATGTATTTATGCCTTTCTTTAACAATCTGAATACACGTATTATTGAAAAGGACCGTTTTGTTTCGCAGACGACTGTTCCAGGTATTTCAGATGACACGTATTACACAGTTCACCCATCCAATCGCAATCCTGCGCTAGAAGGTATGGTTGGTGGAAGGCGTGATAATGAGCGCGGTTTAGGCGAAGGATTCGGCGGAGCTGGTGGCACTGGCGGTGTTGAGGGTGTCGGTGATATCCGTCAGTTTAGCGGAACGACCGCCTTGTTTTCATAATATTTGAATATTGCCACTATGATTATCGTATTCTAATATTATTCGAATATTATTAGAATATTATATATAATACCACATATATTAATACCGCATATAATAATACCACATATTAATAAGAGATAACAGAATGGCCGAAATCGCATTAATATTAGGCGGTCTTGGAGCAGCGTATATCGCATCAAATCGGCAAAATCCCCCAGTATTGAGCGAAGGTTATCGTAATCCAAACGCGAATAACGCCAGGTATTTGCCAAACATGAGTATTCCAATTACGAATTATCCTGTGGTTCGCCCAAATACAGGAACGAATGTTAACGAATATAAGAACCCAAATACACACACCGATCGATATTATGCCAATAACGTAGATTATGATAAGATGTCGGCCGGTGTTGCGGGTGGTGTTGGAGGTGTAGGCATACTTCGCGGTATTGCGGAACGGGGCCGCGACTTTTCAAATGATAAAAAAGACATTATTCCGGTCGCGGGTTCTATATCAAGCACAGGACTTATTGGAGAAGGTTTAGACACTCAATTTGGCGATAATTATAGCAAAGATGCTTTTACTTCTCTCACCGGATCCAAAATCGACCCGATGTCCTTTACTCACAATAACATGGAACCATATTATGGTGCGAAAGTGCGTGGTTTGACAACTGGCGCAAATATGCATGAGAACGTTCTTGATAATAAAGTAGGCGGCGGCTCGCAATATGTTAGCAAAACAGAACAGGCACCGCTTTTCCGTCCTCAGGAAAATATGCATCACCCGAATGGCATGCCGAACCAGAATGATTTTTATCAGTCACGCGTCCTTCCGAGCATGAAGATCGCAAACGTGAAACCGTGGGAAGAAGTTCGTGTTGGACCTGGTTTGGATCAGGGATATAGCACACAAGGAACTCTTGGATTTAATTCAGGAATGGATGCACGAGAGAAATGGATTGATCGAGGTGTTGATGAATTACGTGTAAAGACGAATCCGAAGTTGTCGTATTCTCTCGAAGGTCATCAAGGTCCTGCCGCACATTACGTTCAAAATGCGCCAACCGCTGCTACCTTAGGACGAATGGAAAAGCATTTACCAGATACATTTTTCGTGAATACACCCGACCGATGGTTCACAACAACCGGCGCCGAAAAGGGTGAAACGCAACGTGCGACCGAGATCGACCGAGAGAGCAATCGTCAGACGACGACAACGGAATATTTTGGTGCGACGGCTCCTGCGGATGGAGGTAGCGCGATGTATGCTCCTAAAAATTTCGAAGATACGCGTCGACAGACCTATGATGGTAAGCCGATTATCAATCCTTATGCTGCGGAGAGAAATACCGCAACAGAATCCGACTTTGGTCGGATGAGCTATAAATTTACACACAATAATAGAACGACTGTTCGCCCGAATGAGATGGGTGGTATTCATGGCGCACTTAAGGCTGTTGTTGCGCCATTATTGGATGTTCTGAAACCATCCCGTAAAGAGAACGTAGTAGGAAATGCGCGACTTTATGAGAATGCGCGTATGCCTGTCCCTGCTGCTGTGACCGCAACATTCAATCCGGCAGATCGCGCCCCTACAACCATCAAGGAGACAACTGTTGGATTGGTTGGGTTTGACCACTTGAATGTTGAACGCCAAGCTGCGGCTGGTTATTTGATCTCTCAGAACACTCCGGTGGATACTGAACGTGCGACCACCAGCACTGATTATTTAGGAACAGCCGGTGGCGCAGCAACGCGTATGGGAAATGGATTATACAACGCCGCATATAACCAACGCAATAATGTGAATAAGACCTATAAAAATGTGACTAACCATGGGTCGATGTCTCTCTTTAACTCGAATACGAATGTTCAAATTGACCGCATCGACGCCGACCGTGTGAATAACCGCGCGATGGTGATGACGAATGCTCCATCATCGATTCCAAGCATCGATATTTACGGCAAGATGACGATGCCGCAAAGTTACGATGAAGCAAAGTTGAACGAGAGAATACAGCCGGACATCTTGAACGCATTTAGACAGAACCCATATACGCATAGTCTGCAAACGTATTAAGATAACTAGCTAGTGTCCAGCCGTATATGCCTTTTTTCAGAGATAATTTTATAACATTATTATAGTTATAATATTATAATTATAAATGAACTTCCGTGAATTATTCCAAGACAAATACACGGTGATATTCGTTCTCATTTTAGTAATATTAGTGAGTGTTTGGGTTTCACGCACATATCGAAATGGCGGGTTTAGTCGTTGGATCGCACCATCAGAAGGATATGGCACGGGAATAATTGAAGGACTAACGATGAATGATCACGTTCGATATTTGGGTGAGGTAAGAACACAGAGCACACATTCGCCCGCAAATACACAGGGTTCGCGTACTGATGGCTCACTGCTCATCAATCAGTGCTCATATGTGAAAGACACACCTACTATGTTTCGGTATTTATTTACAACCACCGCGGAATTACGTGGCGCAACTGGTGATGGAAATGGTGCCAACGCTGCGAAAGTGATTACGATAAAGGTTCCGACCTACTATATTCAGAACACCGACGCAACAGGATTGTCTCTCGTGATGCGTGCGTATACTGGTCCTTTACCTGCTACCGTTGGAACGTCGGCTGGAACTGGCGCGAATTTGGATACCGCCGAAAATAACCGTGGGTTGGTAGCGAGCGTCGCTGCGGATGGTCAGCCGGATGCCGGCTATTTCGTGATTCGTTATACAATACAAACCACCACTCCTATGGCAGCAGGAAAATACTCGCTTGAACTTTCTGGTCTAAAATGGAAGAATGCTGAGATTAATCCATCATCAGCTACGGCTCCAGGAACTGACTTGGCCAACGTCTCTCTATCTAGTAGCGCCGAACCATCGAGTGTTTCACCGATTCTGGTTTTCGTAAATTTATGGCCGTCTGATGCTGCGAAACGTTTGCGTATATTTAATGATACAACATATGGAGGTGCGCCGGAATTCATAACATGCCGGAAAATATCAACGGAAAGTCCACAGTTGTCTCCGAATTATACGGGCACCGCCACTACATTTTCCATGACGATTATGCTAACAAATGCGATAGTGTCGGGTGATATTTTCCTAGTTCAAGTACCGTATGTAACCCGAACTGCGAATGTCGATTTGGGGATTTCATTTAGTTGGACAAACCCGTCCACGCAATTACAAAGCACATTATCGACCATTTCGGATGCGGGAGTTGTTCCATCAGACATCAATACATATGGAGGTGGCGTGAATGTTGTCGCATTTACTGTGGGTGGCGCTTTACCAAAAGATACGCCGATTCGTTTATCGATCGCCGGTCTCCAGACACCAGCATCAAGAACCACGATCACCCAAGCAAAAATTAGAACGTATAAAGGTTCTCCTGCACCATCTCTCGGTGGAACATTCAACGCTGTTGGTGGCGTCCTTGACCAAGGCGAGTTTAATCTTCCTGCGATTGAACCTCGTAGTTCTACCACTACCTCTTCTGGATCTCCTACCTCTTCTGGAACCGCAAGTGATGGAACCACCTACGTGACATCGGCAGCATCGTCAGTTCTTATTTCGGATGTGAAACGCCAGATGAATTGGGCAATTGAAGCGCAGAAGGAGTATGAAAGTGCGTATCGAGCACTTCGTTCTGCCACTACCACGACCGCAAAAACAGAAGCCCAGCTGAAATATGACGTCGCAGTTGCCCGCCGTAACCGTCTTATCGCCAGCCATCCCGATTCATGGTATGATGGCGCCAACTGGCGTTATGGTGATGATGGTCATGTGCGTAAATGTGCAGAGCCGTCTACATTATCGAGCAATGAAGGCAACTGCCAAAATATTTATCGGTTAGATGCTAACGGCAACGTCGTTAAATCCGCGGATGGTAATAATATTCTGTTAATGCGCAAATGCCCATGGAAGTGTAACAATCCAGGACAGACCGGTTCAGACGCATGCCGTATTGATGCGGATTGCCTCAAAGTGATTCGTTGGGCAACGTATTTGCCGGATGGAACCCAGATCGAGAAGAATTTGCTCGCGACCACACGCACAAGTTATGATGATATTGCGAGAGAAACGAGTGCGTCATCACTTGATGAAGACGATATATACCGCCGCGGTATTACGCGCAACTTCCGCGGGTATGGACGCCCCGGTCGTGTGCCTCCTGGACAAGGACATGGATATGGCCAAGGATATGGCCAAGGATATGGACAAGGACAAAGCCCAGGATTATTCGGTTCAATACGTGATGCCGCCGGAAATATCATTCGCACAGTCGGAAACTGGATCGACCCGAATGACCCCGCAAGTAACCAACGCACGGACCGTCGTAATGCGTATTATTATGAAGATGGATCACCTGCCGCTACTGCTTACCTCGGTATGTATAACGGACAGGGATACGAAGAGGAATCACCCTTTTATGCTGCGTCAAAACCAACGAACTATTATTATACTACTAACTATTATTATACCGACGGCGAGGCAGGTGGCGCTGGCGCCGGTTCTGTCAACGATGGCAAGAGCAATATGCCTGGAAAATTGTCGAATGTTCAGCCATACGATCAAGTGATTAACTTTTAATAACACAGTTGTGTGTATCTCTGGAATCTATGCGTGAAATGAAGTTAAATAATATATTCTCATTATTACAACCTACTGCTGTAATCATGACAAGCCATATCGAAAAACTGGAAAACCTCGAAAACCCGGAATTAGAAGATATCCATAAAAATATTCATCATAAGTTAAACGTCTTTATTGAAAACCGAAAAATCCCGAATATTATATTTTATGGACCTCATGGATCAGGTAAAACATTTATATTAAACCGTTTTATACATTCGATTTATGGCGGCGATAAAACCGCAATCAAAAACTACGTCATGCGAGCCAATTGTGCGCATGGTAAAGGCATACGTTTTATTCGAGAAGAACTGAAATTTTTTGCGAAGACCAATATCGACATGAAAGAAGGAACCATTTTTAAGTCGGTGATTTTGACGAACGCCGATAAACTGACGATCGACGCACAATCCGCACTACGAAGATGTATCGAATTATTCAGTTCTTCTACGAGGTTCTTTATAATCGTTGAAAATAAAGATAGTTTATTAAAACCGATATTGTCACGATTTTGTGATATCTATATTCCACCTCCAATGATTCGAAATCGCTCAGAATCAGAGCCAATCGCTGTTAATCTTCATACATATCTCGCCGATAAAGTATGTAATACAAACAAAATATTGAAATCGAGAGAACATACGTTGTCCGAACTCATTAAGATAGGTGATATTGATACAACAGCGTCAAGCAAAGAGTATGAACAAATACTAGATTTGGCAGTATCTTTATATGAACAGGGTTATTCCGGGATCGATGTGATCGATTTTATTCATACACATCCAGAGATGAACGATATTCGCAGATATGAACTACTCATTATGTTTGACAAGGTGCGAAAAGAATTTAGAAATGAGAAACTATTACTATTTTATTTTCTTCATTTTATAGTATTTCGTTGTAATCTGAGTTTAGAAAATATTTCATTTATGTAAGGTCCAGTATCAGTCACTATCATTTTTAGGCTTACGATGGATGATTATTCGGTTACGTCTCTTTATGAATCCAAGAATGAATGGGCGTCTCGACTTGTGAATATTCTGACACCACTTATCCAAGAAGGTATTCGGTCGATTTTCGATGAGGCCGTTAAATTATGTGTCGGAAATAAGGAACAAGACAAATATCTTATGACGTTTCAGAATCTTCTCTCGAGAGTCCCGAAATGGAACCCCAATATTATCAAAGAAGAGACTGCGCGAATCAAAGAGCGCAGCACATGCGGGTATTTAGAAGATTTGATTACATGTGTTCATATTATTCATTTGAAGTGTATGACAGTTATGCGTGTTGGAAACAAACAAAAGAAGGTGGATATAAAAATACCACAATTGGCTGACTTTATTCATAAGATTTATGTGAATACTGCGCGAAAGTTGTATTCCAATGTGTATATTTTTGAAAGAGGGATCCAGCCTCTTCATACACAGCGTAACAATCGTGAATTCGAGATTATTGTGAAGGAATGTATTTATAATACGATTCGCGATAATATACCGGTGGAGGAACTCATTAAGATGTATTTAGAAGAAACGATTGAAGATGTCGTAGAAGTCACCGAAAATGAAGAGGTGATCCAACAAGAGCCTATTATATCGGAAGATGACGCCAATCTCTCGGCGAGGCGCCGACAGCATCATGGAAGCACCCGTCGAAGACGTCATCGTGATCGGGTGAGTGACCAAGATGGCGGTGGTGGCAGCGATAGCGCCGGAAATAACACGTCGTCCGCTACAATCGACCAACTTGATTTTGTTGGTGAATTAAATGGAAGTGCGAATGTATTATCAACTGAATCGACAATCAGAGCAAATGACACGTTGGAAAGCGGTAGCGGCGGGGGTAGCGGCGGCGGTAGCGGCGGCGGTAGTGGTGGAATCTCATTCGGAGAGAATCAAGTGCGAACGTTTGAAACAGATGCTTCCGAGAGAAAGAATGAATATATGACACATGACGACGATGATGCGGACGATGATGAAGCCGATGTAGGACGATTAAAGATTGGTGATGATATTCGACTGGATACTCTCGATATTCACACACTCAACGATATTCAAGAAATCAACGCGCCACCTTTGTTGGACGATATTGAGGTATTGGCGTAAGTATGAAGATGTAAAGTATATATTATTTATAATATAAATATTCGCCGATTTATATAATATTATGTTTGGTGAAGGCAACGAAGATGAAGGAAAGTGGTATGACAATATAGTTCTTATCGATCTACTCATCTTCATTTTTTCTTTCGCATTTTTAGCAATCGCAGGTATAATTATGTATATTTGTTATCCGCCGGTGCTCATGGCATTCCAGACATCGTAGCGTGGTGTCGCGTATAAAAATCAATAAATAATTGAATTTGTATGTATATACGTCTATTTAGAACTATATACATTCATAGGGCCCTTAGATAAGAATGTTCAATACGACAAAATTAGCGATTATCGGCGCTTCTGTCGCCATCGTGTATTTTTTGTTGAAATTCATAGAAATGCGGTTTGTTGATCATGACAACCAAAAGCCGGTGAAGGTCTTGGTTCGAGATTCGATTGTTGTTTGCGTGTCGTCGATTTTAGCCGTATTTATTTTGAATCAGTTTGAGAATATTAGTAGCGGCGGTGCTGGTGCTGGCGGCGGTAGTGGAGGCAGCGGTGCGCCGGCAGTATTTGTGGATACACCTGGATTTTAATCCAGATGAAGGTCTTGTTCTGGTTCTTGTTCATGTAACTGTGTGGTGTCTTGTTCTTGTTCATGTAACTGTGTGGTGTCTTGTTTTGTTTCTTCTGAACGGTGATGAACTATACCATTTTCATAATAATGTTTTCCAACTGTGTTCAAGTTTGATAACATCAACCGCCACGCTGTTGTATAGGAATGCTCGACGTATTTCAAACCCGCGGCGTCAGTCCATTTCGCGCAAAATCGACGAACGTATGGTGCTGCTAATGCGTTTTTATATTGTGGCATCGACGGAAACAGGTGATGCTCGATTTGAAAATTTAAATATCCCATGATCCATGTTACAAGGTGTGACTTCGTAGAAATATTGACGGTGTGATGAATCGCATATTCAAACCACAATAGATGTTTATCTTCTGGAATTACTCCGGTATATGTATGTGAGAGAGAGAAGTGACCAAATAGATAGATGAAATTCCAGAAATTCACGACCATCAAAAGGAAATAACACCATAATACGCCGCCGCCACTTGCTCCACCAGAATAAAAAATGAGAGGCAACGAGAGATGAGAACCAGTCATACATACTGCTTCAAATGCGGTTTCAAGATATACTTCTCTCGTTCGAGCTGAACACAAACGGTGAAATACCTTTTTCGGATGAAGATAGTATGTCCAAAACAAATGGACGAGAATACCGTTGACGAGAGGCAAAAACGTCCATGCTTGAAAACGCATCCACCATCGATTCATAAATCGCGATACTGCTTTCCCATTCGTGTTCTCTTCAAATGCGCGGTTAAAAAAGGCGACAAGTGGTGTTGTATCCAAATCGATATCATGCTTAATTTTCTGTGGTGTTGCGTGGTGTTTTTGATGCATCGTGTTCCATACTGATGAACTGACACCGCCCCCAAACCCCATTGTGAAGGTTTGGACGGCGCGGTCCAACGCACGGATTCCAGTAAAACTAAGATGTCCGCATTCATGTTGAACCCAGCCACAACGCGTCTTAAATGCGACGAACGAGAGAATTGATGCGTAGATATTACATGAAGCAAGCCATGTTCCTAGACCGAAATAAAATGCGAGTTCTAATAATCGAAAATAGACATGGATATAATCGGGTTCAAAGCAACCTTGATCGATGAGTGTAGCGCGCATCTCTCGAAAGTCAGCCGTCATTTCTTGGTGGCGTTCTGTCATAACCATCGTTGGGTCATGTTCAATCACTTCAGGTCCATCATTATAATGTGGTAACGACCGTAGGACATTTTTTGCCTTTGTCGAACGATAATGAAATTCGTTGAATATTTCTGTCGCATCCGGAGAATTCATCGCATAATTGATGATATTTCCACCGGGGTGTTTGAACGCTGTGATGTCGTATGTCGTTCCTTCGATTGTAATCGTTTTACGTGTCATTTCTATATACAACGTCGATATATAAATAACCAATTTTATGTTTATATACATTATGTTGTTTATGTTGAATTTACATACGCTGGTGATATTTAAAGAATAATACAATAAGACATACATTTACAGTTACACTTATAATACCGGCAGTCATAAGCGACATATCTTGAATAAAATAACCATGAAGTAACCATAAAATACTTGCAAATAAGAATAAGCATAATGAGTACATCGATAAATCATTAACATGTTTTGTTTGATATGTTTTGTATAATTGAGGAAAGAGTTGAATACAATTTACTATTGGTGCCAAAATAGAAACTGCGTTTGCGAATGTCATCATAAGCGAATGAACTTTAATAAAATAGATTAAATTCTTATAATATTATAGTGTTATTTTATTATCATAAAATGAATTCATCACCAACGCAACTTGTGAATGAATTTCTCTCGGGATTGACGATTGCTCTCTTATTGATTCCAGAATCTATTGCATTCGCTTTCATTATGGGGTTATCACCGAATACAGGGATTCAAAACACAATGGTAATGTCTCTCATTACTTCGTTATTTGGAGGGATGCCCACGATGATATCGGGTTCAACCGCAGCAGTAGCAACTTCTATCGCCGGTGTATCTACGTTACTCGGGAAAGAATATATTATTCCAACAGTTATCATCGGTGGAGTTATCCAGATTTTAGCGGCGATAACTGGTCTTTACAAATATGTTACGTATGTTCCGAAACATATCATGTCGGGATTTTTGATTGCGTTGGCTGGTCTTATCGCGATTCACCAATTGGATAATTTCAAAGATAAGGAGCATAACTGGATAACTGGCTTGAAGTTGGCAAATACGTCTTTATTCACCATAATATCTACTTTGATCGCATTTTTCGGTGTTATTAAAATCACGCACAGCAAAGATCAACATATCCATATACCAGGCGGTCTTGTTTCGATGTTCGCAATTACGGCATTTATTTACATATTTACACAGTATTACAATATTGACCGCGTCAAAGATATTGGAGAATTAAAGTCGGAGCTGCCCTCCCTTATTTCAAAGGACGCGGTGACATCTAGTAAAATAAAATACAACGCAGAGAGTCTTGTAAAAATGTTGCTATTTTCGGCGGCGATGGCATTTACCGGTTTATTAGAATCGTTGATTATGGTGAAAGATGCTGAGAACGCATTAGGGGTTAAGGGTGATTCATTTCGAGAGAGTATTGTCCAAGGCATCGCGAATGTCGCGACAGGTATAACTGGCGGATTTGGCGGCTGTGTCCTGGTGGGACAAAGTAAGCTAAATCTATCAAATGGCTCAAAAACGCAGTTTTCATCTGTGATAACGAGTATTTTGTTTATTGTCATATGTCTCTTCTTTGGTCGCGCCATTAACGAAATCCCGATTGCGGCAGTAATAGGTGTTATGTTGCTTGTTGTTTATAAAACCGGCGATTGGGACAGCTTGTTCAAACCGCAATCATTTGACCGGCGATGGGTAGTTATGATGATTACTGCGATTGTTGGATTTGTATCTGGAAGCTTATCCTTAGGAGTTATTGTTGGTGTGGTGTTAGATCGATTCGCTTATGCTATGAAATGAATATGAACCATTCAAATACTTATTTGTATTGTATTTGTCTCTTATAAACATAAAATTGAAACGTTATGTTTATATTGAAGCTGATGGCATGAATTCATTATTATTCGTCTTACGCTATTATAATGTCGTCTGTTGTTGCTCCTGAATCCGTTGCCTTTGAATTGGCGCGATCCCCTGCTACTCAAATGGAAGAATATTGGCCTCTTACGTTGGACGCTGTAAATGCGTGTGACTTATCATATATGAACGACAAATGGTCGGAAGACATGATTCGCGATGGAATGCGTTCGATCATTCGTGTCGGTCAATTACCCGGGGTTCGAGAGAAAGAAATCAACGTTTGGAAATACCTCTCGAACTACAGTCCTCCTGCCGATCGCGGATTCATGTTCAGTTATGGAGAAGATCGGATTGTTACGCTTGTCGGCGATAATATGGAAGTCGGACATTCCGGTTGTAGCATGGGTTGGACGATGCGTAACATCGAGTATATCGCAAAGAATGGAGTTCCTGCGCATCGAAACATGATGATCGAAAATCGGCGTCGTCGTCATCAGGAAAATGAATGAATACCACGCAAACTATGAATCACAACATCACATCACATCACATCACATCACATCACATTACATACTATAATACTTCGCAATAACACGGTAATTTATCTACATCCATAAATAGGTGCGTATTCTTACCGTCTTTAAGGAATTTCGCGGAGAGTGTGGCATGTTTCTTGTATTTTTTATATGTGATTTTGTATTCATCAAATAGTTGATTATGTATTTCTTTTGCGGGAATATGTCCATGAACTGATCGAGAGATCATCTTATAGAGTTTGAAATCGGGATATCTCTCCTCACCGCTTGATTTATAAAGAACGTTTCGTCCCTTGTCATCGGTTGTCCATTTCACAACCAGCTTGATGATAGGGTCCGATTTACATAGTTTCTCCACTTTATGCAGATCATATATGAAATAGTCGAAAAGTGCGCAGGCAAACCGGCATAAATCAAAACTATAATTTGGTTCGACTGTTGGCTTATCTGGATTATAATACGGCGGGAAATTATATTGGGTGGCTGCGTCGCCTTTCGGATGAAAACTGTCACTACACATAAGTTCTCCACGGAATGTGTAGATCGCACGGCCGAAATCGATGATCTTGAATATACGACCATATGTCGGAACCTTGTAATACTGCCCTTCGTATAAGTAATAAATAAACTCTTCTGTTGTTTCGACGAACATAATATTATTTGTATGTAGATCGTTGTGTGTGAAAGCGAACATCTTTTGATAAATAACAAGTGTCATCACGACTTGGAACAAAAGTGATGTCCATTCTTCCTTTGTCAGTTCATCCCGCATCATGATATGGTCGAGTGTGCTGACACATTTTTCAAGTAAAATTGCCTGGATTGGAAAGTCGTGTATTTTTACGATGATCTGTTCGTCATCGCTGTAATCGGAATAACTTTCGTCGCTGTGACTGTCGCTCTCACTATCGCTGTGGCTGTAACGACGATCTTCACTTTTGTCATCACTTTCACTATCATCTTCATCGCGATTAGTAGCATGAGAACCACCGTCATCATGTTGTTCCTTATGCATCATTTTCATTTCATCTTCGTCATCGCAATCTATCGTGGTATAAGATGAATTTGACTGTGATGTATCGTCACTATCGCTATCACCATCATTTCCGCTATTTTTATTCGTCTTTTTTGGTTGGTCAAGAACCGGAGTAATCTCTTCGACCTGTGAATCAAAATCACTTACATTTATTTCTACCATGTTGCAACTATTTTCGACATGCGAATCTATTTCGATCAAAGTAGTATCTGTTGTAATGATCGGTTCAAATTCTACAACATCTTCAAGGATTGTAATGGGTTTATTACCGGTGTGTAATACGGGATTCAACTTGTTTCGCAGTTTCAGCCATTTATGATCACGCATACTGGATTCATCATCACCAAACTGCGAATAATCTATCGTAAATCGCTGGTTTTCATATGTATTAAAAAAGGAACAATCCGCCAAATAATCAATATCATCGAATACGTTTGTTGAAAATTCGCGTTGCTTACAAAGATAGCTACCATAGTAGTCTAGACCATGGACGACACCGTGCGTATGAAGAGCACGACTTGTCAAATATGAAAAAAATCCATCTACATACGATGAATTATTCATATTCAACATTTTTTCTTCACAGTTTTCCGGTGTAGAATTATATTTAGGAAGCGAGGTTTTGGGTGTGGTAGAATTACCATCTGCGGTTATTGTTGTTGCTGGTGTTTCGTATTTTCCAGACAAATATCGGATCGGATCTAATAACGGTGAATATTTCACAAATATCGGAATATTCGTTGTATTCCCTGCGTCATCGCCAATTATGGTTTCTAAATGATTTAGAGAAGTAGAATGTGTATCATCTGTTGCGTCACTCGGATGCTCAATAATATTTTGTAAATAATACTTTTGATTCAACTGAATTCCGTTATAATTTGTCTCGTTGATATCAAAAAACCGGTTATAAATAGGAATATAATTTTGAATATCATATAATTTTGCGATTTCAATCCGATCCGGTGTATATTTATGTTTTCGATAGTGTAATTGGAATTTTGGTGTTGTAGTAGTCATTTTCCTAAACAATAATAATATGATTCTTCGATAGAAGTTTTATATAGGTTTTAAACGGGCGGCCTTCATAATCGTATTCATACTTCGTATAAAATGTCGCAAAAAAATATATGTTGTTTGTATCACCAAGGTATAATAGATGAATTTAGAGCTAGCAAAATTCGATATGAAAGCCATCAGCTTTCGTCCTGATGAAAATAAGGGACCCGTTATCGTTCTCATCGGGCGTCGTGATACCGGTAAAAGTTTCCTCGTTCAGGACCTGATGTTTCATCACCAAGATATTCCAATTGGAACCGTTATCTCTGGAACAGAGGCAGGAAACGGTTTTTTCGCCGCTCATGTGCCGAAATTATTCATCCATGATGCGTATAATACTGCTATCATCGAGAACATTCTCAAACGCCAGAAAGCAGTCCTAAAACAAGTGAAAAAAGAAATGGATACATATAAAAAGTCGTCGATTGACCCGAGGACGTTCGTTGTTTTGGATGACTGCTTGTATGATAATAAATGGACGAAGGACGTGATGATGCGTCTCCTCTTCATGAACGGGAGACACTGGAAGATTATGTTAGTAATTACAATGCAATATCCGTTGGGTATCCCCCCGAATCTCCGCACGAATATCGACTACGTTTTTATTCTCCGCGAACCATATATTGCGAATCGTAAACGAATCTACGACAATTATGCGGGTATGTTCCCCACTTTTGAGAGCTTTTGTCAGGTGATGGACCAGTGCACCGAGAATTACGAGTGTCTCGTTATCAATAATAATGCG
>Ga0255211_1000312_pt1 | contig 18170 bp, 15 predicted proteins | sample Miss_Yuk_RepB_8d_FD_183036 | JGI IMG/M metagenome (GOLD analysis project Ga0255211, IMG submission 183036) | Freshwater microbial communities from Mississippi River, Louisiana, United States - Miss_Yuk_RepB_8d | ecosystem: Environmental > Aquatic > Freshwater > River | place: USA: Louisiana...
TCATTGAAATATGAAATGCGGTTGTAATAGCACACATTCCAGAAGGAAATAGACTACTATATCCACCGTGTAGTTTATCTAGTTGTTTACATACTTCTAGATATCCAGCATGAACGTATCGATTATAATAGGTATTTTCTCCAATTTCTGAAATAATACAGCTCTCATAGTTTGTATCACATGAACAAAAAGACGCCATGTTAATGCTATATTAGAACTAACAAACTTTTTATACCATTTTATCAAAGTTATAAACTTCACCATTTGAATTATCCCGTTCAGACACTTTTCAGCCAAAAATATTCGCTTCAAAAACATAAAAAACCAGAGATTTCCAAACTTTTAATTTTAAACCTAAGGTTATTATTCGATCAAATGACTTTTCAGCCGAAAATATTCGCTTCAAAAATGAGAAACTGAGAGATTTTCAAACCTTCATATTTCAAATCACTGAATCATTATGTTCGGACACTTTTCCGCCGAAAATATTTCGTTTAAAAACGAGAGAATTCCAAACCTCCATGTTTCAATCCACAGATGAATGATGTTCGGACACTTTTCCGCCGAAAATATTCGCTTTAAAAATAAAAACCAGAGCATAAACCGTGTCATTAATTCGATAATCTTTGAAATATGTAAAAAACGACCGATCCCCCCAAAAAGTAGCAAATCCTGCTACTTTTGAAAATGTCAACAAAAATGTCAAAAACGCCGTTTGCGCCGGAGATTTTAAAACACGATTTTTTCATGATTTGTGACTGACCAGTCACAAATTTTTTTGACCTTCAACAAAAATTGTGACTGTAATTTTTTTTTTCGGCCGGCATACGTCCGCCAACCCTTTTTAAAATATTGACATTTATATATAAAAAACTGACATTGCTATTTTAGGTGATTTTTTGTAGCAAGCTTACTGTTTCAGTCAGGTGGATTTTTGATTTTTTATCGATTTATCATCACATTTAGCGTCAGGTGATAAACATCACCATGGAAAAGGAGCAGCTCTACCGTTGCGAAAAGTGTGACTATTCTACGTCACGAAAATTTAATTATTTGAAACATATTAAGACTGAAAAGCATAAATCACCGCTACATGTGATGTCAACAAAAATGTCAACTTTTGGGATTCTGCCCCACCCCCCCCAACAAATCGGCTATCGTTGCCCCAACTGTGACCGAAAGTATATGGCCCAACGAAGTTTGTGGCGACATTCAAAGCAATGTTCGAGTGAGAATAATATAGACAAGTCAGCATATAACGCATTTTCAGCCAAAATCGCAGAATTGTGTCAATCGAACGCTGAACTTAGTAAAACGAATCAAATTCAACAATCGCAAATGATACAATTATGTACTGCGGTATTAACTACAATAGGTCAAAATATGGTTGTTGCGTCAAACGTGGGAGGAACGCCATCTACTGCTTGTGTAACGACGTGTGGTGTGCCGTCGTCGGCGTCTTCATCGTGTGCGTCTTCGTCTTCGTCGTTGACATCGTTATGCGGAACCGCCGCGCCTCTATTATCAAATGTCAATCATACTACGAATAATAGTCTCACAGTTAATGGAAATATGACGAATAATTCGAATAACAAGACATTCAATATTAACATGTTTTTGAATGAAGAATGTAAGGATGCGATGAACATGACCGATTTCGTGAAAACGATTGAATTGGACACGGATGATATGGAAGACGTAGGTAAAAGAGGATTCGTGAAGGGAATATCAAAAATATTTATAGATAACCTTGAAAAGACAGAAGTTACAAAACGCCCAATTCATTGCAGTGACGCACGCAGAGACGTTTTATACATCAAAGACGATAATAAATGGGAGCGGGAAGGAATACACAGTAAGAAGCTATTGGATGCGATTCATACTGTGGAGCATAAGAATGTAATATTAGTGAATGAATGGGCAAAAACACACCCACAATGTGAAAATAGCGAAACAACGGCAAATCAGATTTATATGACGTTGGCCAAACATGCAACTGATGGTGATGAAGAAAATGTGGCAAAAGTCGCAAAACAAATCGCGAAATCGGTCATCATCGACAAGAATGATTTTTGACGATTTCGATATCAAAACAGCATCGGATAATACGTAGAATATCCACGTCCTTTACCTAGATACTGTGTTGGAGGCTGTGTATTACGTGCGATATGTGCGCCGATCATTGGCGGATATTTCTGAGGTGCCGGAAGTGAAACCGTGTGCGTCAAAGTAGGTTGATTCATATTATGTATAATAAAAAGATAATTATACATAATTATCATAAACATAACAATACCAAGCCATCATGAAAAAAACAGTCGTTGTAAATATGGAATATATGCGTCCATCGGTGAGCGGACGGTCCAGGTCGCGGTCCAGGTCGCGGTCCAGGTCACGGACGCAGTCTGAATCACAACCTGTATCACGATCACGCTCACGCTCGCGCACTCAATCACCCCATACCACCGTAAATCGTATTGTAACATCTGCGATCGAAAAGTCCGCGCTATGCGATGATTATGATTATGATGAACTGTTGAATGATAAACTGTTATTAGTTAATGAAGTATATCGCCGCGAACATGATGACAACGATGATTATGACGACAGTAACGACAACGACAACGACAACGACAACGACGATGACGGCGAAGAAAGCGATAGTAATGATGATAACGTAGAAACATCATCAGCATCAACGGCGTCATCGACAATTGACGAAAAAAAGCAATACCAACATCCCAGTATAAAAGATTCAGATTATGCGGTGGATTCCGACGATGATTTATTTCAGTCTGTGCTAGATGAACCAACATTCAAACTTGATGTAAATGCGATATTATCCGCGATGACGAAGACAGAAAATATCACAATAGCGAATATGACCTTACCAAAAATAGCAGCCCGAAGACAAGAGGTTCTCTCAACTATGAATCTGACGCCAGAGAAATATGCGGAATTTGAGCGTAAATTACATTTGTATCGAGTGATTGAGCATCCTGATGAATTGAAACACAATCAACTTATACGATGGATACCACTCCGGTCTCTCGAAACACGACCGTATATTACATTAGGTGGCTGTCTTTTCCGTGTAAAATATAATGAAGAAGAAGCACTACATATTGTAACGTTACGAAACGTGAAAAAATTCATCTATAATATTAAATTCGAACTAAATGCTGTATTTCAGCGATTGAGTCAAGAAGAACTCCTCATTTTACGTGCCGTAGAATTTGTAGAATCAGAGGATTGAAATTTTACATTATATTCGCAGACGGCGACATGTTTTTGTAAGATCATTTGTGAGACGAGGTCGACCCTGTTTATCGACGATACGACGTTTTTGTGTTTTACATCGAAACCCGTGATGTCGAAGACACCGGTTCTTAAAAATGGAACGCGTACAATATGCGATTTGACGTCCTTCGTCAGAGTCAGTATTCGTATTATTACTCACCTTTTTCAAACAGCGACATAACTTTTCAGCGAGAATACGATGTGCGCGTTCCTTTACATACTTCGTGGTAAGTCTAGACGCCGGTATTTTACGTGTGTCTGGTTGATAATGATGAAGAATTTTTAGATAGTCGCCCCGTGTTAGTTTCATATCTTCATCAATATCATTATCTGTATATTTGGGCATATTTATTATAGGTTGATATAATAACTATTCTAAACGTATTAAAATAAAATGTCGATGCTTCCTTCCAATAAAAAACACAAGGTCGTCGTGTTTGATGTGGATGAAACACTCGGCAATTTTGCTCAATTTTCGATTTTCGCTCATGTATTAGACGACTATTTCAACAGTCCCGACATCACATACCAATATTTCAACGATTTAGTTGATTTATACCCGGAAATCATACGACCCAATATGGTGCGTATTTTAGATTATATACGCAAAAAGAAAAACACAGGCTTGTGTCGTAAAGTAATTATTTATACGAATAATATGGGACCCGATAAATGGGTAACACATATTCGACGATATTTTGAGTATAAACTGAAAGAAATCACACTCGCTTCCCAGACCACCCACTCCTCAAAAGGTTTGCTCATCGTGCCACCTTTATTTGACCGTCTTATTCCGGGATATAAACCAGAACAAGCGGTATTGAGTGATGGTGGATACCCGCAAAGAACTACAAATGACAAAACGATGAATGATCTGATCTATTGTTCGCGATTGCCAGCCGAGATTGAAGTATGTTTTTTGGACGATTTATACCATTCCAAAATGACAGATGAACGAGTATATTACATTAAGTTACAGCCGTATTATTCGTATATTCCTATGGAAACATTCATTCTCCGATTTCTGAATAGTGCGTTGTTTCGAAATGTATTTGATAAATTGGATGCTCCTTTATCTGTAATGCCGGCTACATCAGCGGTGGTGAAAAGAAAGATTATTTCGATTGAACTTCATGATCTCTTTGTAAAATATGCGAATAGATTGAATTATGACGCGAAAAAAAATCAAAAAAAGATGAACCCGCGTGAAATCGACGAAATTATAAGTAAATATATACTGTATCATATCCAGCAGTTTTTTCGTGATGGACCACCGCAACAGCCGCCACCCGCATCGAAAACCCGACGATTATCTTCGTCAAAAACATCTAAAAAAAAAGGGCATTCAAACCACTCCCCTAACAGTAATGTATTTTATGTTGATAAGACTAGCGCAGTAAAGAATATGCACAATAAGACAGTTCGTAATCGTTAAACACGCACGCATACGGAATACACAAATTTACTTACTTATAAACCAAAGCCCCCAAACCATTTTCCGGACTCTTTCAATTCTTCGAATGCTTGCATTTATCGATCCACTCGTTGAACGCTTCGCAAGCCTCTTCCGTTGTAATTTTCCAATCTGCAAATGTCGAGGCGATTTCGTCGAAGCCTTTCTGCTGTTCGTCTTCTGATTCCATATCATCTGGAAACATTTTGGCATCGCGCACGCTCTCAATCAAAGAACATGCCTGTTTCGGTGTTATTTTTCCATTCATCAACGTTTTGGCAAATACGTTGAGGAATTGTTTCTTTTGCTCTTCTAGACTCTTCATTTTTGTTGTTTCTCTGTATTCAACTACATCTTGAAAAAGTATTTCAATTTTTTTTGAAAAGAGAGATAAAATTATCATCATAAAAATAATAAAACACACACACACGCACACGCACACACTTTCACGCAAACCAACTCATCGATCCATCAGCGCACATAAATATCACACGATCGCCAGCGGATTCAGCAGCGTTGATTGCTTCAACCGTTGCGATTTTTGATTCAGGTGTAATGTGTAATTCGTTGAGATAAACAATACCTGGTTCACGACGGGCGATGATCATATCTCGTGCTTCCGCCAATCGTTTCTGGGAGTTGCGCTCACTTTCAGCATACACCCAACGTTGATGACGCACATTTGTAACATGTCGGTCCCAGTTTCCTTGTGCGCCACGCCAACCGCACTGACAACTCACCGGACGAACAATCTCCAATTCGTTGTGCGTGTCATCGAAGAGTCGCGCCATAATTACCTGAATCGCATGATGAAGAACCATCGGACTGGTTTCATAGCCAGCATTCCCTTCTTCTGGCTTGTAATTGATAAGCATATCAAATACTTCTTTTTCTTGACCTCGATGAACCAAGTTGTGGTTCGAATCTGTGTAAATTGTCGAGTCTTCACCGCAAAGTTCCATGACAATATCATCTGCGACGTCCATGATTTCATCATAGATGTCTTCGTCTTCTTCTTCGATCTCGTCCAACGTTTTCCAACAGCGTAGAATCGCGCCAGGGCGTATACCCGCAAGTGTGGTTCGTTTTTGTTTGTGAAGCGAGCACAGCGCGTTCATTCCGCGTAAATACTCACCTTCGGGAATTTTGTCTTTCACTTCTTCCAGAACATCCATAAGAGAATCCAGATCCTTCTGTAATGCTTCGCCAGCTTGCGCAATAATACCACCGCTTCCGTTGTAGCCACCAGCAACATGTGAAACAGCACCAGTTCCGTCATTCATATTATATTGTTGTCCCTCCATCGTTGTTGTTATTGTTTGTCTGTTGTCTGTATTCATATGTTGTTAATTGGCAAAAACATTTCAATTTTTTGTCAATCGATCTGCGCCACATGCCGTTCTATGTATTTGTGTGATACAAAGGTTGAAGAACCCTATCACCAACAATACCAACAGGTACCATTATTTTTTTGTGAAGTTGGCGTTTGGCGTATTCGACGGCTGCTTCTGAGACAACGTGCGTTACTAATATGAACAAGCATGTAGAAATGATAAGACGCCGGTCAAAGTCGCTAAATGTGCTTCCGCCAAGTATCGCAAACTTCGGATTATTCCAAGATATGCTATTAAACCGCAGTACCAAAATGACAACAGCGGAATATAAAATCATATTACGCAACAAAGGGATATATTCGGGAACTGTGTTATATATTCCAAGTAATACAATCGCATACGCACCATAAAGAAATAACTCGATATATTTGTAATACGCGGTATATTTATTGAATATTGGTGTAAGCATGTCGCGCACGTTTGTAATGACCGCCACGACGAGGTCTTCGGTCGCTGTTTTGATTGTATTCATCGGTTCGTTACATTATGTTGAGATTGTAAATTATGTAGAATTGGTTGCCACGGCATCCGTTACATAAAACGACAACAATCGCGCGCTTGGATCAAGAACCCCGTCACAGAATGGGTGCCGCCAATAATACGGGATTGTCATTCCACGTCCTTCATATAATGTCTCGAATACACGGCGATAATAGAAACTTTCTTTATCATAAGGTGGATTATGTAATAAATAAAGGTGATTTTTCGTATTATTATATTCAGCGTCGGTGATGACACGGTCTGAATATTCTTTAAGCATTTGAACCCACGTGCGTCCATCTGCGGAACTCACGCCGTCGCTAAATGCTTCCTTGCGTCGCCACAATACGTCATCTGGTAATAAATGATCACCATCACCAGCCTGATACGGTCCTTGAAACGCTTTTCGAAGCAAATACTTTTCAATCCGAGTATCATCAAAACGCTTGAATCGTGGCGGGATACGCATCACGTAACTGAGAAACTCCTTATCCGCAAACGGCACGCGAGCTTCCAAACCAGCACCACTGATGCTTTTGTCAGAACGAAGCAGATCAAAAAACCGAACATCGCGAATCATGCGCTCATTCTCTCGATGAAACTCGGTGTCATTCGGCGCCTTTAAGAATCCACGGTATGAGCCAAAGATTTCATCGGACATGTCGCCGCAATAGATAACAACATCGTCACTTTGTTGTTGAATGTATTTACTTATTAGATAATTCCCAACCGAAGCACGAATCGTCGTCGTGCAGTAACTTTCAGTTTGGTATATCGTATCATAAATTGCGTTCAAGAAATCTTGCTCTTTCAAGGAAACCTCGTGATGACATGTGCCCAAATATTCCGCAACCCGACGCGCCCATATCAAATCAATCGACCCTTCCAATCCAATACTATATGTATTCAGAACAGTATCTGGCGACGTGCGTTTCAATTCTCTCGCAACGATCGCCGTAACAAGCGAACTATCCAAGCCGCCAGATAACAAACACCCGACAGGTCTTTCACTCATCAGTCGTTTTATCACTGCTTTTGTAAATAATTCCCGTATATTGACGAGTATTTCTGCTTCGCCGCCATTCGGCTCAGAAATCGGATACGAATAATTCACACACAACTCTTTCAACTGACATTCAAATAACGAACAATCATTCGTTCTTTTCAAAACGGTGCTTACGTCGCTGATACCCTGATGTGATTTGTATGAAAGATACGCATAATCATAATACGTGCGAAATACGGCAGTTCCGTCGGCGCTATCTTCGCCGGAATATTCCATATATGTTCCCGCCGGAAATTGAACAACGGTGTCACATAACGCATGGATCGACTTCAACTCACTTGAAACGCATAACCCATAATGATCTGGATTCATCGACACGCACATTAAGTCTGAAAACTCGCCACCGAACATACCGTCATGGCGCGATACACCGATGAATAGCGAACGCACACCCACGGGATCTCTCGCAACATATGTAATACCATTTTCATAATCATGAAGGACGAAACCAAAGACGCCATCCAACCGACGAACCATTTCATGAATACCAATTTTACGATACAAGTGAATAATAATTTCGCAATCCGAACCACTTTTGTATTCTCCTGCCAATCCAAACTCCTCGATCAACGCACGAAAGTTATAAATTTCACCATTACATATCAAGCGACAATTTTTAAGATGAAAAGGTTGGTCTGCTGCGGCGTCCATTCCGTTGATCGAGAGACGATGAAATCCCCATGCGCGAGTATCATCTTTCATAAAAACCGATTTATCAGGTCCTCGATGCGCCGATAATATGAAATTCTCCTGCATCGTTTTTAATTGAGCGATGGCCATTCGCGCCACGGTCTGAAAATAGAAGATTCCGCACATTACACTACGATACAATCCGCAGTAATTTAAACGATGTGTAATCGAGATACATAATTATAACGAGTTGTGTTTATATGTCATTACATGTTGGAACAAGATATATTAGCTATATAATATAATAAGTATATAATAACTATATAATACAAAGATGGAATTTTATGGAGTTGTAAATGGCGCATATTCGAATCATCATGACCGACTTGGTGAGATTAATTCACGGATATCCGAGAGAAATATTCCCTCAACGGCATTACGTCCAGCATTCGATGTTCGCCCGATTTCATCAAAATACGCCACGATGCCGATTTTAGAAACACGACCGACCCCTACTGTCCAGATACCACTATATCAACACTTTTCGACAGAAACGGTTTTTAATCCAGGCAACGCGCGCGCACCATGGCGTGGATGGGCAGAACGTGTGAATGTAGAATCATCGCTTCGTAATCAATATTTCGCGCTTCAACGTAATGATCGTGCAGTATATGTTCCAAATTCAGATAGTGATTTATATAATGTCACAGTAATCGCACGCGATATTGAGCAGCCAAATCCTTATTTGTTTGAAAATGGTGCGACAAATTTTGCTCCGATGAACCCCAATCCTCATAATTTAGGCAAACTCACGTTTGATAATTCGACCCGATTTCAGCTACGAACAGTAGATTGCACATATGACGGATTTTGCACTGGTGAAGGAGGACCTGTCATAGAACCAGCTACAAATTATATGCCAAAGGAACAGTTGGAAAAGAAAAAGAAAGAAAAGGAGCAAGCAACACAAGTCTCACGTATATCGGAAGGGTTTTCGGGTGGTAGGGCAACGACGACGAATGAACACGAAAAGAGTAACAATAAATTCGCAACATTTATTCCGAGGGCAACCGCAACTTCAAATGCGAAAGAGCATTTAACGATGCGCTCTTAAACAGTATAGAATTTCGTAACGTAGTATAAAAACAACTCGAAAAGATATAATATAACAATATATGGCAACTTATTGTTCTATTATTATTTATAATTCTGTACGAAAATGGCTAACGACAATCAGACAAACGGAGACCACGACCACAGCAACAATGGTTGGAATGACGAATTAAATGAACTTACTTTGTCTGTCATGGCAAACCGAACCAAATACGATAAGTGTAAAAAAACGTTGGCGAATACGAGCGATACCGCGCAAGAGACATTTCGTAAAGAAAAGATGTATTATAAAGAACGAATATTGAATATGACGCGGGATTTGTTTCATGAACGATGTGAAAATGATAATATCAACGATGCGCATCAGGCATACATTAAATCATGTATCGAGTATTTGAAATGGAATGACATTACAGATATGGTAAGCGAAGATAAACGTAATGAACTTAGAAATGATGACATTATTCAAGCGCGAAATGAATTACAACAAAAGATACAATCATCGTCTTTGAATGATGACGAACAAGAACATGACAACTACGCATCAAGCCCGCCACCATCGCCACCATCTCCGTTATCACCGCCAACTCATTCACAAACCCAGAACATAATGTCGATCGCAAATAAGATGTGTATTCGAAAAAAAACAATCGATGATTTTATTGTAATGAAGCCGCGACTCGACAACACCGATCACGATATTAACTCCCGACTACCTAAGGTCCGTGATTATCAAACTGAAATTACAAAACGAGTCACAGCAGCCGCTGCCGCGGCCAACGCCGCCGAAAGATTAACATGATTGTGAAATTATGGATAGAATCGAAACTAAGGTTTGAGGCGTATATCTGTTATCGCGATACGCAACAGTATTCGCCTCGGTAGGAGTATAATAATAAGCTCCGGACGGCGTATACCAGTAATTGCGCGAAGGAATCAGCATGAATGCTTTGTAACCGTTGGTCGTCTCACTCGATGTATCATCATACACCAGATCTTCGATGTCATAGAAGGAAGACTCTTGATCGAATGCCTTTTTTTGAAACTCATGAGGTTGAATCACTACACCAAGAATGTCATCTTGAATGTAATAATCATGCTCATTCGATGGAACGATCATCGTCATGATGAAATTGGTAACTGTGTCATCGATATATGACTTGTATTTGGTCTGTATTGTGTTGCGAGGAGAAGGAAGCGTAAATTCGGTTCGGTCTTCGACCAACTCAGGAACATTTTCTTGATGTGGCATCTGGTTCGAAATAATTGTATAAACGTGATACAATCTGGTTGTCGAGTCATACAAGACGTAAACCGTTTTGTAATGAAGTGTTTGAGCGATATTATAAATCCCCATTCGGTATATGTATTTTGAAATTGGATTCATCGGATTCAGGCACTTGTGATGCTGGTGCGAGCCGGTGGTGGTGGGATCATCATATGACGAAGCAGACGACGACGACGAAGACGATGGATTTTCGTCGTGGTCGTGGTCGCTGTGTTCGAATTCATTTTTATTCTCCTCATCGCCATAATCATGAGATTGTAACGCCAGCAAAGCTTCAACCGCAGCAGCATCATCAGCAGCTTCGTCTTTGAATGCGAATGCCTTATTCTTTTTCTTTTTTGACGCTGACGCTGACGCACCATTGTCCTGAGGTTTGTTTCTTGGTGAATATACCTTATATGTGCGCGTATTGGCTTCGATAAATGAATGTGTGACTACTTTCACACGCCGTGGTCTTTTATTAGAATGCGGCGTCTCTGTGGAGGCAGTAATATATATCTCTTGGTTTGCGGCAGAATTATTGTATTGCTGCTGCTGTTGCTTCTGAGAACGAGTCTTAACGGGCATGATATTGATGAACGAAAGGAATGGAACGAAAGGAACGAACTGAATCGGCACGATGCAAATGATTTAATATAATATAAACGCTTCAATTTTTTATGACATAATAGTATAGGTTTAGTATTTCAAAAGTAAATACGAAATGGAGAACAAAGAAATGGCAGGTGGCGGAAGCAACATTGCTAACCAAGAGAATTTCAAATCAGTAAGTTGTGCGCCGAGAGATCAAACTGACCCAGATATCAACGAAACCAAAGATTTTTCATGTTACTCGGCCAAATCTCTCGAAAAGTTGAAATCGCTTTGGAATAAACGCCACCCGGACCAGAAAATCATAGATACAGATCCGCGCGCGATTTGGACCGCTCTTAAAAATAATATGAACAGCGTATGTCATCAAGAAGCGTGTTGGCTGCGTCAGAGTTTCGCATCATCCGGAATGGATAAAGAAATGCTTCATTATACATTTGCTCCACAAGCACCGAAAACATGGAAGAAAGATATTCACGAGTGGCTTTCAAGTATCGATATTGCGAATTCTCTCAAACAATATGAACACGCCAACCCATCGTTCCTATTTATCGGTCCATCACCCGTCGATTATGATGAAGTGCTTGAAGACGGCGAATGTGTGTGGGAAGAGTTGTGTAAATTCAATATTATGAAGCACGTGAAGAATGGAAAGCATAAAATCGGGATTGTGTTTAATACAGATCCGCATAATAAACCGGGTGAGCACTGGGTGAGTATGTTTATTGATGTTCGTGCGCGGGTTATCTTCTTTTTTGACAGCACGGGCGACCCGCCGCAAAAACGGTTGCGTAAATTTATGAAGATGGTGCGCGAACAAGGTGAAGCCAACGGAATACAATTTAAAGAATACATCAACGACGTTCATCATCAGAAAAACGATTCGGAATGCGGCGTGTATTCGATCTTCATGATTATTCATATGTTACTCGGAAAGATGACCGTCGCGGATTTTCTTGACAAGCAGAAAAAACTTACTGATAAATATATGCAGCGGTTCAGGCGCAAATTCTTCAACGTGGATGAGAAAGTGCCGACGCCGAATGTGGAGTTTTAGGGCGCTGGCCCGCCTACCAGCCTCCGACCTGCGGTCGGCATAATACATGGGCAAAACCGTGTGTATTCCTGGATAAATTATATAAACCTTTCATAGTATGTTTATATAATTGATTACTTTAACGTCCAACCCATCCTAAAACACACCCAACCCCGCACATGTCATCTCTCATATCCCAAGAAAACAAAGAGCTTCTTTGGTCATTATTGGCGGAAGAAGGTCTGTTCGACGGTATTCCAGAGAATGTAACCCCAGAAGAAATCAAGCATGTCTTCGAGCGTATCCTCAAAAATCTCTCGGCGACCATCCCGTCGCTTCATGCGGCGAAGTTACGAGAGCTTCATCAAGCAAAGCAGCAAGCAATCGCAGAAGAAGACTATGACGCAGCGAAGAAACTCCGTGCGATGATCGACGAAATGGAGGCGCCGCTCGCGCGTTTAGAGAAACTAGAAGCACGCAAGGTTCTCGCGATACAAGCAGAGGATTTTGAAGCGGCGAAACAAATTAAAACTGAGATTGACCGATTACGTGCGGCGTCATTTTCACTCAAAGAGTTGAATAAGATTGCGATTGAATCTCTCGCCATCAATATTCCAAAACTTGCGAGAGATATAAGCGCGATCAAATTAGGGACGCGTGTATTTCCGACGAAAGAAGGAGGAACGGCGTCACCTATCATAAATAGAACATCTGGCGTCCACGAGATTTATAATGCGCAGGACTTTCAATCTCGGAAACGCCAAGAAATCGAAATGAAGATGCGAGAGAAAGAAGCGGAGATGCGTTCCTATTTTGAAGTTCCGCGCCCGCCTGAGATCGATTTCTCTGATTTTCCGAGAGATTCGAACCCGAACGTGCGGTTGAAATCAAAAGAGATGTCTGCGTCAGCATCAATATCATCACCCATCAACGAACCGGTGGTCGAAGTGGTTCATTTAGACGCCCCCACGCCGGCTTCCACCTCCGCACCAGGCCCAGGCGACGACAGTCCATTCCGTGGCGGGGATGATATGGATCGACTGATTGCCGAGAGAATTGCAGCAAGACAGAGAGATATGGAAGAAATTGCCGAGAGAATGAAAGCAACGATGCCACCGTCGCAACTACAACAACAGCAGCCGCTTCCGCTGAAAGAATATGACCCGAATGAGTTCGTCGTGCCGGCACAGATGCCACAACAAATGCTGCCGCCACTACCTCCGAGCGAAGAAACGCGAAAGGTCCGGTTTCAGGAAGATACGGATTCTATATTCTTGAAACTAAAAAGAAAACCTATGATGGATGACAGTTCCTGAATCAGCGTAACCACAACTTATTATTATATGACACTTTATATAATACAAAAATATGAGTACGGCTATATATGAACAGACCGCAAGATCGTTACTAGATGTGACTGCGTTTTTTTTCATGCATGGTGCTGTACATCCTACCAAAATAGATGATAGTTGTTCTGATTATAGTGTTACTGGTAAAAAATTACCACCTAGAACTCAATTGTATGCACCAAAAATTTTAGGAAAATCGTATCATGCTACTAAGATTATTGACTTTGTTAGTACATTAAAGAATAAATGGGATAAAAAGCATGAAGGTCATGTATCCTTTTCTGAATTTTGTTTTTCCGAAATCGTTGATTATGAAAGAAGACAAGTTGATCAAATGGAACAAGAAATAAAAGATAGCGATTTTTTTCGATTTATGGAGAGTGCTACTACAAGCGAACCGAGAGAAAGAAAAAAGCGTCGACTTTTTCTTGAAGGTGCGATTGTTCAAAAATCACAAATTAGATGGGGCGAACATAAATGTTTTATTTCAGAAAAATCGTATTATATAATTCATGGAGATAACATTAAGAATTGTATTATGTTTTTTTGCGATATAACACGGAGTACACCATTACAACGTCATAAAATTAGACTATCAAATGGCAAAGAAATTACTGTATATGTTAGTTATAATAGACAAACTAAACTTTTTAAAATTACATTTAATAGATTCACTGATTATGTATTTAGTTTTGAAGAACTAAATCAGATAGTTCAATTCGTAGTTCGAAGTTTGAATAGTGATCGATATTTTAATCTAGCCCTTTTTGATTTTTCTTGTTGTGTTACTTTATTCAACGATGATGAATGTTTAAGACATGTAACTCCCGAGTTACTTTCTTCTGTAACGTTAGATCCCCTACGAAAATTAATATACGGTACAGTTTCGGAAGATAGACAACGTGAATTAGAATCAGCATTAGAAAGAGGAATTTCTGCAGATTATAATTCTCAGGTTTTTTCACAAAAAGAGTCATTATCTGAACCTAGTTCTCCCGCTCATAAATCACATGATTCACCTTCTCCTGCTCGTGCGGATCCTTTATTAACGGTTCATCTTTTAGAAGGCGCTGAATCTTTCGCAGATTTTGAACCAGTTTCAAGATTTTTCAGTAGGCGCACATCACCCGAACCACATTCAGATTCAGACGGTGGTAGGCGCCGTCGACATCGCCACTTTGGCAATAAAGTATCTCGAAAGCGAATAACATATCGGTCTTATCGACGCACAAAGGCTCATTTAAAACGAAGCAAGCGACAAAGAAAAACAAAATAAACCCGATGAAGACACCCATAAACAGACATACCCAACCTGCGAATCGTCAACTTTATTGAAAATATATTTCAGCTTACACTACACGAGTGAAATCATTCTCAATAAAATAACTATATGAAGTCTATTCGCGACTGCTCACCCACCCACACCCCACATCCGTATTTTATGTTATATTTATATTTATATAAATCTAACAATATATGATATAAGTTCGGATAGAGGTACGAACAAGTGAATTATAAGGTTACATGCGTTATAAACTGTGGTATAAGAATATACCGTAATATAATGCCGCAATAGATTTATAAATATTGTTTGAAAAATATTGTGAAAGACCTAACCAATGGACGATACACATATATCGACAAACATTCCAATCCAATTGTCGATTTATAAAATGCGACTTATATATTTCAATATTTTTATTCGGCATCTTTATGTCGATTTCTTCATTATTTATATCAAAATAATAGTTTTCTATATCATTAAACATATCATACCCAGATAACGCGTATAATATTTTGCTGTAATCGTAATACCTATGTCCATATAAAAATGTATTCCCGAAATTTCCACGCGGATCAATAAACGTAATTTTGCCTTGATTTATAAACGCATTACTAAAATTACAGTCACCGTGTAAGATATTATATGTATAGAATTCGCTTTCTTCATTAAGAAGATACCCTTTTATTTTATTATATAAATCGTTAACGATATAGTCTATGGAATATATTATATTTATCCCATTTATTTTCGTTATTTTGCCAAAATGATCAATTAGTGGTTGTATTTTCTCCAATCTATCTTGTATTTTCAATAAAAATTCTATTTTAATATCATTTTCAAAAACAGTAGATGTTATTTTCTTTTCTGAACTTGTATGTATTTTATCTATTGCGTCGAACAGAGTATCAAGAAATAATAATGGGTCGTTATGTTTTAAAAGCGTTCCTTCTACCTTTTCCATAATGATATATTTGCTTCCTTTTTCTATTATTTTCGGGAATGGTAAATTAAGATCATGTATCGCATTATAATATTTCATTTCTTGTCTAATTAGTTTTATTCCATTCTCATCAATCGTTTCCTTCTTAATATAGCCAGTTTTTAAAAGTGTTATTTTATTGAAATATCTGGATATAAACATATTGGTTGATGATTGCTGATATTTTAATAATTTATTCATATCTCCAATATCGGTAATTTTATTTATATCCACGTTTGTAAATTCGGAATAGTGGTTTGGAATAATATCACATATATCTTGTTTATCATTATCATACTTCATCGAAACAAAGTTATCGAAATAAAATATACCGACAACATTCCCTTCTGGTTGTTTTGTCAGCTGATTTGAATTACATTTATATCGAGATTCGTTACCATTTGTAAAAATGATATTTCCTTTAAAAACATCCGTTGGTATTGGTGACGATGGGAAAATATCGCACCAGGTTATTAATATTTTTTGTGAATTGTAAGTATCTTTTAACGCATTATATAATGTGTATGCGTTTTCTTGATGTGTTATATCCACGTTTAAAATTGTAAAATGGATAGTCGCTTGTTGTAGGTAGAACCTCACGATATTATTATATTTTTTCTCAATTATGATTGTTATGTTGTCGGTATATGTTTTCCAGTATTCAACTATGTGTGTTAGCACATTAAAATTATCAATATTTACCAAACACTTGGGGATGTTATTCGTTAATGGCATCAACCGTGTTCCTTTTCCACACGCACAAATTATCACAGTATTTATTGGCTTTGTAGATCCAAGAGTGCCACCAGGATGAAATATTTTAAATTGTTTTTTGTTTAATTTTATTACATTTTCTGCTAGAAGTGTCCCTATGCTATCTAAACACATCATAAATAAAAACGAAGATATTGTCGGCGCACTATTTAAATGACATGCTTCCGAAGATAATTTGGACAAACAAATATGAATATCTGTTAATAATTGTAATTTACACGTATTGTTAAATGTGATTCCAATTTTAATTGCGTTAAAGTTTGTTTTTATATGCGAGGCGGCTTTTATTAATTCTTCTGTATTACCACTATTTGATACAAATATGACAATATCGCCATCTTGGATTTTGGCAAATTCGCCATGAAATAAATCCTCTACTTTATTATTGAATGTCTTTATCCCTATCGATGACCATGTGGATACAATTTTTTGACATATATCTCCACATTTACCAACACCTAAGAAAAATATATTTGTTTTGTTGATTTTTTCCTTCAAAAAATTATATAATAAATTGATTGAAACTTCTAGTTCTTTTCTAGTGTCTAATAACGCATTACTGTATGTGTCAATCTTTGATATAATTTGGGTTGAAAGATCATTTTTAATAGAATCACTAAATATTAAATCATCTACACTTTCATAATCCGTGATTTTATGATTATTCTTTATTTTGTCATAATAGAAATAATCGGTATGACAAATAAATACGGATGTAACTGGTAAATGTTCTATTGATAAATAGCCGATATAACTATCTTCAAAAATTATAATATCTTGAATATTGTGACCACATTCAGTTATTGCCTTTATATAATTATCACTATGTGGTTTAGGGATTAACGGTTTAGAATCGCAATACCAAGTATTTATTCTATTGAGACTAGGATGTAATGTTTTGATATATTCAACTCTTTCATCACTAGAATTGGTTACAACGATGATATCCTTTCCGAGTAATAATAGATTATTTAAAAAAATATCAAATCCATTTATGTATTCTGGACGATATGACTCTATGAACAATTTCTCTTTTGTTTGCTTGTTTATTTTGTTGCAAACCACGAATTCAGTTTTTAAGTCGGAATGAAATATCTGTTGATATTCTTGATATGAAATCGAATTTACCAAACATTGATTATATGAAGTATAATGTGCGAATTCACTATTTATAATAGTTCCATCTAAATCAAAAATATATACTTGATACTCATATATAGTCCGCATTTGGTATATAATAGCTTGACTATTTATTATAATTATTAATTATTAATTATTATTATTGAATATTTATATCCATTAATTTATGGTATATGCCTTTGAAATGAGACGAAATCTTTAATGAAAATCCTGGTGAAGGCGACCTTAACGGACCGCCGACAAAAACATTTTCATTAAATAAACTCTATCCGAGATTGTTCACTCGCTCCTG
>Ga0255211_1000313_pt1 | contig 18158 bp, 26 predicted proteins | sample Miss_Yuk_RepB_8d_FD_183036 | JGI IMG/M metagenome (GOLD analysis project Ga0255211, IMG submission 183036) | Freshwater microbial communities from Mississippi River, Louisiana, United States - Miss_Yuk_RepB_8d | ecosystem: Environmental > Aquatic > Freshwater > River | place: USA: Louisiana...
TGGACAATAACAAGGCCAAGGTATGCTAGCACACGGATCCGGCGGGCATGGGAATGGACACTCTTCGGCGCACTTATAGCCGACCCAATAGTCTACGCAACTCTCGGCGGTATGCCACTCCGCCCTAACAACAAACGGACACTCGTCTGGACCGCACACTGATTCCGGATCATCACACAAACTATTGTATGTAGGCCGCCCTGGATAATTATCTTCAACGTCGATCCAGCAAGCTAACGAACACGGTTGACAAATATAACAACCTCTACCAGAAACCTGTTCTGGACTGGTGTAATCGCATTGCCCAGGTTTAACGGCTGCTTTTTCAGCAGGTGAATTTACGGGCCAGCGCCAATTACCAACATTTCCACAAGACCGCCCGGTGGGGCAAACGTCGTCAATTGTTTCTTCGCCTTTGTAACGAGTTGCGGTTGGATTTTCCAAGGTTCCCACTCCACAATACTCACAAACGGGATCTAACTCCCAATACACCACATTAACAGAACAACATACACAACCACACCCGCCGTCACAATTTTTTAAATAAAGTCCCATTTTAGCAAAATTAGTTATTAACCACCACTACCACCACTACCACCACTACCACCACTACCACCACTACCACCACTACCACCACTACCACCACTATCGGCAGGATCGGTCAAAACCGTAATTTCAGTTTCCGCTCCGGAATCCGGGTTACAAAGAGTTAATTTGGTAGTTGGTATAGATAAATTTATAGTTTTTTCGGTTTCATCCGGTTTTATTCTAATTTTATAACAGCAACAACCTGAAGTTGTTTCTCCGGTCTCTTCATTTAATAAACCAGGGCAGTATTCTTCTGAAGGTAAACAAGGCTCAACTTCAATATAGAAGTGCATATTTACCTCTTCTATGTCTATTCCATTAATTTGAAATTTTAATTTGAGTTTTTCTGCTTCTGTGATCTCCATCGGCGGTCTTATTTGTACTTCTTTACAAACTATATTTGGACCGTCGATATGCAGCTGCGAATATATTTGATAGTCACATTCATTAGCCGGCAATGCTTGCATATAAAATTCAGCATAAATATCTCCGGTGTAAGTAACCTGTACATCGCTAATTTGTACTTCTGGTTTGCAGGTATCGATATTTACCGCTCCAGTTAGTTCATAAGAACAACTATCTGCTGATTTTTTTAACTCAATTGGTTGTGAGTTGATTGCGTTAGACAATCTTGTTGCAATAACTGGCACAACACCATTTATCTCCATACACGGAGTACAAATTTCAACTTCCCCGTCTAATTTAAATACACATGTTTCTTCATTATACTTCAATTCCACCGGCTTAGAGACATTTACATTTGTTTGATTTACTCCACCAATTGCGCAAGTTGAAAACGAAATAGTCCCCTCTGTGGTTGGGTCGCATACCGGGGCACAAAATTCTAACGAACCTTTTAAAGTATATTCACACTCGCTGCTGTCGTATTCGATTCTTATAGGGTCGATTACATTAACTTCAGCTTTATTAGCAGGATCATTACATACGGAGACACCCACGTTACCAGTAACGGTGGGAATACAGGGCATACAAAACTCGAATCCACCAGACAACGAATATCCACATTCGGTAGTTGGATCTAACCCTAAGCTCACACCGCCCTCGATTGTTACATTGTTTTTTTTAGCTTCGGCACAAACCTCGATACCAAATCCACCACTAAACGACGGTTCACAAATATATGGTTCTGGGATTGGAGGTTCTACAACAAACGTACATTCTTTTGGTAGCTCAACTTCTTGCGGTGGTAATGGTGGGATTGAGTTTAACTCATCCGGCAAAATACACTCTGCAGGCAAATCAGCGGGATCAGTTTTTGTAAACTGTGCCTCGTAAGGTTGCCCCGTTAATTCAATTTTATGCAGATCTGTATTTTCCGACATCAGAGTAGTTTAGTTATAAATAAATAGAGAAACAAACCAAAAACACAAACAATCGGAAATACCATAATAGAACCAAAGCAACTAGTCAACAATATAGATCCCCATATCGCTGTACAGATTGGACAGGACAACAATCGCGTGAAAAAACAATTATAATATTCTTTTAAGAATTCTGGAAAAGATAGATCGTCCTGCATATCTAGATACTGATCTACTTTAAACAATCTAGATATCCGAAATAATTCACAATACTCCACGAACGCAGAAGTTTTAAACCAAACAATTAAAACCAAAGCTAGCAAACAAATTAAACTTAATGTAGTCATGTGTATATATAGAAACGGTGGGCTTTTGGCCCACCGTTTCTATTTTATTGTTTATCCTTTATATCAAACTTCTGCCGTATCGGCATCATCGAGAAGAAGTTCATCAATTTCTGCCTGAATGCGTTTAATTTCCTCGTTATAGGTTTTCACCAGAGTCTTCTTACGTTGTTTGGCTTCATGTAGCTCCACGTTAAGCTGGAACACTTTTTCTTCTTTAGTTGAGGTAGTGATGGTATCGGAGGTAGTCATATTATTTCTTCTGTTCAGCTGCGCCAATCTTTTCAATCAATTCAATCAACATATTCTGCTGGTGCTGCAACCCAATACGCTGGGAAGACACCTGCTGCAAATTCTGCTGCAGCATTTGGATGGTTTTATCTGCGTTTCCAGAGATTTCTTCAACCTTAGCCAACGCACTCTTAAGAATGCTGATAGCTGGTGATTCTGCTGGTGGAGTTGGAATCGCCACCGTATTTGTAATCGGAGTAGTTTCGATCTTAAGTGGAACACTGGCGGAACCAGTGTTATTAACTCTACCTTTGGTTTTAAGTGCGGTTTGGGTTTCCATAATTAGTTCTTCTTTTTAGTCTTTTTCAATTCAGGCAATGCGTCAACATTACCAAGTTTAACTTCTGGGTGATTCTGGGTGACCTTTTGGGCTCCCTCATTAATTCCCAAATTATAGGCAGTTGACAAGTCAAATCCCATCAGCTGCTGCATTTTGACGACCTGGTCTTCAACTTTTAGATGTGCTACTTCTTTGGGAGTAAGCGGTTTTGATTTGGTAGATTTCTTAGGCATGTGTCGAATATAGGGAAAATTGGTTGCGTGTCAATGGGTAAAAAGAAAAAGCCGGAAGGATTTCCTTCCGGCTTTTATAACTTACTCTTTTTTAGCTTAGAACTTATACTGAACCTTAGGCTTTGCAGGTTTTGCTGCAGGCTTAACTTCAGCTGCCTTGGCTTTAGCGGGAGCAGCTTTTGGTTCGACCTTAGGTTCAACCTTAACTTCTACCTGGGGAACAGCTGCGGGCGCAACTGGTTCTGGGGTAGGCGAAGCTGAATTCAGTGAAACTTCTTCCATATTAGTCAACTAGTTCAAGCTTGATCTGGAGATTCGAAGTACCATGTCCACGGAGATAGTGAATCACATAGTGAATATCTTCTTCAGTTGGGCTAGGAAGAACGAATTCGGTAGATGTGCTGAGATCGCTACCAGTGAAAAGCTCAAGGCTGGTACCATCACCAGCGTACACAAACTTGGCGTAAACCAATTCCTTGGCAGGAAGGTTGAACACGAGTGTATCGGTATTGATGGTGTAGGCAGCTGCAGGTACGATACCATAAGCTGTTTCCATCTTCTCATAACGGGAGCGCTTAAAAGCCTTGGTTCCCATTGTTCCAGTTGCTGAATTTTTTACGATTTTTTCTGCCATAACTTTATTTCTCTATTTGGGTTAGTAGAGCGACTTGTAACAGCGGTTACCCGCCAGTGGGATAATTATCAAAGATTCCTCCCACCATCACTTATCCTTTGATAACAATAACTTTATTTTAGATATAAAGTTTTGTCAAGGAATACTACCGCTTGTTAAGATCGTCAATCTTTTTTTCGACTTTCTCGATTTTACTATCCAAACGAACTTCCATCTTATTCACATGGTCAATAAACCATTGTGGTGGAGTTTGTGGCATACCAGCAACTTTTTCCTTTAACGCGTCTATGGCTTTCCAAATTTCTAAAACTGCCGTAGGGCCTACGTGTGTAGCCTCTAGTGAGGTAACTTTAGTTCGAAGATCCACCACTTCTTTCATAGTCCAACTCGAAATTGAGATAGAAATGGTAATTAAGGCACCACATAACACAGGTAAGAGTTTTGTCATCATAGGCGAAAGATCGTTAAGGGGTTTACGTTCTTTCTTAATCATAACAAAACTACAAATTAAGTCTAAATAAAAATATTAAAATATTTTTATTTATTGTAAGTAAATATTTTATTATGAAATTTATCTAACTCATCTCCCTTATGAGCCATTTTATTTTTCATAAAGATCTCAGAACCCCACGCATCCTCCATCTGTTTATCAGATACGCCCAAACCCTTAAGTAACCCGTAGAGTTTGATTTGTGTGGTGCCAACCTCGTAAACGAACTGTGCTTTTTCGGGGTGAAATACAATTTTTCCGCCTAAACCAGTTCCTGGTTTTACGTTTACGTGCGCCTCTGCTTCTCCAGTTTCTTTAATACGAGAATATACGCCAGGTTTAAGTCTCTGCTGATGAATGGTGATATACTCAGAACCATTAATGATAGTCGTGTTTCTGGGCGTTACGAATGGAACTTGTGCGATAATGGTATTCTTGGAATCCACAACCTTACCAGTCTTCTTGTCGATCAGTTCAAATGTACCCTTCAATGGGTAAGACAGGTCTTGTTTTTCCATTAATGCATTCTTCTGATCTTTTAATGAAAAATGCTTGTGTTCGTCAGCGTACTTAACGTCTTTGACTTGTAACTTGAAATCCGCACTTTCAATTTTATTTAATTTGTTTTGAAAGGCTTCTTTGGCGTTTTGTTTAACCCACTCCCGCGTTTTTTCGGGATCAAAAAAATGCCGAGTATTCTGGGGAATATCAGGATTAATTAGATTCATTTTAATATTGTGATTCGTATTTTTCTAATGCGCGTGGAGCATTTGACTGCGGCATAGGCATTTGCGGCTGGCCTTGGGATTGCCCAGGTGTACGAATATTTATGTTAGCCGGTCCTCTGCTCATAAAATTACCCATGAGCATACCCCCTAAAAGTGGAGCCGCAGCCAAGGCAGCAGCTCCACCAGCAATAGGCCATTTATTTTGATATAAGAAATCTCGACCTTTTTGTGCTGAACCTAATAAATCATTTGCCTGACCAGCGACAGTATTAGCTTTTTGTGTAAGCTGATTAATATTACTTAATGTATCTTTGACTTGTGGATTTTGCATCATTGCGTTTGTTGCCCCCGCACCAAACCGCTCGGCTATTTGAGGAGCATAACGATCAAATCTGCGTGCAAATGCACTCACAAGTTCTGGATGATTTTGCTGTACCTTGGATAAGCCCGCCCCAGCACCTTCAAAAATTGAACTAGTTGTTCTTTTTATGACATCTCCCTGCATTGTTTTGGCATTTTCCATTTTTTGATTAAACCAATTACCCACAGGCCCCGATACATACCTCTGCCACCAGTTACCTTCGTTGCTGCGATCGGGTTGACTCGGAGGTTGTACATCTGTACGCAATTCTGCTTCTCCTGGAGCTTGTCCGAGTTTGGTGATCTCGGACAACAGCGCACTCCTCATGTTACTAGGTATGTAACCCCCGTTTGACATAACTTAAACCGGGTTAATCACCACTTCGGTAGGTAATTTATTTTTTTTATTTTCTTCTTTAGCTTGGTCAGCTCTATTTAACAGATGATATGTGAGTCCCCCAGATCCCAAGGCACCAAGTAACCAAGCTGCGGCAGGTAATTGTGTTAATGGAGATTTTGAAGCGGATTCTTGCCAAATTGGAATTTGTTCTTTAATTTTATCAACTCCTTTTTCAACTCCGCGTTCTACCTGGTCTACAATTTGTGGACCATATTGTTTAGTTGTGTCTTGTACATAGCCACCGAACGCTTTAAACGGACTAACAATCAAATCTAACAATCCAAGACCAGCTTCTTCAATTGTAGCTACTTTTTCTTTTAAAAAATTAGTAATTAACTGATCTGTTTTTGGAGTTGCGGTGGTTAAAACCGCCGCTGTCTTTTCTTTAACTTTATGCAAAGTTGCCAAATATTGATTTTCAGCAGAATTAAGTTCTTGCTCTAATTGTTTTTGTTTTAAGGCTTTATACATTTTTGCCGCGCCAACCATACCAAGACCGAACGAAGCAGGGAAAACAGCTCCGCGTAAAGTTAAATCTCCAACTCCTTTTAAATAGTTTGTTAAGTTTGGATGCTCTTCAAAAAAACTACTTTGTTTGTGTAACCGTTCTTTGGGGATATTAATCCTGATGACGTTGTCGGGTTCGGGAGGACCTTTAATTGCTTGAATTAATTCATGTGTTAATTTGGCGCCGGCTAGAGTTCCAGCACCAAGAGTTGCACCGATAAGAGCGCGGTTTAATAACATTTTTGTATCTTCGTCCATATCATTCCTCTCCGTTAGCTATTTTTTGAATTTTTTGTTCTGGTTCGATATAATCTAAATTTTCCGAATAAATTGCAAAAACCTTGTATAATCCTTCAACTGTCCAAGTATCTTTCCAATATACCACGGCATACTTCGGATGATTCATTAACTCGTTGAGTAATGTTGCGTCTCCTTCATAATCTGGAGAAAAAACTCTGCTTTTGTATTTTAATTTTTGTTTTTTCTGAGTTGGAGCAATTCCTAACGCTTTTTCAAAATTATCAATCGTTTGCGTTTGCCAATTTTTCTTATGCAATTCGTCTGGAAGACTACGTTCTTTTTTGCTTCCTTTGTCAGGAATGCCGACACTAGAAAACGGTAGAAAGTCTTCTGTCTGAATTCTTTGCTTAGACATAATTAATTAAGACCGTGTTCTGCTTTTAATTTATTGGTTAATAAATTAATACGTGCAATTTCCTGTTGTTTATCTTTAACTTCGTTGTCTTGATTAGTTAAATAATTTTTTAATTTATGCAAACCGTAAGCTCCAGTACCACCCACCAAAACGGAAGATAACATTGCCATATTAAGTAGGTTTCCTACCCCCGAAGCCACACCGTCGCCGTCTGCTTGTTTTACAAACCTGGTACCTTGTTCCATGCCACCAGGTTGATTTAACATTTCTTCAAATTCTTCCAAAGAAGAACCCATTTTTTCCAGTTTTTGGGCTAAAGCCAGTTTAATTGCAAATAAGGTGTCGCTCATATTAGTCTTTGTATTCGTATGCTTTATTTTTGCTGTTGTATTGTAAAAACTTATCATGTTTTCTGGTTGCATCCAATAAATATTTTGAGATACCAAAACCAGCCAAAGTTAGCAATACTTTAGAAGTGGTAGATAATTTTGTAAATTTAGATAATAACGCTAAGGAAGCACCACCAGCAATTACATTTTTATAAAATGCATTATCCTTTAATTTTGCAGTAATTTGATATTTTTGCAAATCAGTTAAATGCGGATCGGCCTGTACGATTTCGATTAATTCTTGTTTTGAATATTGCGCCATTGTTTAAGGTCTGTAAAGAGGGTGATACTTAAAGTAGTTGGGAAACATATTTACACCTTTACCTATAAGCCCCAATCCGGCAGCAGGTAAAACGTATCTAGCAATTCTTTGTGCTGCTGTTTCCTCTTCGTTTTCTTTTTTAGTATTATAAAATGTTCGTTTACCTAAATCATATGCTGCACCAATCCCTAAACCTAAAGCTGCAGACGTACGAGGATCATGACCCAATCCCATAATCGATCTAACACCAATTCGACCAGCCGTATCAATACCTTTAAATATTTTATCTAAAATAGGATAATCTTCCGCAGCTTTATCTTGTAATCCCTGCATAAAAGCGGCTTTATTTATTGCCTTTTTTTGTTTAGGGATTACCCGCCAATTATTTTCGTATTCGTGTTTAATATTATAGGTTTTATTAGACTTACCATCATGTAAAGTTACATAAATGTGACCGGGATCCGAACGGTGCACTTGTGCGGCTTTCCCTTTATCTTTAAATTGAAAAGTAGGGTGTGTTATTTTTTTTGCTGGAAAATCCTCTTCTTTTTCACCCTCCGGTAGTTCAAACGAATAAGTATGAGTACCGTCGTTAAGATGAATTTGTTTACCATCTCTTTCATACTGCCATTTAGCTTGAGAGGTAACCGTTGGAAAAGTATTACCATTTTGACTAAAAAAGTCACTTGCCTCTTTTTCCAAAGCCAACAAATATTTATTTTTTAAATTTACGAAATTAGTCATTTTGAAATAAATTTATTGTGGCTGGACAGGAGTGGGTTGTGGTTGTCCGGCCTGAAAAATAGGTTTCCATCTTTTTATGCTAGAATTTATATTGTATTTTGGAGTAGATAACAACCGCAGATATTCTTCTGCCCGATCTGGGTTTGACCAAAATTGTGTCATTAATTCTTTTTGAGTTTCTGGATTAGCGCGGCTATATGCATTAATAAAAGAAGCCATTACATCAGATCTTACTTGCCCGGTATTTAGATTTTCTGCCCACTGATTGGCAGTCGGTACACTACCCTGCTGTTTTGCGTTGTCCATCATCATAGGAACAAACGGAACCGTACCAGCAACAACGGTACCCGCCAGTGTGACAGGAGCTTTATATTTAGTTGGCACAGCCTGGACTAATTTTTCAACGCCCTTTGCACCGGCGAGTCCAATTCCTGTTGTGGCCAAACCTGCTGCTGGGACCGCCGCAACGTCCATGGCAGTTTGTGTTCCAGGACTAACACCTAACTGTTCGCCAAGCAATTCTGACCATCTGATAGCTGTTGGACCCATTATTGCGGTATTTACCCCAAATTGCACACCTGGTCGCGCATTAAAGGCGTTAATTGAATTTAACCTAGAAGTGAATTGGCTTTGAGGTTTGGCAAAATTTGCAACATCACCAACTACATGACTACCAAGCATAGACAAACCGGTCAATCCACCTATGTTTCTTACATCTGTAGACGCGTCATAAAATTTGGGTTCAACTGTTTTACCATAAGGGGTGCCAATTAATTCTGCTTTATACTTGGGTAAGGTGGGAATGGCGGCTTGTGTGTTTGGATAAAATTTAAGTGTTTTGTTTACGATTTCGCGATTTAATTTAGGATTAACGCCTCCAGTTGGTAATTCAAATGGTGGTGCGGATAACCAGGCTTCAGTACCTACTTCTGAATTTATAAAAGGTTTATTTTGAACATTGATAGTCTTGGGATTTAATCCTTTAGGATTACCAATTGTTACATTGTTAACTTGAATGGGGTTGTTGTCGTAAGCTGCCTTTATAAGGGTGTTTAATTCCGGGATCTCTTGATCACCAGAAAGACCCAACCGAGAATAAAATCCTAGTTTAAAACAATCGTACATCAAGCAATATTAACAATTACGTATTTAACTGTAAAGTTTAAGATTTCCTGGTTTGACTTTTGCCAATACCTCGGCAAAGTAGTTATCTATGAAATTTTACATTTCGGGGCCTATTACAGGTTACGTGGATAAAAACAAACCTAAGTTTGATGAAGCTGCGGTCAGACTAAGAGAGTTAGGGCATACAGCAATAAATCCTTTTGATTTAGATTTAATTGAACCGTGTGATCCATTGGATTGGTATGCTAATATGAAAAGGGATTTAAAGTACCTCCCACTAGCAGATTCAATTTTATTATTGCCGGACTGGGAATTATCCAAAGGAGCTTTATTAGAAATTGCCTTAGCTAAAGGCTTAGATATGGAATTTTTTAAATTTAATGAAACAAATGAATTAATTGATCAACATATTATATCTATTCCTTCTGTTTATTCACTCGAATGAAAACACTGTTAATTGGATTAGGTTCTAAAGCAAAAGTAGGAAAAGATTTTTTAGCAAAAGAGTTAGCTAAAATTTATGACGTAGAAAGAATCGCTTTTGCTGATTCATTAAAATTATCAGTAGCTAAATTATTGGAAGAACAGGGATTATTAAATTCATTAAATATCACATATAATGAATTAGAACAAATTCCAGAATTAAAAGAAAAAATAAGACCTTTATTGGTTGCAGTAGGGAATACATTAAGAGCATTTAATCCCGATCATTGGATTAATGTGGTATTAAATAATAAACAATTTAATAAAGAAATTACCATTATTACTGATGTAAGATTTCCTAACGAAGTAAAAGCAATTAAAAAATTATCAGGATATTTTATTAATATAGAAACTAATGTTGCACCAGCAAACGAAGTTGAAGCACACTATGCACCGATAATGGCCGAATTAGCAGATTATACAATTGTTAATAATTTTAATTCTCAATTCATTATAGATATGACAAATTTAATTAATAAATTGAAAAATAATTAATATGGCTGATCCAATTAAAAGAATTAAATCACACATTTTTTTCGGTAGAAAATATCAATTTATTTACGCTGAACCTGACAAAGTGGTTTCTAAAAGACTACTACAACAAACTAAAAAATTATTTAATATAGCAGATAACGAATTAATTGTTGGATTAACTGACGATAATAGGTCTAGAAAAAAGAAAATAATTGTTAGTGATAAATTAGAACAAGATAATCCAAAAGAATTACTTCGAGTATTAATTGACGAAGCAATGCATGCATTGGATTCTACTATCGACAATGATGTAGTAGACGAAAAAGCTAGAGATTTAACTGATTTTTTGTGGAAATGTGGATACCGTAGAATTATTTCAAATAACGTTTCATACAAAAAGAAAAAGTGTCAGCCAAAATAACTCCTGACTTATCTTCTCTAGAGTATAAATAACAAAAAGAAACCTCCACTTTGTTATCTTCGTTTCTTAACTCTAAAACTAAATAATTATCGCTATTATTGCCCATATTAAACTGCCGACCTGTTAGTTGATAACCCAGATCATTTAATTGTTCGACGGTAATCCTTTTATATGAAGAACCCTCACTCTTTGGCGGTGTGAGGGTTTTCTTTTTGGAACGTCGTTTAGATGGTTCCTTTTTATTTTCCATATTTGGCAAGCATCGCTAGTAATTGTTCATTTAACTTTTCTTTTTCGTTTGCTAATGAACTGATGTATTCGTCTGTTCCTTTAACTTTTTTATTACCTAGCAGACGGTCTAACAACCCAGCCTTAGGCTGCGATAAATAGCGTTGAATTAATACATTTTGTTCATTTTCAGGCAAACCGGCATGTGATAAATACCTAATTGCTCTTCCGACTATTTGTTTTTCTTTTTCTTTATTAAAATGTGGTTCTAAGATTTGAAGAAGGCGGGTTCCTTTCAAGTCTAATCCTTCCGCACCTGCCGAACTGATTAATAGCGCTCTGAGTTTATTTGCATTGTAATCACGTACCATTTGATCGCGTTCTTTTGCAGAAATATCTCCAGAGAATTCGCCGTATGGAATTTTATGTTTTTCTAGTAATGATTTATATGGGGCTAACCCACTTCCCAAATAATTAGAGTACACGACTCCTTTATACCTTGGATTTTTTTCTAATTCTGTTTTTAAGTAATCAAATGCTTTTTGAATTTTTGGTGATTCTGTCTTCGTCTTATCGGCAATAAAGTCGTAAGTTGAATTAGAAACCTGTCTTGCCCCTGTTAGGAACGCCTGTAATGATTGCAATTCTGACTTACCAGGCGGTAAACCCATTTGTACTTTCCAACGTACCCAAGCTGGTGCTTTACCTAAAATAGTATTGTAGATATCTTGCTGACTACCACTTAACCCGACAGGTACTTCTTCTTCTTTAAACGCAGGAAATCCCTCAGCTCTACCTGCTTGATAATCTACGTAACTTCGGATGGCAGCTTTTAGCCTCGGATCTTGAACCAATTCTTTTGCCAATCCGGGTTTTAGTCCGACTAATCCACCCCAAAGCGGAGGTTTTACTGGTTTTTCTTTAACAAATTCTTGTTCAAATTTTGTCCGGTCTTCGGGCAATATAGGTTTTCCCGCAGCTAGATTGATTAAACCAGCAATGTCTGCCGGATGATTATAGACTGGACTGGCGGTTAGTAATAATTTTTTATTTGCTTCGCTCTGTTGAAGCGCCTTTAGTAGTTTTGATTGTGGATCTCTTGCCCTATGTGCCTCATCTACAATTAGAGTAGCCAATTCGGGGTTTGTTAATCCTTTAGATGCAGCGCGCTGCTGGCTTTGAATATTAAAAGTTTCTGGAACGGACCCTAACCACTTTCTTAATTCTTTTCTGTAATTCTCCTGTAAAGCGGCAGGCACGACAACATTAGTCGGCGCTCCAAGTGCATTGGCAACTTGGAGTGACGTTCTGGTCTTTCCAGTTCCTAATCCGTGAGCTAAAACTAAACCTGGGACGTTTTGTAGTTTATTTAGAACACGTAACTCTTTTTCATTAAGTTCAGGAGCCGGTAGAGAGGTCGATTCTGGATTTGTAATTGGCATCTAACTTCTTTAATTGTAATCTAATATCCTTAGCTCCAATAGATTCTGCACATTTTGTAAATGCGTTTATAAATTCTTTTGACGCAAAATTATATTTTTGTTCTGCTTCTTTAATTACTGGTCGCGGATTAACCGAATTTACTAATAAATCCCAATAAGTCATATAAATCATATTATCTTACATCAGTATTCAAATCAATTTATAATTTGAATTGCAAACTTTCATATTTATAGCTAAGTGATTGATTTAACGCGTGAACTTTGTTAAGGTTAGACGGCATGGACAAAAAAACAATTTTAGATAGCGGTAAGATTAAGCGAGTAGCTGGATCACATGACGTAGATTATCACGTTCCATCTGGATCTGACTTTCTCAGCGCAGCTTCTAATTTAATTCCTGGAGTTGGTGGGGTATCTGGTGGGCGTGTTTTGCTGGGTGACAAAGCGTCTGTCCAGGCAATTTCTTTAATAAACCGAGAAACGCCATTAATTCAATCTACTCCTAAAAAGGGCGCACCCAGTTTTGAGGAACATCTAGGGCATACATTAGCCGCCATTAAATCACAGTTTGACGGAACAATTGATAAAGTTACTGAAGACGAAATTCATATTAAGGATACTAATAATAAAAAACACGTAGTAGAAATATATAATAATTTTAATAGTGGTAGAAAAAGCTTTTTGCATCATACCCCAGCAATAAAAGTTGGAGATAAAGTAAAAAAAGGCGATTTGCTAGCTACTTCTAATTTTACGGATAAACACGGCAACCTGGCTTTGGGTGTTAATTTGAACACAGCAATTATGCCGTACCGGTCTAATAATTTTGAAGATGCTTTTGTTGTTACTGAATCGGGCGCAAAAAAACTTCAAGCTGAACAGTTAATAAATCACAAACTTGAAAAGAAACTGGGAATAAACACAGACAAAAATAAGTTTGTATCTTTGTTTCCAAATAAATTTTACAACAATCAGTTACAGACAATTGATGAACATGGGGTGGTTAAACCTGGAACTGTACTAAAACCAGGAGATCCAATCATTCTTGCTTTTGCCCCCAAAGCGGTAAAAGCCACAGATATTGCTCTTGGAAAACTTTCCAAGGCTTTATCACAAGCGCACAAAGATTCGACCGAAACTTGGGATTACGAAAACCCAGGTGTCGTAACGGATGTTACAAATAAAAACGGGTTAATTTCTGTAAATGTCAAAACAGTACGCCCGTTAAACATTGGTGACAAATTGTCGATTTATTCAGGTAACAAGGGTGTGACTGGATTAATTCTTCCGGACGCGCAAGCTCCAACAGATAAGAACGGCAAACCTGTTGATCTTATTTTAAATTCGATGTCGATTACTTCTCGTGTGTCTCCTGCACTATTGACCAATTTGGCAATGGGTAAGGTGGCTCAAAAAATTGGTAAACCGATTAAGATTACTCCGTTTGTGGAGGGAAGTTCTGTAGAAAAAACACAAGAACTGCTTAAAAAGCATGGTATTTCTGACGTTGAAAAATTACATGATCCCGTGACGGGTAATAACGTAGAAGCATTAGTCGGCCCCTTGTTTATTAACAGGTTGGTGCATATTGCCGAAGATAAAATTTCCGATCGGGCACAAGGTATTGGTTATGACTGGGACATGCAGCCAGCAAAAGCTAAAGATGAATCAGCAAAGCGGCTAGGTAACTTATCCACTACTGCGCTGTTGTCTCACGGAGTAACCAACGTATTGAAAGATATCGCCACAGTCCGCGCCACTAAGAATGACGAATTTTGGCGGAATATTAAATTGGGGCTACCAGCCCCGGCACCTAAAGTTCCATTTATCTTTGATAAGTTTATTGCATCAATGGAGGGGGCAGGAATTAAGGTTAAGCGTGATGAACACAAATTTCAGTTATTACCTCAAACTGATAAAGACGTTTTAGCAAAATCTTCAGGACCAATTCAAAATCCCAAAACCTTTAAAGTAAAGGGATCCGAACTTACGCCAGAAAAAGGTGGATTATTCGATCCAACATTAACTGGCTTATTGTCTGATAAGCTTAATCATATTGATTTGAATTACGCCGTTCCCAACCCCATTTCGGAAGATCCTTTACGCCGAATGCTAAAGTTAACCAAACAAAAGTTTGAAGAAGCCGTGGCAACAGGATCGATCCAAAAAATGTTGCAAGGCGTTAATGTAGATAAAACAATTAACGACTGCAAAACATATATTAAATCAGGCAAAGTTTCAGACAGAGATAATGCAGTTAAAGTGTTGGCTTTCCTCAATATGCTTAAAGCCAATAATTTACACCCCAAGGATCTGTTGATTAGTAAGGTGCCGGTTATTCCTGCAAAGTATCGGCCAATTCAAATTGCTGGCGATATGACTTTGTCAGCTAATGCAAATCATCTTTATAAGGATTTAATGTTAAATAATAATTCTATTCCAACTGCTGAAAAACTTGGAAATGATGAGATTCTTAATAAATCGCGGTTAGAACAATATAAGGCAGTTAAAGCTGTTTACGGTTTGGGTGACCCCATCTCAACCAAGAATCAGGAAAAGAATGTCCGTGGTCTTTTGTCTGAAATGCTCGGGACGCACGGAGGTTCAGCCAAGGGTTCGGTATTCCAAGCTAAAGTAGTTAATAAACCTTTGGATCTAGTTGGCAGAGGTGTTGCTTCGGGCGACGCAAAACTCGATTTGGATGAAATTTCTATTCCACACGATATCGCTTGGAAAGTATTCTCTCCTTTCTTAATTCGTAGGTTAGTGCGTAGAGGTATCCCCGCTACTCAAGCTGCGGAATATGTAAAAAACAGGAATCCGTTGGCAATTCAAGCTTTGACAGATGAAATGAAGGATCGTCCTGTAATTCTTTCGCGAGACCCAGCGTTACATAAATTTAATTTAATGGGTTTTATGACAAAACTTAACGCTGACCCAAAAAATAAAACTTTAGTCGTAAATCCATTGTTGTTTAAAGGATTTGGTCTTGATTTAGATGGTGATCAAACTAATATCAGTGCTCCCGCAAACGACGACGCAAAAGAAGAAATTAAACAAAAAATGTTACCAAGCAAAAATTTGTTGTCTGTGCGTAGTTTTAATCCTATGTATGTTCCTTCTAACGAAGCAGCACTTGGTCTATATCAATTATCTACCGAAGATAATAAAAATAAACCATTAGAATTTAATTCTGAAGAAGAAGCAATCCAAGCGTTTCATGCCGGTAAAGCCCATCCAGGTGACCGGATTATTATTAAAAAATAATTTTGAAGTTGTTGACTTTGGAAAAATCAGTTGGTAGTATTAAAAATTATGACTAGGGCTGAGTGGTTTCAATTTTCGAAAGAAGATCGAAATCTAAAATTAAAAGCTCTACTTAATGAACTTTTGTGCCTCAAAGGCACAACAAGTATAGTTGAGTTAAAAAAGAAAGCAGCAATCAAAAAGCAATTATACAAAATATTAGACTTCGAAAATTTAGAAAGTAAAACCTATGAATAACGCATACGTACTTGGATTTGTAAAACGCGCACAAGAATACGGCCTCAACGAACAGCAAGCTATTGAGCTCGCTAAGCAGGCTAATGTCTTAGAAAGCCTTAAGGGATTGGGTGGTCAAGCTCTTGATAAGATGACTGGTTATGGTAACCAGCTTGCAGATTCTTTCAGGAACAGCGAGCTCAATAAAAAGCTCCTTGAATACAAAGACGCGTTTACAAAGAGCGATCTTAATTCTAAGTACCTGCTTCCAGCCAGACATTCTCTCGAAGAACAGTGGGCAAAGCTCGATCCTGCCACTAAAGCAACTATTCTGGCCGCTGGCGGTGGTGCCGCCGTTGGTGGTCTTGGCGGTGCAATGATTCCTAGCCAGGACGAAGAAACAGGCGAAACCCATAGGCTGCGTAACGCGTTGATCGGTAGCTTGGCTGGGGCTGGTGTCGGTGGTGCTGGTCAACGTTATGGAATACCCGCAGTAGAACAAGCTATGCCCGCTATCAAAGCTCAGCTTGAGAAGCTTCGTGGCGGTGCAAAAGCCTAATACATAAGTAAAATATTACTTATGCTAAAAGTAGGGCAGTTCATTGCTGAATTAGACGCTTTGTTATTAAAGCAGGGGTTTGTTCCTGCTCCACAACAGGGCAATCCAATGTTTGACCAGGTAATGCAAATGGTTCAGCAGTTACCGCCCGAAATTCAACAACAGGTTATGCCGCAGCTGCAACAAGTGCAACAAATGCCACCTGATCAGCAGCAGCCGATATTGCAGCAAATTGCCCAGGGATTGCAGCAAATGATGCAGCAAGGTGGCGGACAACAGGGTCAACCACAACCCGCACAACAACAGGATCCTGCAACACAGCCGCAAGATCCGAATGCGCAGACTCCGCAGCAAGATCCTAATGTCGCAGCGGCAGAAAACAATCTAGATAATACTAAAGTTACTCTGACTGTACGAGAACTTATGGATCTTACTTCTGGTGGTAAAGCCACCTCTGCCAGTTTAGCAGTTAAACAGATGATGGCTAGGCATGAGCAAAAAATGCAAGCTGAACAGCAAAAGCAGCAACAGGCGGTCGCTCAGTCCCAGCAGTCTTCCGGTCAAGCAGCAGGTCCTGATTTACAAGGTGGCGGAATTTACCCAACACAATAACATGGATTTAAGTTTATTAATTCCTTTTTTATCTAAAACCGCAGCTGCCGGTCTTTCTGTTTCTCCGGAAGAAGTTGTGATTCAGCTAAAAAAAGAAAATAAGAAAAAAGATAAAGATAATGAAACTGTTGATGGTGATGTAGTTGATCACGATCAACAGGCAAAGGCTTTACATCAGAATATAGAGGGTAAGTTGATGGAAGGTTCGTTTAAAGAACTTGATATCCAGGCTGCGGTGGAAAAAGCCTTAGAACAAAAGAAAAAAGGTATCACTTCCGGTTCAAAATCTTGCTGCGAATCAACTAAGACTGCTTCTTATTGGGATTTGCTTTCTTCCAGGCTTAACAAATAAACTTTAAATTAAATTTAGTTTAATTAATAATAGCTACAATGTATATTGTAGCTATTAGTTTTTATACCCATGAGCGAACCACTTACTATCGGAAAACTATTACTCAAGCATAGTGTACCGGACCACTTAAAGCCTTACGTTAAAGATACTGTTTTAGATAAAAAAGGCATCGGAGGTTTATTTTCTAAACTTTCAGAAGGGGATGACAGTGCTTATAAAAAATCAGTAAACAGCCTAACTAGATTGGGTTTCGAAACTTCCACTAGATTAGGTTCCACAGTGCCGTTAGCTGATTTGAAACCTCTTGATGATAAGGAAGAACGATTTAAGAAATTAGATCTAGATCTAGATAAAATTAATAAAGAATCTGGTACTAAGAAGGAAAAGGATATTAAAAAAATTGAATTGTATTCAAAGTTTACTAAGGATTTTGAAGACGCACTTACTACCGCAGGAACGAGCAAAAATCATACGTTAGCCAAGGTTATTAAGGCAGGGGCCAGAGGTTCAATGCAGCAGTACCGCCAAACTGTCGGTTCTCCAATTTTGGTTTCTGATGAAAAAGGGAAACCTTTGTTAGATTTTCCAATTAAGAATTCTTTTGCCGACGGATTGAGCGTACCTGAATACCTACTACATAGTTATGGAATTCGCCAAGGAGCAATTGGCACCAAATTGTCCGTGGCAGACTCAGGTTATTTTTCAAAACAGCTTTCGAGAGCGGCAATGCCTCTTGTAATTGAAGAGCACGA
>Ga0255211_1000319_pt1 | contig 17950 bp, 15 predicted proteins | sample Miss_Yuk_RepB_8d_FD_183036 | JGI IMG/M metagenome (GOLD analysis project Ga0255211, IMG submission 183036) | Freshwater microbial communities from Mississippi River, Louisiana, United States - Miss_Yuk_RepB_8d | ecosystem: Environmental > Aquatic > Freshwater > River | place: USA: Louisiana...
AAGAAATTACACCAGCCGCGATTCGAAGCGCGTTGGACACGCCACTAAGAATCAATATGAACCTTGTGCGCGCCCAACAAACCCGTCAAATTCTTGATTTTATTATCGGTTACGGCGTTACACCGCTCCTTTGGACGTGGTTAAAGACCAGCCCACTTCCGCCAGAAAATAAAAAAACAAAAATAAAAACAAAAACGAAACTCGTTCAATCGGCAGGACGGTGTCAGAGTCCAGCGCTTCGCATCATGCAAGAAGCATACAATGATATGCACAGTAATCGCGAACTGAAACCCAACAACGTTGAGTACAAGTGTGTCGGTTATTTTACCAAGTACAACATCCCATTTACAATGACTACGCGTCTTAAACCGGATAATGATATTGACGCATTTTTACACTTTTATACCGACTCGGACAAACGAATGCAAGTTGCAAATGCTCATCGGTTTGACCTTTCGCAACCTAAACTAGTGTCCTACAAACCACCCCCACCTTTAAAATCGACCACACTACAACAACTCGGAAGCACTTGGTTAGGACTCACTCCAACTGAAACAATGGATGCAGCGCAGCGCTTGTATGAAGCTGGGCACATCACTTACCATAGAACCGACTCCACATGCCTTAGTGCGGAATTCAAAACAGCCGCGTATGCGTTTATTGAAACCATTTGGAATGCGTCATACGCTTTGTCGGTGACTGCGGGTTCTTCTACGTCCACATCTACGTCCGCGTCAGACCATGCTCATGAAGCAATACGCCCGGTAAACATTCTTGTTACCAAGCTGCTACCTGAACCTGAATCAAATTCCAAGTGTTGCTTTGGAAAAACGGAACAGACGTTGTATTCATTGATTTGGACTCGAGCTGTTTCTAGCTGCATGTGTGATTCAACCTATGAAAAGGTGACGGCAACTATTTCAACTTCAGGCAGTTACGCATATACGTATAGATATAACGCATACCGGCAAAAAATGGCGGGTTGGCGCGCATGTGTTGCGCGTTATGGTATGAAGGATGTAGTGAATACCATTCATGATGATGATGGCGATAGTACCGATGACAGTGACAACCCGCAACGCTCGTCGGATGCTGACTATTTTAGTTATTTGCAATCAATTGCACCAGGGTCTTCGCTTCCGTACAACAGCATCAATTGTTATCCGGTTTTAAAAAATGCGTTTGTTCCATACACATATGCAAAATTAATCCATCGTTTAGAAAAAATGGGAATAGGACGGCCGTCGACATTTGCAAGCATTGTACACACACTAAAAAAGAGAGAATACATTTGTGAAATGCCGTATGCAGACGACACGCAGACACAAGATACGCCCGTATATCCTACATATAAAATAACAACGCATGGAACTATCACAGATTCGGTACCGTTAAAAAAAAACAAACACTATACAAAAAATCAAATTCAAATCACCCAGCATGGACAAACCGTATTAAGTGCACTGTTTCCAAAATGTGAATCGGTGTTTGCATATGATTATACGAGAGAAATGGAGGAAACTTTGGACCGTATTGCAAAAGGCAACACATACTGGGTTGACGTTTGCAAAAAATGCATGGCACAAGTTGAAATGTTGAAACAAGAATCGTCGTTAACTAGCCGCCCTAATTCAGGTCCAGGTTCAGGTTCAGGTTCAGGTATAGGAACCGGGATTATACGGAACATAAATGAGTACGCATCGATTCGCGACGGTAAATTCGGTAGTGCATACATTTACTTTCGGACTCCCGCAATGAAAAAACCAAAATTTATCGCGCTTAAGGGATTCCCATATGATTACATGAAATGCGATGCGGCATTGCTACTAGATTGGATTGATAAATTTTGATTTTGAATACTAGTCTACTAACTGTACTATTCAAATATATCTGCAACAACTGGAAGGTGGTCGGAAGCAGTAGTATACATTGTATAACACGCTGTACGTATCGGTTGACTTGAAAAAATGAAGTCAATGCGTGTTAAATTCCATGTTGTAAAAAGTTGCGGAGGACTGGATGTTATGTCATTGTATCCATTATCAATCAAATACTGATATTGTGTATGTTTATTAGTTGTTAGTTACTATATGCATACATATTTATAAATGGGTATAAAAACGAATATACAAGTAGTTATGTATTATTTACATTTTACATATATGCGCGTCGTAGTTGACATTCGAGAACGGGCTTTGTTTGAGGAGCTCAAGTATACTCCTCCCAAAACGTTAACAGAGTATACTATGGAAGCCGCTTCTCGAAAGTGTGGAATACACCTTGATGGTATAGATGTAGATGACGGGAACAGCGAACCCGTGCTGAAAGTTGATGAACCAAAAAACATGGTAGAATCGCCTCCAGAGGCCGTGGTTTGTAAACATGATTCGCATACGCTACTGAAAAAACGATTGGTTATTGGCGATGTTGCGCTTCGCGGTGAAGTCGAAGATGGTGCGGCTGACGACGACGCCGATGTTATTCTTTTTGAACGGAAAACACTTACGGACCTTGCAGCCAGCATTCGGGACGGCCGCTACAAAGAACAGTCGTTTCGTATGAACCAGTACTGCGAGCTTTCCAATCATAATGTTATTTATATTATTGAAGGTGATATGGCAAAGTTTACAGCTAAGGCAACCGGCTCTAACCCAGTTACCAAAAAAGCGCTTTACAGTGCCATGTTTAGTATGATGTATTTAAAAGGATTTTCAGTGTTTAGAACGGCTAATGTTCGAGAAACAGCCGACCTCATTTTATACTTTGCAGACAAGTATGATGCGATTCCGAAACAAAATCGCGTGCCATTTTATTCAAATAAATGTACGACTGTGTCTACGTCGTCCGAGCCCATAAAGATGACAAAAGAGGCGGAAGAGTCTTATAGCAGTATATTCAAACACAAAGAACGGTCTTCTCAAATCACGCCAGATAATATTGGAGAGATTATGATAAGCGCCATTCCGTTTGTAAGTTCTAAGACGGCGGCAGCCATTATGAGCGAATACAAAACGGTTTCGAGTTTGATTGATGCCATGAAAAAAGACAGAACGTGTTTGAATCACATTTGTACCACCGGTCCATCCGGAAGTCGGAAAATAAGCAAATTATGTGTGGACAATTTGTTTAAATACTTAATTTAAACCCTTGGGTGTAATTTCAAAATTAATAATAATAATATAAAATAAAATAGTAAAGTAGTAGTAAAGTAAAGTAAAATAAAAGATAAATGTTGTCCAACTTATTAATTATTACGGTCATCCTTATTATTGGATTGATTGGATTTAACATGACCAAACACTCACTAACCGTACTGGAAGGAATGGTGGATAAGGAAAAAAGCAAAAGTGAAGGCGGTATTGTTGATATTGTCACAATTGCAAAAAAACAGTCTGAAATTACAAAAGATGCAGTTAAAAACTTGAACATAAAAGAACACCGAGCACATTACAACTCCATTCATGACGACCTAGAAAAATGGACGTCTGCAAAAATGGTAGACCAAGTAAAAATATTGTCTCATAAGTTGCAAACTAACGCCGAAATGGCAGAAGTTTCAAAAATGGTGAATGATATTAATGCATTGAAAACATTCAAAACTGCTCTAGACGATTGTTCAAAATTCATAGACACAAACTGAAATAAAAATAGACGTAAAAATAAAATTATATAAATATATGTTATGTATTTATATATTCTGTGTAGTTAGGTGTAGAGTTGTAGTTAATTTAATTACTTTAATTAATATGTTCGTATCAAATTCAAATTCATCAAACCATTTGAACGACCTGCCATCATTTGCATACAAGTTATATAACTGCAAGTTGTGTGCGTTTCATACGAATAATAAAAAAGATTTTGAGAAACATTGTCAAACCAATAAACATATGCGTCGGTCACACGCACAAGACCAAAACCAACATCAATACCAACAACTGCGACCGTTGCAAAATTTATCTTCTTCTTCTTCTTCTTCTTCTTCTTCTTCTTCTTCTGGTTCGAGTTCTTCTTGTTCTTCTTGCTCTTCGTGTTCTTCTTGCTCTTCTTTATTACATCCCACTTTGTTGACTTCAAATATGATAGACAACACCAATGATATTGACTATGATAAACCGCCCACTTTTACGTACTTAAATTTGACAACACCGCCGTCAAATGATGCGTACTTGTGTCTATGTGGGAAACGATACAAAAACGTGCATGGTCTGCGTTATCATAAAAAAAGGTGTAATATTATTACACCTGAATTGGTAATGAATGTTGTAAATGATAACCAAGAATTGCGTAACGTGATTATGGCCCAAAACAAACTGATTATGGAACACACGCAGTCATTTCAGCAACAAATCACCGACCTTATTCCTAAATTAAACAGCGTAAACGTGAATCATCAAGTGGTGGCATCAACTACAACCAACAATACTACCATTCATCATACGCATAATACTCAGAACACGTTTAACTTGAATATATTTTTGAATGAAAAATGCAAAGATGCTTGGAACATGAGCGACTTCATTGACTCTCTCAAAGTTACAATTGATGACTTGATGGTAACTCGAGAACGCGGCATCGGTGAAAGCATAGGCCGTATTTTGGTGCAAGGTCTGAGTACGCTTGATGTGTACAAACGTCCCATTCACTGCACTGACTTAAAACGCGATACCATGTATGTGAAGGACAAAGAAGTATGGGAACGTGACGAACAAAACATGAAAATCAAACACGCAATTGACCAACTGACTTACAAACAAATCATTTCGGTGGATGATTGGCGACACACAAAACCAAATTTATTATATGATGATAAATTGCAAACAGAATATAATACTGTGTTATTGAAAGTACTCACTGACCCAAGAGAAAAGGACGCTCGAAAAATAATAAAAAGTATTTCAAAAGAAACCGCTTTAGACAAAGATAAAGTATTGTGAATAAAAAATTGATGCATATATCATTATAAATATATTCATATAGTATGGATATATTTATACACAAACCATAACAATGGGAGAACTCGAAATTAAAATTGGAGATACTATTAGTTTTTGGGTTCATGCATCAGACGAAAACTATACTGGAATTGTACAAGAAATACTTACATTGAATGGCTCTCTAACCATGTTAATTTTATGCGAAAATGATTATCGTATATTTTCATTGGCGAACGTGTATGGAATAACAGTGATTCAACCCATGCAACAAATAGAAGAACAACAAACCACTCAAGAGTTGATTCAACAACCGGTATTAGAAGAACATGCCGAGTCAGACCAAGATGAAGACGTTTTTATCGAAGACACGTCAGATTTGGTGAGACGTGCCATTTCGGTTATTAAGAGCTTAATTCCTCCTCATCATGAACCTATCATCATGAATGACTACCGTGATGAGTCTGATGAGTCTGAGTGCAAAGAAGAAGTTATGTGCCCTATATGTTTGGAGTCAGTTGACATGAATCAAAACGCAATGTCAACTGAATGTGGTCACAAGTTTCATTTTACGTGTATTATGAAAAACATGGCCGCAAATTCAGGAGCACAAAATTCATGTCCACTTTGCAGAGAATCTGTAATTAAAGGGTTTACTGTTTGCGACGATGATGAAAGTGTAAACCGGTTATTCCAACGGTTGACTCAAGAAAGAAGCATTCTAATAGACCAGATTGAACAACGACAATTGATTCGTAATATGTTATCACAAGAATTAACCCGTACTGAACAAGTTCAGCGTAGACTTCTTGATGCTCGCGAAGTTCTTCACCAAACTGCATTTCAAATCATTACTCAACATGCACAACATGCTCATTTGAATGAAGGTATAACAAATTTAATTGCATCTGCTGCAAACAACAACCTCAAAGAAAACTACGACGAACTGTACGAGTTTTATCATGACGAAATTCGAAACATGTGTTTTAACCTTGGCATGAGGATTCTTTGCAGTCCATGTGAAGAAACGGTACAAGAATCTCCGAATCCGGTTCAGCCGCACCAACAACCCATAGTAATTGATTAGTAAAAAACGTTATAATAAAAGTAAAGTCAAAATAAAAATAAAAAATGTTTTTTTTTATTTTTGGACATTTTTGGACATTTTTGGACATTTTTGGACATTTTTGAACATCGAAAAAAACGCGCTAGATTCTCCAAGACACGGATTTGGGGTTTTTTTTTAAAAAGACCTTACCATCGGTTTTTGGAAAAAAACTTTTTTTTTACAACTATTTTATTGACCCTAGGTTCTCCAAGACGCGGATTTGGGGTTTTTTTTTTGAAAACCTTACTTATTTTTTTTTTCTAAAAAAAACACGGGCAGAGCAACTTTTGAGGTACTGTTATGATAAAAGCTGCAAAAAATACATTTTTTTGATTTTTTCGCCACACTGAAAAATATTTTTGTCTCAAGGGCGTTTTTTTTAAACCTTTATTAAGTTTTACATGGTATATCGTGTCATTTTATTAAGTCACAAAAATAAAATTATTTTTTTTTGTCATTTTTTGCGTCAGTCACGTTTTTGTTAAACACTCGCTTGATTTTGGTTGCATAAATGGTAACAAACTGTTTTTCTAAAAAAATGAAATTTTCAAAATACAAAAAAAAACCCACTTTTTGGGGTTTTTCACCCAAAATGTCCATTTTTGGGTGCAGGTGGTCCGGTTTTTTGGCTTTTTTCAAAAAAACATGAAAAAAGTGATTTTCCTAGAAAACGCTCTCATTTCCGAAAAAAAGTTTTTCGATTTGTTACGACAAAAAAAAAATTTTTTTTTCCAAAACTTTTTTGGGGATCTTGATTTTGGACATTTTTTTCGAAAAAAAAATGTCCATTTTTGACTTTCGCAAAAACTTTTCTGAAAAATGGATTTTTTTGGATTTTGGATTTTGGATTTTGGATTTTTTTGTAAATTTAAAATTTACAAAAAAAAATCAATACAGTTCAATGCAAACACTTATACCTGCCAGCACTGAAGAATCAAAAGGGTTACGAGTATTTATCTTCGGAATACCTATCGGGTCTGGACACTTGTATACTTGTGCTTTTTTTGTAACTGTCAAATCTGAAGATGGCACGGTTATATTTATTGAGTCGTCATTCGCGAATGGAATATAAACTGTTACTGACCCGATTTCAAGAAGTTTTTGAACAGAAGTACGCACGCTTATGGTTATATGGTTATTTTCGTCGATATACATGTATTCCGGAACGTCACAAATGTTACACCTGACTACCAAGTCGCATGCGTCATCTAGTCGATAATACATTTCGTTATGCCATAACGGAACCGTAAAATGCTTTGACTCATATTCAAGGTCATATATTTTTTTATGATAAACGTCACTCAATGATGGGTTTAATAAAACAACGTTATCTGACCGCATCTTTTCTGAAACAATTTGAAACATTCGTTCAAGTGAATCCGTTGGCAAGTGAAGTATTTCCGCGTACTCGTGCATAAACTCATACACTGAAACAGCGGTTGCTTTATCCAATGTTTTTAAAAGTTTGTCATAGTTGGACGAAATAATGTGAATCAATGCAGCCTCGATGTCTGATGACTCTATTCCGCTTTTCTCTTTGTCAAACATTGACCGAATAAAAAAAATAAACAGTTCATGGTATGAAGTAGACGAAGTATATTGAAAAGGTTGTTTAAAATCGTCTGTTGTTTTCGTTTTTGATAGTAAGTAGGTGTATGCTTCATTTATTTTTTGAAATCGAGCGGTTGATTCAGGCGAGTTTTCGTTTTTATCGGGATGATGTTTGAGCGATTCAACACGATATGCCTTGGTAATCGTATTTGCATCGTGAATACTTTGAATAGAATTTAGACCTAATAGTTGTAAGGCTTCTTTTTTATGCATGTAGTGTAGTGTCAATATAATTTGTACACGAATTCTTTTTATTACGTATCACTATTGTTTATTGGATGCGCTAAACCGGTATTTTATACGGTTACGGTTTTATGTTATTAGGAGATAATCTTATGAATTTCTCTGTGTATGTGGTTAATCAACATAAACATGTAACGTTCTAAATGGTAGATAGGACGATAATTGTTGTTGAACGTGTGTAAAAAAGAATGCGTGTTTGTCATTATATCGGTTAAAACTTTGTTACCAATCGGAATTTTATTATCGTGCAAATAATGAACTAGTTTTACAAGTATGAACCATATACAGTTATGAATATCCAAGTCGCATATCAGTATGTCGTATAATGCGTCTCTGAAATCCAATAAATGTATTGTCTCGGGTTTTATAATGTACTTGAAAATTCGGATACAGGTGGTCGTGTACGCTAAACGAAATGCGCTGTTGCATTCAAGGTCCCTATCGGGGTCATCTATGGGACGATTCAGTTTCAAACTCTTAATATTTGAAATTTTTGGTAGGTCCGAAGCGGTCATTGAGTTAATAAAGCTAATTTGCTCGGCAGATAATGTAGGGGTACATGAGAGAATACATTCTTTGTACTGAGTCAAACTGGGTCGTTTCATGTTAACTGTTTCGCATGATTGAACAATATTCGTCGTTATAAAACTCAAGTTGTTGGTGATTATAACAAATGATATACGAATTTTCGGATTATTGCACCGAAAATAGCTGTAAAATACGTCTAATAATTCGCTGTGAATATTGTGAAAATTTTTACACACAATCACTCCCGAAGTGTGAGGGCGCGTAGAAACGACGTCAACGATTTGTGAATAAATTTCATTCCACAGTATTTTAGAATTGCAGCCAAGAATTGCCATATTCACTTCAAAATGAATGTCACTAACTTTGATGTATATGGAAACGTTTTCGTATTTTATTAACATTCTTTTTTCATATTTTAATTCACTTGGACTATATTTTTTTATCAACATGAGAGATTGGGTGTACTTACCTATTCCCGGAGGACCATAAAAAATAGTATTCGGTAAATGAGTAGAAGGATACTTTTCAAATATTTTTTCCATTGACGGATGTAAATTATATTTTTTACATGACTGAATATATTCGTCAAAGTGAGACTCCAAGAACTTCATTTGAATGGGTGTGTAGTATTATTTATTTATATGCACTTCATTTTATTTAGATTTAAACATTAAATACATAAATAAAACAGTAAGACAAAAGATGTCCAATACCGATACTGTTTTTGTAATTCCTGACATAAATGCCGTAAAGTACAAAATGTCAAACATATATTTCAAAGAACATGCATATCGAAAAACAAGTATAAATAATAACAGTGAAACTGAATACACGTCGACACAAATTATTTACATAAATAATGAGATTATTATGACCGGTCTTACATTTTTAATCAATGTAAACAAAAAAAACAGTCAACACCTAAATGATTACGCAATTTCCATAGAAATGGAATTATTGAAACTTTATCATGAAACATACAAAGTCAATAAACGAGCCCGCTATTCTATAAATGATGATATTTTAAAAATGACGACTGAAATTGATAGTTGTAAAAAAATAGGGTTGTATATTGTTGGAGTTTGGGAAAATACGGTAGAATATGGATTAGAATATAAGTGGCTGGAACTTACCCATCTGTTGTAAAACTTGTTAACAGAATTTCTATCCAACCGGTCATGACTCCAGTAAAGATGGCACATATAATTGTTAACCATGCGGTCATTACCATTTTCGGGATGTCATCTTTTTTGCATAGTATTAAAAGTTTTGATAAAACAAATAATAATCCAACAGTCAGTCCCAGTAGGAATGTTGAGCCAATTGAAAACTCTAAATATGTAGGCGGTATTTGATTTGTATTTATTTTTTTCCTAAAGGTGTATGTTTGTATGATAGTCCATAGCATAATAATAAGTACGGAAAGAAATGGAATCGAGTAAAAGATTACACTAATAGAGTCCTTTGCAGAATCCAATACATTTGATACAAATCGACGTGTTAGTACAGATATAATTGTAACCCATAAACAAATTATCCAAAATACTGACCACCCATACGTTGCAATAATTGCATCAGCTTGTCCATTGATTTTATTGGAATTTGTTCCGGTTGGATTGTCAATGGTTGGAATAGATGGGTCAAGTTCTATTTTTTTTGACTGAACGGCTTGAACGATTATTTTTATTACCATTGCTAACCCAATAAGAGATGTAAAAATTGTGATACTTCCCTCAAATTCTGATTTGGAAGTAAGTGCTGTAGATGCCATTTTTATTATTTATTCTAGTTTCTGTTTGTTCTACTTTTCTATTTTTCTAATTTATATACTACTTATTATACTTTCTAAAAATAAAATAATAAAAAATGTATATGTCATAGTTTTTTAGCTGTTTATGATAGGTTCAAACATGTTGTTTTTTATAAATTGTACTTCAGATGAAAGGGCTAGTATCATCGATTGTAAATCTTGGACAGAATGAATTATTGTGTCTAATTGCACTTGTATTTGCGTTTGTGGTTGTGTAGGTTGTGTAGGGCTAGGACCTACTGAATTCGATACAACCATGTTAGATGGTTGTGTTTTTTTAAGTTTGTTAAAAATGCTACCAATTTCTAAATCAGTATCGGTTGATTCAAATGAAACTGTTTTTTTATTAGGAGGAACCTGAATAATTTCAAGTTCTCGTTCCCTGGCTGCAAGTGCGTCTTTTATCAGCTGGTCCATATTGTCTCCAATTGGAGTGTCATCATTTACATTTTTATCGGAAAAGTCAATTTCGGGTGGTTTTTTAAGTACGAGAAACGCATTCATTTCATTCTCAAGTACTTTTACTTTTGACGTAATATCCTTTATTCGTGTTTCTTGAATATCGGCAGATTTATATGGCGCTGTATGTGTTTTGTAGTTTGCCACTTCTTTGATAACTCGTTGAATAACGTCTTTGTTTAAATTAGAGAGAGTCGCTGAAGAAGTATTCTGCGCGTACGTATTAATCGTAGTGTGTATTGCGGTTTCGAATAATGTTATGATGGGTTGCATCGAATTTTCGCTAAACCCCGAAAATACTTGTTCTTCACTCAAAATTGACCACAGCAATGCTTTGTTATCATTGCTATTTACTTCTTGAACAATGGTTTGCCATGATGATGTCATTTATTTCGTTAGTTCAAGTAGGAATAGTATATAAATTATAAATTATAAAATACAGTGTGTATTCAAGTTTTAAATGTTTATTTAACAACAACAAAATAAACAAAATAAACAAAATAAACAAAATAAACAAAATAAACAAAATAAACAAAATAAACAAAATAAACAAAATAAACAAAATGAAATTTGAATAAAACCGTTTAAAGATTATACCGATTATGTATGCAAAAAGTGATTACACGTAATAATGAGCACTAACAATAATGGTTCAAAGTATAGCGGCCGCGTAAAGTGGTTTAATAATAAGTACGGGTACGGTTTTATTACTGTGCTTAAAACAGACGAATCTGCAAATGTAGAAGTCAATACAGACGTATTCGTTCACCACAGCGAAATAAGCGTCTCAAGTGACCAATACAGGTACCTGGTTCAAGGCGAGTACGTGGCATTTGATGTTGTTAAAACTACAAATGGGAACCATGAGTACCAGTGCGCAAAAGTGAAGGGCATGTACGGCGGACAGCTCATTTGTGAGACACGACATGAAGCGCGGTCTCAATACAATAAGTCTCAGCCGCATGACGCAAACATTGAGGCATCTTACCATAGTGGCGCGGAAGAAGGAACGGCAGATAATAAAAGTGTAAGTCAACGCTTTGAAAGTGTTAAAAGTTCACCAGATGACAGGGTGATAGGTGGAAGAGGCGGGAGAGGCGGGAGAGGCGGGAGAGGTGGGAGAGGTGGAGTTGGAGGAAGTGGACGAGGCCGATTTTAGGCGTTGTTATTATATGCAATACAACATAAAACATAAATATATACTATAGTTATAATTATAATTATAAGAATTATTATTATATTGAATATGGAACAAAAAGCAACCTCTGCGTATGCTAGTAAATTTTCAACAAGTCAACTAAATTTTAACTTGAATAACTCGCACCAACTTATTCCAAGAGACCAAACATTTGTACTTGACAGAAAGTTGATTACGATTCATTCGGAAGACAGAGATATTCGTCAGTGGCCCAACGCCAATATGTTTGAAGTGCAACTGCCAACCACATACACTAGTGTTTCCACTATTCAGTTAGTGGAATGCAACATTACAACAACCACCTTTACGTTTAGTCGAGATTATCAAAATACAAAGTTTTCATTCAAAGTGTTTCCGGAACAGTACACGAATCCCACAGCAATTGAAGAGTTAGCATATTATTACATGAACAATGGCCCTCCACCGTCTACAGGCCGAGGAAACACGTACTATGCTGAAATTTCGGAAGGATTTTACCGTCCAGAACAACTCGCTAACGAACTTGAATTTCAAATGAACAGAAGTATTGTAAACTATCTCATTACACGGGATGAGAACGTTGACCCGACAGACCCGAATCCCCCACCCCCCTTGTCCAGCATTTTTCGAACGGTGAGTAAGGATATGTTGTACCCGTATTTCCGCGTGAAGTATGACCCAGTCACCCAACAAATTTGGTTTGCAAACACGCATGATGGGTTTGAACTACTATTTTCAGAACAACAAGATTACGTGGACAATTCTCCCATTGACCCATTGGTTCGAAATGCAAAATGCGACCAACCACTGGTATGGAACTACGGCATGAATTGGGGACTGCCGTTTTATTTAGGTTTTGCTAAAGCAAAGTATCGAGCCGCACATGCCATTGAAAATGAGCTGCACTTTGGGGCATTACGCCCCACATTATGGATTTCCGGAGAAACCGCGAAGGGGGGCAAACTGTTTTATGTAAAAGCTCCCAATATTTTGGACATTTACGGAAACACTGCGATATACATGGAAGTCGAAAAAATGAATTCGTGCGATGAAATTGCACCTTATCGCAGCGCCACAAACGGGCTTCGTACTGACTATAACGGTACTGTGAACTCGTACTTTGCCAAAATCCCGTTAACGCTGAATGCGGAAGGCACCGGATTTTCTGCGTCAAATAGTTACATGTACTTGTACAACATCGCGCAGTTCAATCCGGTTGTAGACAAGCTGCGCAGACTTAAAATAACAATGCGGTACCATGACGGCCGGCTGGTGGATTTTAAAGACACCAACTTCAATTTTACCATTTCGCTAGGACAGATTCATGACGAGATTGCTCGCAATTACGTGTTACGCATTCCACCTAAATTTTGATAAATGTAATCTATTATAAAGTAGAAATCAAACGTAAAAATAATTAAAACGTATAAAGTATAGTATTTTCACTTATTTTACTTTATGCCAGTTATACTTGAAGTTGTTTTTGGAATTTTAGGGGTAGCCATCGGAGGAACCTGCTATGCAAATCGTAAGAAATAATCCTTTCTTGTATAAAAGTATATACCAAAAATAAAAAATAACAACCATGAACAATTGTTATTTAGCAGGAATGGTGGGAGTTGGGCTTTTGGGAGCTACATTTTACACAATGACCGCACAGCCGGTTGCCAACGAATACCGGTCCAAACTAAAACAAGCATCACTCGACGCATATGATAGAATTGTAAAAGAGCGCAGCATAATTTATTTTCAAGGTCTTATTTTGGGTTTAGTGGTTTCATACATTGTTTTATTTCGCGTTTCGCCGACGAAGCAAATCACCAACATGTTTTATCGCGTCACATTGTCGCTCGCAATTGTAATCTTAGTGTCATCCGCGTATTATTGCATTTCACCCAAAAGCGACTACATGTTGAACCATGTTACGAGTGGTGAAGAAGCCAAGGCATGGCTTGAAATGTACCGAACCATGAAACATCGCTATGTTACCGGGTTCATTCTAGGGTCCTGTGTTGCAATTCCACTGGCGTACAGTTTTTGTTAATATAGTTCAATTCAGTTTATGACCTAGGAATTTTCACTCCCAGAACAGACTGAATCTTGTTAACGTGAGCAGCATTATATACGCAGTTGCCGCCGCGCTCAATTTCGGAAATGATGGACACATCCATATTACATTTTTGAGCCAGCTCTTTTTGAGTGAGTTTTTTTTCACATCGCGAAACGCGCACCGCGTCCGAAGTTGCTTTGGCGATGTATTTTGTTTTTTTGGTGTCATCATCTGTTGTAGAAACGGGTTTGGATATTGCGGCAACCACTGCAGATGCAGAATTCGCGGAAGAAGACGCTGTTGCATTCGCAGTAGTCGGTCCCGATGCCGATGCCGCTGAGCGCCGTTTGTTCATACTGACTGGAGTCCAGTCTTGACAGTCCGGCACTTGCGGTTCTGGCGTACTGTATCGATTTTTTGACATGATATACTATACCCATATGTGTATAGTTTTATATGGTTTATGGTTTTTATGTACGAACATAAAATAAATAATAAGTAAAAAAATGAAATAAAACAAATAACAAAAGTAGTAGTATATAATTCATATATTCATACCACATACATTAAACTATGGACGCCGACAGTTGCATGGACCAGGACATGTGGGTTGTAAAACGAGATGAGTCTTTGCAGGCGGTGTCTTTTGATAAAATTTTGAATCGTATTAAAAATATTGGTGTACTTGATACGAAAAAGTCTAAACTGAATGGCGTGAATTACACGCTACTTGGAATGAAAGTGATTGACCAATTACACGACCGTATTCGCACTACCAAAATTGATGAGCTCACCGCTGAGCAGTGCGCAACTATGGCGACCACGCACCCAGATTATTTGACGTTGGCCGGAAGAATTATTGTGTCCAATCACCAAAAACTAACCAGTTCGAATTTCAAACATGTCATACATTTGTTGTACAATTATACAGATTCGAACGGAATATGCACGCACTTGGTTTCCGATGAAGTGTACCAGTTTGTAAGTGAACATGGTGACACGTTGAACGGTATGATTCAGTATGAACGCGATTTTGAAATCGACTATTTTGGTTTTAAAACGCTTGAACGAGCGTACCTCATGAAGGGCGCAGGTGGTATCATCCTAGAACGCCCGCAGCACATGTGGATGCGGGTAGCATTGGGAATACACGTTCCTAAATCCACGCTGGACGAGTACTGCGACGCATCCAGCTCCGAATGCGTGCGTGATTGTTTGAACCGGATTCAAGAGACGTACTACATGTTGTCCATGAAATATTTCACCCACGCCACGCCCACCCTATTCAATGCCGGAACCCCGCGGTGTCAGTTGAGTTCGTGCTATTTGGTGGCGATGGAACAAGACAGCATTGAAGGCATTTTCGACACGCTGAAAGAGTGTGCAATCATTTCAAAGTATGCCGGCGGAATTGGATTGCACGTGCATAATATCAGGTCCACTGGAAGTTTCATTCGCGGCACAGCCGGTGTGTCAAACGGCCTTGTGCCCATGCTGCGCGTGTTCAATAATACAGCCAGGTACATTGACCAGGGCGGAAAACGAAACGGCAGCTTTGCAGTTTATGTTGAACCATGGCACCCCGACATTGAAGGCTTTTTGGATATGAAGAAAAACCATGGGGACGAAGAAAGCAAAGCGCGCGACTTGTTTTACGCGCTGTGGATTCCGGATTTGTTCATGCAACGTGTCATGGCAAATGAGTCATGGTGCTTGTTTTGCCCGGATGAATGTCCAGGTCTATACGAATCGTATGGCGAAGCGTTCACGGAACTGTACACGCGATATGAAGCAGCCGGTAAGCAAAAAAAACGCGTGCAAGCACGAGACATTTGGTTAAAAGTGCTGGATAGTCAAATGGAAACAGGCACGCCGTATTTGTTATACAAGGACGCTGCAAATTCGAAATCGAATCAAAAAAATTTAGGAACCATTTGCAGCAGTAATTTGTGTGCGGAAATCATTGAGTATTCTGACAAGAATGAAACCGCGGTGTGCAATCTGGCCAGTATTGCATTGAACCGGTTTGTGTGCTGTCACGGCGACGACGCCGAAGGGGGAACCCCATTCTTTGATTATGAATATTTGCGCAAAGCGGTAGCAACGGTTACGCGGAACTTGAACCGTGTAATTGACATCAACTTTTATCCCACTGCAAAAACTAAAACAAGTAACTTGAAACATCGACCGATTGGTATTGGAGTTCAAGGGCTGGCAGACGTGTTTTTGATGATGAATGTCGCGTTTTACAGCGAAAAAGCGTCTGAATTAAACCGGCTTATTTTCGAAACCATGTATTATGCTGCCCTCGAAACATCCATGCAACTTGCGCGAGAGCGCTATGAAGAAATGGCACGTACCCATGTTGACGGATTTTTGAATAATTTGCCAGAAACCGCCGGCGCGTATGACAGTTTTGAAGGGTCGCCTGCTTCCAAGGGCATCCTGCAGTTTGATATGTGGAACGTGGTTCCTACTCCTGGTCGTTACGACTGGGACGGTTTGAAAAAGGACATTTGCCGATACGGCATTCGAAACTCCTTGCTTATTGCGCTTATGCCAACTGCGAGTACGTCGCAGATTTTAGGAAACAATGAATGCTTTGAACCAATTACAAGTAACATTTACACCCGTAGAACGCTGGCAGGCGAATTCATCATGGTGAACCGGTATTTGATGGCCGACTTGGTAGCACTTGGTGCGTGGAATGAACAAGTGAAGCAGTCCATTGTGAAAAACAAGGGCAGTGTGCAGCACCTGAACATTGCTGGGTTTGATGACCATCTGAAAAACAAGTACCGCACGGTTTGGGAAATTCCGATGAAGCACTTGATAGACATGTCCGTGGATAGAGCTCCGTTTGTGTGTCAAAGCCAGAGCTTGAACTTGTGGGTGGAGGACCCTAACTACAACTTGCTGACATCGATGCATTTTTACGCCTGGAAAAAAGGATTAAAAACGGGAATATACTATTTAAGGAGAAAGGCAAAACATCAGGCGCAACAGTTTACGGTTGCGGCAGATACGAATACGACTACAAGTTCTAATGTAAATGTAAATGTAAATGTAAATGCAAATCCAAATACCGAGTGTGAATTGTGCTCGGCGTAGATACATTAAAATATTTTTTTAATTAAATGTATATGCATATAATATAAATAAATAGATAAAGTAGACATATCATGTTTTTTGGACTTTCGCGTAAACTGCGCGGTTTAAATCGTCGCAAACGAAAACGTAGCAACAAACACGGCAAACATAAAACCAGCGTGAAACCCAAAAATAATTTCCGAACCAAAGAAAATGTACGATTCAAAATAGAAGAAATCAATGAAACTCCAACTACAAATACTCCAAAAACAATAAAAACTATACGCACGGAATCTTTAACACCCATCGTATTGAGTGAATCACGCACACAAACTCAAAGAAAAAAGACAAGAAACGTAAAATCGCGTACTCTAACACCGTATTATCAAGCATCCAATAGTGAATACGAAACCTCGCATCCACATCATCATGACTCAGCTCACCAATTGAATACGAGTGGGGATGTAATCCTGTTTTTTATGAATATGTTGACAACTGTGAAACTGTATCACTGGAAAACAATGAATTACGCAACGCATAAAGCGACGGACGAATTGTATGAAGACTTGAACAAGTACGTTGACGAATTTGTTGAAGTGCTGATTGGACACAAAGGAGGAGTACGAGCCACGCTTCCGAGGACAAATGTAAAAATATACGATTGTGCGTCAAAAGAAGAATTCACTCGAAAAATTGAAGAATATAAAGACGTTTTAGTAGGATTCACATCCAGATTTGGTGGTAAAAAAAATAGCGACTTGTTGAACATACGCGATGAAATACTTGGTGCGCTCAATAAAAGTTTGTATGTAATGTCATTCAAATAATTTTTTTTCATGTTATAATATATATATTACTCTCTCTCACTACACATCAATCCATCCATCATGGTTCGAACAAAACAAATAAAGTATCAAAAACGCAAAATTTACCGGCGTAAAAC
>Ga0255211_1000322_pt1 | contig 17879 bp, 16 predicted proteins | sample Miss_Yuk_RepB_8d_FD_183036 | JGI IMG/M metagenome (GOLD analysis project Ga0255211, IMG submission 183036) | Freshwater microbial communities from Mississippi River, Louisiana, United States - Miss_Yuk_RepB_8d | ecosystem: Environmental > Aquatic > Freshwater > River | place: USA: Louisiana...
CACAGCATCAGGACGTGTTCTGTCAATGTATGCGCCCGACGCCACCACCGACTCTGTATATTGACGACCACCCCAGTTCGCATCCATCGGATTATCGCTATATTTCATGGTGAGTTCTTTCTCTCGAAACGCGGCATCATGAGCGGTATAGTCACCCATATTGAAGTTAAGCGGGTCGAAACCATCATACATCTGGTTATTAAAGGGGGGATTATCACGAGATGCGTCCATCATCTGGACAAGTGCGGCAGGTGCAGGAGAGTAAGGAACATTCGCGGAGAGACCGCCCTGTAAATCTGCGGGGGAAGGGCGCATTTTATACACAGGATTTCCCTGTGCGTCATATGAATACTGTAAAAAGAGGACAGGGCAACGAATACCGCGTCCGCGAAGCCATTCCATAAATTCAGAATAATCTTCTAAACTTTTGAATCGGATCGGATTTACGCCAGGGACCTTTTCAACTTTCGAATTATAGAGAAAGATTTCGCTTCCGTGTTGGACGAGGATATTTGGGCAACGATTTGTGTGAAGTGCGTTATCTGCGACGGATTGCGCGGCGGCGGTATCAAAGCCTTCGGTGCCTTCTGTTGTCACAGTAGGCGTAGTGGGCGGTTTGGTCTCAGCAGCGGCGCTAGCCGCATTACGCAACTTTTGCGCCTGTTGCGCGTCGGGTTCAATACTGATAAACCCCTCGGGAAGAGACGCTTTGGTAGGTGTTTTATATGTGACATACGCACCAATTAAAAATAATATGACAATAACGGCAGGCAAAACACTTTGTAATTTGCTAACTACCTTAATAACGTCGAGTTCTTTCAATACCTTCGAAGAATTATCTTCAATATATTTAAGTATCTGGCTACGCATATTGGTTGTTATCTATATACTACGATGATAAATTATCCGGTAAATATTATATTTATGAATATTATATTTATGATATACAAGAAATACCGATTATTCGAATGTTACAATTTATCGAAGTAAATGACGAAATCAATAATTTTGAAAAGTTCAACGCTGCTGCGAAACAAGCACACGAACATCCAGAAACACACGGTCTGCTGGTGAAAATATACGCAGATTGGTGCGGACACTGTCAAAATATGAAATCCGATTGGAAGCGTCTCATCCATGAACTGAAAAAAAACTACCAATGTAAAAAACCGGGGTGTGTTCTTACAATCGCGAATATTCGCGCGGTGAATTTAGAGCCGTCAGACCCCGTCATTCAAAAACTGAAATACATACCTAAGGATATTCATGGAGTTCCTTTGATCGCATATATTAACAAAGGTGTTCGTAGTTTAGAATACTCAGACGAACGCATTTTTCCTAAGATGTTAAAATGGGTCGTATCACATCCTCAATTTACATTGGTGCATAAAAATGTCGATAACTCATCGAAGCATAACACACTTCGCAGTATTACAAAAAGAGCCAATATTAAGTTTAAGGAAATTCATCGTAATACATTAAGACGATTTCACAAGGAAATGCGCAGGCGGCATAAACATAGTGTTCGTTCGCGAATGCCGACACCGTTTGCGACGCGGAATAACCGGCAGATTCCGGCGTATTTACGCGAATGAAAATTTTATTTTTATATTTATATTGTATATTTATATAAATGAGCTCTCCATTATATACTAGAAAATCAATTTCGATTCAAGACGGAATAGTTTGTGATATTTTAGAATCAAACCCAGAAGGTATTATATCGAATGTTACTTCACTTGAACAGTTAATAACTAAAGATGTTGATCTAAACAACCTAATAGATAGTGCGGCTGAGTTCATAAATAAAAAATATGGTGAAAAATATACAAACCTTGGAGGAGAATACGGTGATGGTTTCACAAAAGGAGGCTTACCTTTTAAGCGCTCTATAACCTCCAACGGATATAAAGATTCATTTGCTGCGGAGATATTTAATATGAGAGCGGGATCACCCCCCAGTCATATACAAAATATTCTACTTGTATTCCGGAACACAGACCAACAAGTAATAGGAACATGTTTAATAAAAGCAAACTGTAAGGTTGGTGTTTACAGTAGAGAATATATCCCAAAGTTAGCCAAAGAAAGAGTCGCTCAGGTTACGGAAGATCACTGTATCAGTATTCATTCGGTATCTGCTGAAAAAGGATTCGGACAAATGGTAATGACAGAAAGTTTAAAATATGCTTTTACAAACGGTGTTAAACATGTCATAATTGAAGTATACTATAGTGGAGAAGACCAAAAACTAATAGACTTTTATCACAGATTAGGATTTGCTGATATTAAAGAATCTGAAAAGCAACTGAATAATGCTTCACAAGAATGGAAACAAATTGCGATGTATAAGGAAATAACACAAGACGGAGGAAACAAATATAGAAAATCAAGAACTTATAAAAAATCAAGAACTTATAGAAAATCAAGAACTTATAGAAAATCTAGAAACTACAAGAAATCTAGAACTTATAGAAAATCTAGAAACTACAGGAAATCTTGAACTTACAAGAAATCTAGAATTTATAATAAATAAGCCCACTCTAGCATTCTCAATTATAACGTTTACAGTAATATACCCGATAACATAATTTGTCTTGATAGTCAATACTACCAAAATAAGTATTTTATAATAATATATTATAATAGAAAATGCAATCCAACGCCGCTGTTTGCCCCCTTGCTTCGGTTATTTTGACCCTAGTGATTATCATCAATATTCTCGATATTTATTTAGTCGGATTTCAGTTCGCGATTATATTTACAAATCTCATCATTTCGTTGTTCTTCGTCTGGTTGGCGAATAAGACATGCGAAAAGTATCAGTGGGTGTCATGGTTGATCACCGCTTACTTCGTTCTTTCTATTATTGGCGCGATGGCAATTTTGACCGATCCTGCGCGTTACCAGCAGAATTCGGCGGCATCGGCGGGGGGTGCCAACGGCAAGAAAAAGGTTCATTTCAAGGAATAACCGGTCACTCCGTTCCACGCCCCCTATTCGTCATCATTCATCCTCACGCGAATTGTGAAGTCAAGCCGTGCGTGTCGAAGAAAGATGTATAGACCAATAAAATTCATCGCAATAAGTAACAGACGATAATCAATCGAAACAATCGAATGAAGTAGTGTATAAAGTCCGATATTTGTTTGAAACCAGTTGTAAATAATAAATGCGATCCAGACGTAGAAAGGTGACGCATGGTGATTGTATGCGACGTTGGCGTTCATAATAGCGGAAAGATGCGTCTTCACGTTCGTTCGTTTGAATGTTAAGAATCCAAGTAAGTATTCTTCAATTTTATGCCATGACATACCCGGTATAAAATTGAAATAAAAGAAAAGAGGTAAGGTTAAACACAGACAACCATACATAAATGAGAAAATTCAAGATTATCAAGAAACCTACACCAGCGACCACGACCGCTCTACCAGCAGTCAACCATGATATGTCATTTCGTCTCATCGACTTCAACGTATATGACTGTATTCCTGATACAAATACGCACTCCTCCGCGTCAGATAATAGCGCAGACGACAATAGTTCGGTGGCTTCATCCGGTTCTAGTAGTGGTGGCGCCGGCGGTGGCAGCGGAAGTGGAAAAGGACGCCCCATGATGGACGCCAACGAATTTCGTATCCAGATGTTTGGCATTAACGAACAAGGCGAAACCTGTTCTATTTTCGTAGATGATTACCACCCATTCTTCTACGTCAAGGTCGCAGACCACTGGACCAACGCAACGAAATCCGCGTTCATCCGCGACATCAAAAAGAACGTAAAGAGCAAATACTACGAAAATAGCATCCTAGCGGAAAAATGCGAGATCGTGGAGAAACGCAAGCTTTACGGTTTTGACGGAGGCAAGAATCACAAATTTGTCCTGCTCGTATTCAAAAATACAACGGTGATGAACCGCGTGAAGAACCTCTGGTATTGCGACATCTTTACACCACGTGACGGGAAGACGCGCATTCTTAAACCAGACGGTTATATTTTCGAACACGCGAATACGAAGACGAATACGTATATCTACGAAGCGAATATACCGCCTATCCTGCGTTTCTTCCATATTCAAAAAATCAGTCCATCAGGTTGGGTGACGTTCTCCACGAAGAAGACGCGACTCATCGAAAAATATTCGACGACATGCCAATATGAATACCGCCTTTCGTTTGAAGACATTATTCCACAGAATGAAAAAGAAACGGTTGTCCCCTACAAAATATGTAGTTTTGATATTGAAGCTAGCAGTAGTCATGGCGACTTTCCGATCCCTGTAAAGTCATACAAGAAACTAGCCACGAATATTGTGGATGCGGTATTTACGAAGAAAGCCGCACATGCAGCGGTTAGCGACGAGGAAATTACCGATGATGAATTAACACATATGATTTATACCGCATTTCAGTATTCATACCAAGGCCGGACAGCATACCCAGGTATTGAAACGATCTACCCGAAACGACGTCCGAAAGAAGCGGATATGGCGAGATTATGTCGGCTCGTATTATCAAAAGAGTTGCGGCATCTTATCAAACAAGATGTCGTCGCACAAGAAAATACGATTGAGCAAATCTTCCTCCATATGGCTGCGACTGCGAAAGCGGAGGCAGCGAAGGCCGCAGAAGCGAAGGCTGCGGGAGGCGGCGACAGCGACGGCGACAGCGACGATGACGGTGATAGCGACAACGCCGCCAACGGTGATAATGAAGCATATAACGATGTAGTGGATGAGTTGCCATCTCGTGCTGGTGGTGGCGGCGGCGGGTTGTCAAAAACAGCGAGTAGCACCGCCGCCACCGCCGATCTTTCCGTCAAACTCGTCACCTTAATCAACAATACTAAACACACCCGTGAAGATAAGATTAAGATCGTAAGCGATACACTCGGATCAGTCTTTCCAAAAGTCGAAGGCGACAAAGTAACATTCATAGGTTCGACGTTTGTGAAATATGGACAAAACAATAACCGTCCCTACCTGAATAACTGTATCGTTCTCGATACATGTGATAATCTCGACAAAGAAGTGCCGAATTCTGAAATCGAAACCTACACAACAGAAGCAGATGTATTGACCGCATGGACGCGTCTTATCCAGAAAGAAAACCCAGATATTATTATTGGCTACAATATTTTCGGTTTTGATTACCAGTTCATGTTTCGGCGTGCTGTGGAGACTGGTTGTTACGAGGAGTTCTTGAAATTGTCGCGTAACAAAGACGAACTGTGTGCCAACGCCGGGGGTGGTGCTGCCGGAGGAAGCGGCGGCGGATTCATAAACCCGAACACCGAAATCACCGCAGATAATGTCGCAATCGAGCAAACGAAAATCGCCCTTGCGAGTGGACAATATGACCTTCATTATATCAAGATGACTGGACGTCTTCAAGTCGATGTGTATAATTACTTGCGCCGTGATTTCAATCTCTCGTCGTATAAGTTAGACGATGTATCAAGTTATTTCATCGGCGACGCGGTGAAGAGTGTGGAATACGACGCAGCAAGCGATACAACCCGCGTTATGTCCGGGAATTTACTCGGTCTTGAAGTGGGGAATTTCGTAAAATTTGAACAAACGAATCATTCGACAGACCTTTATAAAGACGGGCATAAATTCAAGGTCATCGCGATACCGGCAGCAAGCGAAGGCGGTGGTGGTGGCTTTATCGTGGAAGGTTCGGCAACACCTGACATGAAAATGATGGTGCGCTGGGGTCTCGCAAAAGATGATGTATCGCCACAAGATATTTTCCGAATGACGAATGAAGGTCCGAAACAACGCGCAGTTATTGCGAAATACTGTATTCAGGATTGTAACTTGGTCCATCACTTAATGAACAAGATCGATATTATTACGGGCTACACAGAGATGGCGAAGATTTGTAGTGTTCCGATTAGTTTCCTCGTAATGCGTGGTCAAGGTATTAAACTTACAAGTTATGTAGCGATGAAGTGTCGCGAGAAAAACACGTTGATGCCGGTGATTGACAAGGATCGCAGCGAATCAGGGTATGAAGGCGCGATTGTGTTACCACCCAAATGCGGGCTGTATCTCGACAATCCTGTCGCATGTAATGATTATTCATCACTATACCCATCATCGATGATCAGCGAGAATCTGTCACATGATAGTAAGGTATGGACGAAAGAATATGACAACGACGGAAATCTTATCCGCGAGACGGGCGAACAATGCTACGATAATCTGCCCGGGTATAAATACGTTGATATTACGTATGACACCTATCGATGGACGCGCCCGAAATCTGCTACAAAGACGGCGGCGGCTGCCGTGAAAGTGAAATGCGGAACAAAAGTGTGTCGATTTGCCCAGTTTCCCGAAGGCGAGAAGGGAATTATGCCTGCGATTTTGGAAGAACTCCTACTTGCTCGTAAGACGACACGCAAACTCGCAGAAAAACAGACAGATGCGTTTATGGCGAATATTCTGGATAAACGCCAGCTTGGTTATAAAGTAACTGCGAATTCATTATATGGTCAGTGCGGTGCGAAGACGAGTACTTTCTACGAGGTGGATGTTGCCGCTTCAACCACCGCAACCGGACGCAAACTTCTTACCTATGCGCGTCGTGTGGTCGAAGAAGCATATGGCGATATTCTTCTCCCGACATCGCATCCAAGCTATCCCGTCGTTCATTCTAACGCCGAATATATCTATGGAGACACGGATAGTGTGTTCTTCACATTTAATCTCTCAACACCAGAAGGCGTTCCTATCCGCGGGAAAGACGCGATTGCTATAACAATCGAACTCGCAAAGCAGGTGGGCGATTATTCGTCGAAATTCTTGAAAGGTCCGCATGCGTGGGTGTATGAAAAAACGATTTGCCCCTTCGCACTCCTTCGCAAGAAGGGATATGTGGGTAGATACTATGAGCAGAATCCAAATAAAGGTAAAGTAAAGAGTATGGGTATTGTGTTAAAGCGCCGTGATAATGCGCCGATCGTGAAGGAAATCTACGGCGGAATCATTGATACTCTTATGAAAGACGACAATACTGTATCAAAAGACGAGAAAATAAGCCGCGCCATCGCATTTCTCCGCGAAAAGCTTCAATACATGATTGACCAGAAATGCCCGATCGAAAAACTCATCATTACAAAATCGCTCCGTTCTGATTATAAGAATCCGCAGCAAATTGCGCATAAAGTCTTGGCAGATCGAATGGGTGTGCGCGACCCAGGAAATAAGCCGAATACTGGCGATCGAATCCCGTATGCGTATATTCATAATGACGCAAAGGGTGCGCTTCAAGGCGACAAGATAGAACATCCCGATTATATTCACGCCAAGAAGCTTCAGTTGAATTACTCCTTCTATATAACGAACCAGATTATGAAACCGGTTCAACAATTATTCGCGCTTGTATTGGAAGATTTGCCAGCATTTCAAAAGAAGAAGGGTCGCTTCTTGGACGCAATCGAAACAGTGACATCAACGATAGACGATCCAGTAAAACGGGAAAAGAAAATAACAGAGATGAGGCACAAGGAGGTGAAATCTTTGTTATTCGATGAATTTCTAGTAAAAGCCGAGAATTTGAATAAAGGGAACCGAGCGATTACGGATTACTTCGGTGGAGGAAATCGTAAATTGAAATAACAACCCACAAATACGATAATAAATCTGTTATTTTTAATCCACTTCCATAATATCGTCGTCGTCGTTATCATGATTGATATCATCATTTCTATTATCAATATTATTTTGATTATTGTGTATGTCTTGTGTAGGCTGGTAGTTCGATATCATATTCGAAACTGTATTGATAAGATTACGATACATGTCTTCATTATTAAGATTTGGCGGTAAATCATACGAAAATGTAACATGGTCCCGATCGACACTATCGATTGAAATGTTTCTAGGAATATCTGAATGACTCATGGAATGTTCTTCATGAGAATGAGAGCGATAGTCGCGAATATCGTTTCGGCACATAGGGCATGTGGAATGATTCACAAACCATTCTCTCAGACTCGCCCGATTAAAGAGATGGTTACAACCGCGTATCATCGTTATTTCACTTTCATCGTTGAACTCATCGCGTGAAATCGGGCATGTAGCATTCACGGGAGACAAGATGTTCGAAAATACGGTATTCATCGTTGCACGATTTATTTGGTCGTTTGTAGGAGGACCATCTCTTCGCTGTCCAGCTGCGCTCCTACCACCACCACCATCTGCGAGTGCTTCAATTGGAAATGTATATAGCATCGAAAACATATTGTTATTGTTATTGTTAAGAATACGTTGTTCGCGCGCATTTTCAGTAGAGATATACCTAGAAAGTAACCGAGGTAATACATCTCCGAATCTCTGAACTGGGCTCTGGCTTGGATTTAGTGGAGGAGTCGGAGGAATGGAACCGGGAACAGATACGGGCACAGGGACCGATACGGGTACAGGGACCGGAAGAGCCGTAGTCGCAGCCGTAGTCGCATCCGCAGGCGCAGCCGTAGCAGCAGCAGCAGGCGCAGGCGCAGGCGCAACACGCCCTGAATTAAAATCAGGAGTATGAAGAGGAACATGAAGCTGCGGCTGAACATGATAACGATACTGTAATGCCCTTCGCAGACCTCTTCGATATAAATAATCCGAATTATGATAATAATAGGATTGCCTCGCATCAGCTCTTGCTATATTCTCTCGTATTGTTTGTTCCATACGCGATAAAAGTGTATTCGAATTTACAATAAAATCATTATATCTGTGTACAAGTGAGGTATATTCATCCATGTATATTTGCTCATCTTCAACTGCGTTATAATACTGATCCATATTGAATCTCTCGTAATCGTTGTCATGATTATTGTCGTGGTGGTCGTCATTAGTTTCGGCGTGGCGTTCATCTGTTACATAAACACGCCCATGATTATAACGTCTGTGTATAAAGTTATTTGACTGGTCTCTGTTATTCATGTTATAATCAATACATATGTGTTTCATTTACTTTCTATATCAGTTTATACACATAATGTTTATCATTTCAGAATGAAACTTAAACATATTTTTTGATTACTTTATAAAGATTCATTACCTTTGGTAGTACTAAGACATTATTCATAAATACATTTAATTATAAATACCCACACTATACATAATATGAGCCAGCGATTTCCCGATTTTGTAAATAGGGGTATCACCGGACTTATGAATATGGGAAATACCTGTTTTGTGAATTCGTGTCTTCAAGCGTTATCCCATACCTACGAACTAAATCGATTTTTAAATGATGAACAATACAAGAAACGTCTTACAAATAAACCCGACTCGGTGTTATTGAGCGAATGGGATAAACTTAGAACCCTTATGTGGAGCGAAAATTGTATCGTTTCACCGGGCGGGTTTATTGCCACCATGAAACAGATTGCGCGTTTAAAAAATCAAGAAATTTTCACACAATACTCGCAAAACGATGTTCAAGAGTTTCTCGTATTCATGTTGGATGCATTTCATATAGCTCTTTCGAGAGAAGTGAATATGACGATAACCGGAAGTGTAAATAATGACAAGGATGTAATTGGGCGCAAATGTTATGAGATGATGCGTCAGATGTATTCTAAAAACTACTCTGAAATGTTGAATCTATTTTATGGAATACAAATGTCGGTGATTACGGATCTTCACGACGCATCAAAAGTATTAAGTATATCTCCTGAACCGTTTTCGATTATATCGCTCTCGATACCCATCGTTGAAAACCCTGATAATGGAAAAACACGTATTCCAACATTATTTGACTGTTTTAGTCATTATTGTAAAGGAGAAGTGATGGAAGGTGACAACGCATGGTTCAACGATGAAACAAAGCAGTATCAAAACGTCAAACGAGGAATGATGTATTGGAGTCTTCCAAATATTATGATTATTGATTTGAAGCGTGTTCAATTTACAGAACGTGGGGCTGAAAAGGTGACGATACCAGTTGAGATTCCATTAAAAAATCTAAATTTAACTTCATTTGTGAATGGTTATAAACGTGAAAGCTATGTATATGACTTGTATGCGGTATGTAACCATCATGGGAATTTTAGTAAAAATGGTCACTATACCGCAACCATATGCACCGCCGATAATACATGGTATATGTTTAACGACGAAAACGTGAAAAAGGTGGAATTTACGAATGATACGATTACAAGTAACTTACCATACTGTTTGTTTTATAGGAAACAGCAAAATAAAACACAATAGATGATTATTATTATAAACGCATTATTATACCAACAATATATAGTGATATATTATTTTCATGTCGAATCAACAACCATCAAAAAATACACAAAATCCGGCACCAGCATCGGCACCGGCACTCGCACCCGCGAAAAGATCGTTCGATCCGGCTGGCGTATCAAATGACGCTATGCGTGCAGGACTTCATGAGGTAAGTAGCATTTTCGATTGGATCGATGGTAATATTGATAAATACATCGATATGCGTGTTATTATTTTAATTTGTGTCACCATTTTTATGATATATTTTGTCACGAATGCCTTAGCCGGTAATTCCGCGAATGATACACAAGAAGCTACGCTATTCGCGAATATCTCGATCCTTGAAATATTTTTATGGGCGATTTTTATCGTGGTTGTCGTTGTGAATGGGTTTCAGTATTTCTTTAATACAAACATTACGACAGAAATATCGAATCTTCTTTCTATGAAACCGGAAATCGTAATCTCTCAAACTCTGCCAGCTGAACCGGATGCTGTTGGCGGAGGCGGCGGTAGTGGTGATTTAGGAACAGGACCATCTCTCAAAATGCGAAAACAGGTTTTCCATATTCCAGCGAATATTTATGACTATGATAATGCGAAAGCGTTGTGCGAGGCGTATGGTGCTACGTTAGCCAACATCGACCAAATGGAAGAAGCGCACAAATCCGGCGCCGAATGGTGTTCATATGGCTGGTCCGATAACCAGATGATATTATACCCGACACAAAAATCGACATGGGAAGAATTACAAAAGAGCACCGACCCTACGAAGAAGAATAGTTGCGGCCGTCCTGGAATCAACGGAGGCTACATGAGCAACGCCGCTATGAAGGTGGGTGTAAATTGTTACGGTCCCAAGCCGGAAATCAACGCTGCGTCATCGAAATTAATGTCGAGTATTCAAAACTATGAAGCTGGAAAAATGTTGGACCCACTTCATGAGTCTCGTGTTCAGGAGATGAAGAACAAAATCAACGATGTCGTGATTGCCCCGTTTAATAAGGGAGCATGGTCGTTATTGTAATTATGCCAAGATATCCGGCTCCGAATTAGATAATTTAGTATGTATATATTATATAACATAGACATACTATCCCTATCCGCACTTGAACCCGATGTCGTCCCTTTCTATGAATAAAGTCCGTGGTCGTGCGTTAAATGCCAACGCTCAAAACACGAACAACTACTCGATGTGGATGGAGCCCCTTTCACACCGGGATTATCCCCTCACCTATATCAACAACCCGACCAATAATGCGGTTATCACGTCAAATGGTGTGAAGAATGTTGCGGTAGCACAGCCAGGGTTGTTATACAATCAAGCACGTTTGGATGTCAGCGGGTCGGTGAATCCGACAAGATGGACAACCGGACAAACAGTGAATACTGTGTTCTTGGATGCTACCCAAATCAGTCAGAGCAATTCTAATCTCACAGCAGGCACGCACACAGTAGCATCGGTTTCATACACCCCAGTTTCAACGAATTCTAGAATCATCATAGAATATCAAGCAAATTACGTGATTACAGGTTTTAACCAAGACTTGTTTGAGTCGTATATTATTATGGATGGAACAAATCAAGTCGCAAAACGAGAACAATATTTTGATAATAACCTTGGTGGAGGCGGTCGAAGTGGAACATTATTTCCTATTTCTGGTAGTATAACAAATAACCAGAATACAACCGCTCGTTCTATTATCATTCGTTTAGTTGTAGCTTCCGATTCTGTTAATTTTTCAGGTAGAGGTAATGCGTATGACGCATGTATGAAAATCACCGAAATCGCATTATAAAACAATTTCATTCGGTTTTGTCGATTCAATTCATGAATGTAGATAATCTCTCGGAAAGGGTTATTTACATTTACATTATCCGGTCGTATTATTCATCCGATCAGATCATTCCATATACGACCGCGCACGTTTTGTGGTGTTCTTGTTATGTTTCGCATCTTTGCGTTTTTCTATCGAACGACGATGTTTGCGTGTTTTTACATCATGCTGAACACGCTCGCTTGGTGTGACAAGTTCTAATAAACGATCGAATATATCTTTTGGGACAGGTTTTCGACACTCGGTGTCACTTTCTGAGTCGGTGTCGCTTTCATCAGTATCTGTATTGGTGTCAATTTGTTCAGCCGTCTTCGTTTTTTCAGATTCCGTCGCCGCTTCCGGAACTTCAAATGCGTAATTACGAGGACGAAATAATGCAGGCATCATAAACAACCCAGCAGGAACTGCTAAATCACGAAATAAGTCGCTGAACTTTTCGGGAATGAAATGGTCGTCATCGCCCCGAACCGCACTGACACCACCACCACCATGTTGTCGCTCTGTGTCATCGAGAGATACGAACAAAGGCATTTTATTTTGGTATAGTAAATTATTCACCTGATACCCACCTCCAATCATATTTCCATCTTTGTCTTGATGCAGCGTTAAATGTTGATCTGGATTAAAATACTGTTTCACTTCTGTTTTCATTTGTGATTCTTGTTTATATAATATAATGATATACTCTTGTAGTATCATTAGATTATGATTTCGCGATTTACAACGCTGTGAATACTATCCAACTTCCATTCCATTCCATTCCATTCCATTCCATTCCATTATTCGTTCGCATCTGCGCTATCGTCATCATCGGCTTCGGCTACTTTCGTCTTCTTATCATAAACCCTCTTAATTTCCATGGTTGTCTTTGTCTCTCGATTTTTCTTAATATACGTCATGATTTGTTCGACCTGTTTTCCATTTGTAATCAATTCAGATAAGCATTTTTCAATATAGGTCAGTGTAAGTGGAGCAGTAGTTTTCGAACTAACAAACTTCAACTTGCCGTCAGATATATTGACGGTTGCTTTCCCGAGTTGTTTTTCTTCAATAATTTCAAGTATTTCGTCGTTGATGACGGCTTTTTCGGTTCGAATATCGCGAACTTCTTCGGTTGTCGACTTAATTTTATTGTCAAGTTCGACCCAACGTTTGATTTTCAATTCAAGTGTTGGTGGAGTTGCAGTCGCACCAGTATGACCACTTACACCCGAAATATGGGTTGCTGTCATTATTGTTGTTGGATTCATCCGTAAATAGATATAATTATATACGAAATATGTTTATATCTTCTTATGTATTTATCTTCTTACGTTCTATAAATTATCTACCTGCGACGACGAGTGCGACGAGATGCACGGCGAAGATTGAATGAACGACCCATAGAACGATTTCCAGATCTACGGGATTGAACTGCCTTCTGTCCTAAATAAAGACCCAAAGGAACCAAAGCAGTTTCGACCGCAGTCATTAATCCGGGGATCATACCACCTTTCTGGTTACTACCTTGTAACTGACCAAGCTGGGATTGAGACTGAGACTGGCTGCTGCCACCACGCTTTCCACGTCGCCTCTTACCACCACCGACAATAGGCGAACCTTTCAAACTCGTGTAAGCTTCGGCACCAGCCACGGCACCAGCAACAGCACCTCCTGCCATAGCAGTCTTGAGACCAGCAGCGTCAGCGGCGTTAATTTCGGCACCTTGAAGTGCGCTACCACCAGTTTGTGGAGCGGAACTGTTTCCTTGGGAAGAAGCCATGTTATTCAAAAGCTGCTGAGCAATCTTTCCGGCTTGTTGTAATGTGTCCTGACTGACCTGAGGAACATCAGCACCACCAGTCTGGTACTGTTCTTGCTGCTGCTGTTCTTGCTGCTGCTGCTGTTCTTGCTGCTGCTGCTGTTCTTGGCTCTGGCTCTGGCTCTGGCTCTGGCGTTTAGAACGCTGGCGTTTAGAATGTGATTTTCGATGCATAATAACTGTTTATAAATTATATATAGAAATAATTTACTTACATTATGTATAAAATTAATGAAAGTTATTCCATTATTGTTAATTGGCCTTTTGATTCTGCCTGAATCGATTAATATATTTCCGTTCGGTCCATTTGGATTTGCCGATGCACATCCAATTCATGCTCCTATACTTAATAAACCCGATGGCAATAACTTAATTGGTGATCTTACATCTAACACAAAGACCGTTGTGAGAGGAAAGAACCCCCTAGAATGCGACGCATGCATGTTTTTAGCAAATGGCTTAAATCAAACCATCATCCATAATCCTAAGGTTGTTTCTTTTGTAACCACAGATATTGAACAAATATGCCAGGTATTGCCTTCAAGCGTCCAACAATTATGTATTAGTGCGGCCGAACAAGCAGTCCCAACATTGCTAAATCATCTTGGGGATTTTATTGCTACGGAAGGATGTTCCGATTTAGGAATATGTCATAATAATCACTCGTAATATATCAGTAATAATTTTATTGCGTCATACTAATTCGTTTCATCGTATTACGCAGTGCCTAAACTATCATGGATGTTTTCCAAGCCAACGATTCGTTTCAATTCGACAAATTATTGTTATCGCCCCCACAGCATATTACCAGCGGTTCATATCTCACACGATATTCATATTGTCAAAGTAAGCAACCTCTTTATATTCAAACAACGAAAACACTTTCAAAACAAGGTGTAGTAATTTCGGGTAAAAAGGCGCATATTGATTTAGTATTAACGTCAAACGACGAGGATACCGAATTCTTTGAATGGATGACAAATTTAGAAAAACGGTCAGTTGAATTACTTTATGAAAAGAGACATATATGGTTCACACAGGAACTGGATGAAACGGATATTGAGAATTCACTTGCGTCGCCTTTACGAGCATATAAGACTGGCAATTACTTGTTACGTGTAAATTTAGAACCAGCCCGTCATATTACGCCAAATACAAACATCCAACCGTTTTTGTGTAAAGTATTCGATGAAAATAAGAAGTCAGTATCCGTTGAATACATTAAGGCTGAACATTCTATTATATCTATCGTCGAGTTTCAGGGTATAAAATTCACCTCACGTAATTTTCAAATTGAGTTATTGTTACGTCAAGTATTAGTAATACCTGATGTTCCTTTATTTGAAACATGTTTAATTCGCGATGACGCATCCCGACAAGCGACAGCAGCGACAGCAGCGACGACTCAATCAGTTCAACTGTTCGAACCTTCCAGCTCGCACGATCAAAAAAATGATTTAGGCTTAGTTGACAATAAACATATGAATCTGCCTGATGAAACTTTGATCGATAAGATAAATGAAAGCACCAACACAAATATTGATACAGTTGGTAATGAAAATCTTGACGCACCTTTGATCGATGAAACTGAAAAATATATTTCAGAACGACCATTAAAACATTTTGAATACACAGAAGTTGATATTGATTTTAAAAATATACCTGATGTAATCGATGTAAATGAGCCAACATTTGAAGTTCCTGCTGTTCAATCAAAAATAAATAAACCAATTACATTAAAAAAACATAAGGACGTGCTTTATGAAATGTATAAAATCGCCAAACAAAAGGCCAACGAAATGAAAAGAGCTGCTATGCGCGCATATTTAGAAGCAAAAGAAATAAAGGCAAAATATCTATTGGATGATTTAGATGATTTAGATTCGGAAAGTTCCGACGACGACACCAAGAATTGATATTGAATACATTATTTTATCATTTATTTTATATACAATTAAATTATAAGAATGAGTTTTTTGTCTGATTTAGAGAAAACACTTCGTGCGAATCACATCCTTGTGATTTTGGGTGCGATTGTTCTTGTATATGCCGTTTATACCTATTCCGACCAAAAGTTCGTTGTCCCTTACGAACCTCTTCAGGGTGAGGCAAATGGCCGCCCGAACGCTCCTATGGTCGGAGGACAGCAGGTTGCCCCTGTTGCTACCACAGGCGCCAACGGTTATTCATCCGCGGATGCTATGACTGGTCAGGGGGGCGCTCCTGCTGGTGCTGCTAATCTTCCGGTCGCTAATCCGTCTGATCTTCTCCCCCGTGATTCTAACAATCAGTGGGGTAGCTTGAACCCTTCGGGCAGCGGCGACCTTCTTGGACAGAATCTTCTTTCTGCCACTTTCTTGACAGGTATCGACACCATCGGCAACACTATGAAGAATGCTAACCTTCAGTTGCGTTCTGAGCCCCCCAATCCTCAGCTGAATGTGGGTCCTTGGAACCAGAGCACTTTTGCTCCTGATCTGATGCGCACTCCTCTTGAATTGGGCTGCGGTGCTCAGTAAGCGCGTTCGGCCGCGTGCCACCGATTATTGCGCGTTCGGCCGCGTGTCATAACCGTCTTCGTGAAATATTATGTAATATTGGTTCAAGATTACATAAAATAACTGCGGCCGAACGCGCCTTAATCGGTGGCACGCGGCCGAACGCGCCCGATGTAATATTATGTAACAATATACATATACATATACATTGAACAGGTGGTTTCGCGGTCAAACGCAGACGATGTCCATTCTCTCGACACTTATTTTATTATTTGTTATATTTGTGTTATCGTTTATATTGATCCAAAATGTCATCGTGCCAGCTTTCGTAAATTACCAGCACGGTATCTTCATGAGCCCCGATTTTACGATCGGTCCAAGTCAAATTCAGGGTCTAGGATTATTCACAAAGCGCCCACGCAAAAAGGGCGAGAGATTATTCGTTGCGATCAACCCTGATGAAACCGTAACACCAATCGAAAGTAAAATCAACCACTGTCCAGGGAAAGATCGCGACGGGTTCATTCCACCTCGATCGGTTCTACCGAATACATATCTCTCGACAACCCCAGATAAAACCACAGGAGAATGGTGGGTTATTGCCGCCAATCACATCGAAGCCGGCGAAGAGCTCACCATAGATTATACATACACGCCAGATTTTATAAAAAAACCCGACCCCAACTGGCGGTGTCCGATACTATAATCTCTCGGTTATACAACGACATAGTCATCGATATGAAAATCTTCGGGATCGACTTGTGTCAGTATAAAGATATATTTGGTAGTCCGAGAGAAGGAGCACACGCATACCGTGTATTCGATATTGCGGTCGTAGATGTCGCTGCTACCGTTATCGTTGCGTTCATCATCTCTAGCGCATTCAATATCTCGTTCTGGAAATCTTTCGTCACACTCTTTATCATAGGGATTATCGCTCATCGCGCATTCTGCGTGAGAACCACGGTGGATAAGTGGGTGTTTCCAAATGTATGAAACAAAACAAAATATCTTGTTATATAAATATCGAAGTCGATTGTTCGTATTTATATAACAACAACGTAATGTTCAAAACAAGTGTTTTCGGATATATTATTATTATTTTTATTATTGTTGTATGCTTGAAAATCTACCAAGAGTCTGATACGTTTCAGTTAAAATGTATCGTATCAAAAGTGGATGGAAATAAATATTGTGTTCGCGAACGCGCGAAACTGGAACTCGCAGCCGATCTTCTTGCGACAGTAACCCAAAAGATGAGGAAGGTCGTGAAGCATATGGGAGATACATACCCTGACCGAGAGAATGTGAAACGTTTAGTGAAAAACTTCCGACCTGAAAAAATAAGCGAGACGTTGCCGACGAGTGAATATACCGCATATAGTGAGAACAAGGGTGAGAAGCTTGCGTTTTGCGTGAATACCACAAAAAAGGGAAATAAACTCATCGATGAAAATACACTCACATTCGTCGCACTACATGAATTGAGTCATATCATG
>Ga0255211_1000323_pt1 | contig 17812 bp, 22 predicted proteins | sample Miss_Yuk_RepB_8d_FD_183036 | JGI IMG/M metagenome (GOLD analysis project Ga0255211, IMG submission 183036) | Freshwater microbial communities from Mississippi River, Louisiana, United States - Miss_Yuk_RepB_8d | ecosystem: Environmental > Aquatic > Freshwater > River | place: USA: Louisiana...
CACGCAAATATTATTAAACGATTAACACGCAATACAATCAAAATAAATAATCTTTATTTAGATTGTAATTCTATTATTTATGACGCAGTTCATAATACAGATTTTGGGAAGCTTACTGATTCTGAAGCAAATACAATTATAAAATCTGTTATTTTTAAGATTGACGAATATATTAGTTTAATTCAGCCAGATAATTTTATTTTTATAGCGTTTGACGGCGTAGCGCCAGTTGCTAAGCTAGAACAACAACGTGAACGCAGATATAAATCATTATACCAAAATCAAATATCCAAATCAATATTTAAGAATACAAAACCTGACCCATGGAATACTACTGCTATTACACCAGGAACTGTATTTATGAGCGATTTAAATTCTCAAATTAAAAGGTATTACACTGACCCTAAAAAATATAATGTTAAAAGCATTATTCTTTCTACAAGCGATAAATTTGGCGAAGGAGAACACAAACTTTTTGACTTTATAAGAAGTTATCCAGAACATCATAAGAACTCATCAACAGTTATTTACGGGTTAGACGCTGATTTAATAATGCTTTGTATTAATCACCTTCCTATTAGCGATAAAATTTATTTATTTAGAGAGACACCTCATTTTATTAAGACAATTAATTCAGAACTAGACCCTAACGAAACTTATTTTATTGATATTCCAGAGCTAGCAAACATTATTACTTTGGATATGAATAACGGACAAGAGCTTACAACCGAGCAACAAAAAAATAGAATATATGATTATATATTTTTATGTTTCTTTTTAGGTAACGATTTTATGCCACATTTTCCTTCTATTAATATTCGGACTGGAGGAGTAGATAAAATGATAAACGCATATAAGGCTACTATTGGAAATACTAACGAAAATCTTACTAATGGAAAGGTTATTTATTGGAAAAATGTTAGAACATTAGTTAAACATTTGGCTGATTTAGAAGAAACTCATTTTAAAAATGAAATGAAATTGAGGGATAAGAGAGAAAAGACATTTTTGCCAGCAGATACTCCAGAAAATATATTCAAGAAATTTGATGTTATCCCTACTTATGAGCGTGAATTAGAAAAATACATTAATCCTTATAAAAATGGATGGCAAGATAGGTATTACAAAGTTTTATTTAATATTGATATTGATGAAACTAGAAAAAAACAAATATGTATAAATTATTTGGAAGGATTAGAGTGGACTATGAAGTATTACACTACTGGATGTCCTGATTGGAGATGGTGTTACAATTATAGTTATCCGCCACTTTTAATAGACCTAATTCATTTTATCCCTTATTTTGAAACAGATTTAATTGAAAATAAAAAGCCTAGTCCTGTTTCTGAATTGGTACAATTATGTTATGTGATGCCTAAACAAAGTCTTAAATTGTTACCTGAAAAGCTTTATAACTCACTTATTGAAAATAAAAATCACTGGTATAATTCAGATTGCGAATTTGTTTGGGCTTTTTGTAGATATTTTTGGGAATCACATGTCCAACTTCCAGAAATTGACATTAATGAATTAGAAAAATTTGTTAATGAGAATAAATAAATTTTAAATGTTTCTTTAAATTCAAAATAATGAAATATATTATTTTTAAAATAACTTAAAGAACTTATTAAAAAATTACAAATTTTTGTCTGAAAAAGTGAATCGAAAAAGTAAAAATGGACATTTTTTTTGTCCATTTTTGAAAAGTGGCCTTTGACTTTTGCGAAAAATTTAATTTTACTGCATATTTTAAAATTAGCGTCTGCTGACTTTTTATAAATTTTTTATTTTGTTAGCATAAATTTTTTTTATTTTTTTAAAAAAGGATTTAGGAGATTTTTATGTAACTCTAATATAAGTTACAAATGATGACACAAAAATCTCCAAAATCTCCAAAAAAATTTATTTGTGAAAAATGTGATTATAAATGCTTTAAACAAAGTGAGTGGGACAAACATATTTTGACACTGAAACACCTAAAAGATGACGTTGAGTTACAAAAAAATCTCCAAAATCTCCAAAAATTTACATGTGTTTGTGGTAACACTTATAAATATAGACAAGGATTATGGAACCATAAGAAAAAATGTTTAAATAAAAAAGAAGAAATTAATAACACAAATGAAAATGAAGATGTAGATTTATCTGATAAAAATCTAATTCTTACATTAATCCAGCAAAATAATGAGCTTCAAAAACAAATGTTAGAAGTTATTAAAAATAGTTCAAATACTAATATTAATAATACTGTAAATAATAATAGTCATAACAAAACATTCAATCTGCAGTTTTTTTTAAACGAAACCTGTAAGAATGCTATGAATATTATGGATTTTGTTGATTCAATTAAAATTCAGCTATCGGATGTTGAAAGCATAGGTGAATTAGGTTATGTGAATGGAATGTCTAAGCTTATAATTAAGCATCTTAATGCTTTAGAGGAAAATATGAGGCCAGTCCATTGTAGCGACCCTAAGAGAGAATCCTTATATGTCAAAGATGCAAATGTATGGGAAAAAGAAGACCCTGAAAATAAGAAAATTAAAAAGGCAATCAAATACATTTCTCATAAGAACATTTGTGCTTTACCAGAATGGAAAGCCAAATATCCAGATTGTATTTACAGTGACTCTAAAAAGAGTGACCAATATAATCATATTGTAGTTGAAGCAATGGGAGGTTCTGGTGACAATGATGATGAAAAAGCGGATAAAATTGTAAAAAAAATAGCAAAGGTTGTTACAATAGATAAAGGCAATTAAAAATAAAATTAAGGTAATTCAAAATCCCTGTATATTTAAATAAAATTGAATTATATTTTAATATATTTATATAAATTAAAATACTAAAATGTCTAGTCACGAATTACAAACAGTTATTGATTATAAAAATGATGAGAATTATATAAAAATTCTCAATAATTATATAAAAGATTTTATTAAAAATGAAGGAAGTTGTTCTTTAAAAAAATTAATTGAAATTACACATTCAAATTTTAGTGAACTAAAAAATTTTTGTGACGTAAATACAGAAAAATTAAAAATAACATCAGTAAAAGATAAAGGATTAACAGGAAAAATTGTTGAATATTATTTATTTGGAAATTTACCAAACAGTGATTCATCGCCTGACATGAATTACGGAGATGTTAAAACAACTCATTTTAAAAAAATAGGTAAAACAGATAGTAAAACATTTAACGCAAAAGAAAGATTAACGTTAACAAATTTTGGAGACCCAGAAAAACAATCAAATATTGATACAATATCAGATAAAAATTCACTACAAGAAACAAAATATTATGGTAAGATTAAAAATGGTATAATTTTAATTTTTGAAAATGAAAAAAGTAATTTTGATACAATTGAATCATATTATGAAAAAAAAATTATAGGAATTGTATTTTATAATTTAGACAATATATTTGAAAAAAATAATGATGTAGAGCAGGTATTTCAATCAGATTTTATAAAAATAAAAACATGTATATTAGAAAAAAATGTATCACAAGCAGGTCAACAATATTTACACATTCATCCACATGGATGTAAAAATGGAAAAACACGTGCTTTTGGATTTACAAATAAGTTTTTAACAAAATTGGTTTCAATTTATTTAGATTTGCCATTAATAACAAAAGGAAGAAGCGAATATATTGAATTTTAATATTTTAATAATATTTTCTCAGCAAGTTTACAATATTCTTCACTAATATCAATTCCTATATACTTTCTTTTATTTTTTTTTGCCATTTTGCTCGTAGTTCCTGAACCCGAAAAAGGGTCCAATACAATATCGCCTTGATTACTCCAACTAATAATATGGTCTTCAGCTAATTGTTCTGGAAATATTGCTGGATGTTCGTGACTTTCAGCATCCTTTGAATTAAAACCTTTTCCTACATTATATTTCCAAATATTGTTTCTAGGTGAAAATTCTGGAACAGGTTTAATATCTGCGGTTTCTTGTAATTCGCCGTTTTTTAATCTGTTTGTATTTTTTCCCCAATTTGTATATCCAGCCCATTTATTAGGTTTATCGCAAATTAAATTGACATTTTTAATTTTATCTTTACAAAATACAAACATATATTCAAATATTTGCGTGTACCTATTTCCATCTCTTCTGGCTGGGAAAGACGATGTGTTTTTTTCATAAATCATAGTATCATGTAATTTAAATCCAACTTCCATAAATTTTAATGCTTGACGAAATGATGTTCCTGATTCACTGCCATTATTCGTAGCATCGCCAACAACCCAAACAACAACTCCACCAGATTTTGTAATACGAAATAATTCAGCAATTATAGTATTTAAAACAGTATCATTAAAATTATACCCTTTATAATCTCTGATATCGTCATATGGAGGACTAGTAACTGTTAAATCTATGCTATTAGGCGGAATTTCTTTTAGCAATTTTTCAGAGTCTTCATTAATAATTTTATTAATGAAGTCATCAATTGATTTTGTTTTTTTAACAATTTCATTTTGAATATTATTATCTTCTTCTATAATTAATTTAGTTTTTTTTATCACTTTGCTTTTTTTAGGTTTGCTTACAGTTTGATTTGAAATATCCATTTATTATATAATTACATTAATAACTTTAATATTATTTTCAATCAATTTTTTTATTAATTATTTAAAAATAATAAGATTAAAAATAATATTAAATATAAAAATATCTATTATAATGAGCAAAAAAATAATTAGCGAAATTGCGAACAGAGACGCTTTTTTTCATTTACTCGGTCATAATCCTGGATTAATTATTTTAAAATTAGGAGCAACATGGTGCGGTCCTTGCCAACAAATTAAGCATATAGTTCACGCATTTTTTGCGAGTTCTCCTGCTAACGTTGTGTGTGGCGACATTGATGTAGACGAAAGTTTTGATTTTTATGCGCTTTTAAAAAGTAAAAAAATGGTAAATGGAATACCAGTTATGCTTTGTTATAAGAAAGGCAATAGTACTTATATTCCAGATGATATGGTTACAGGAGCTGAACCAAACGCACTACATGCTTTTTTTAAGAGATGTGGAAAACATTTAATGGATGTAAGTGCTGTAAACCCAATTCCTTCACAGATAAAAAAATAATATATATATACAAATAATGTAAAGACATTTTAAACATATTAGTTAAGAACAAATGAATATTAATAATGCTATGAATAAAGTTGTATTTAGTGGTGTATGCGGTTGGACTATATTAGGATTTAAGCGTGGAATTGATTCGTATAAATTTAATTTTTTAAATGATGAATTAGATAAAAATAAAAAATCCGAAACTCCTAGAAGACCTTTATATATAAAGGAAGCATATTGGGGGGTTGTTGGTGCAGTATTTTATATAACCCCTGTTTTATGTTTTGTCGCAGCATACAAAGAAATATACAGATTAGAAGTAAATTTAAGAGGGTTAGAAGATGAAAAAAAAACTCGTTTTTATAATGAAATATTTTAGATTATAATATATTTATTTTATTATTCAATAGTAGCAAATCCTTTTACAATAGCAGTTTTTGTTTTTGATTCTATTGACTTATAATTATACTTATCATAAACATCACAATTAATAATTAAATTAAATATATTTTCTTGAATATCTTCTTTTGTAAATCCCATGTCTAAACACTTAACTACAAATTTTGTGACTTTTCCCTTTGTTTTATCATTGAAAAGGCTTTCAAATAATGTAATTAAAATATTATTTAAATATTCAATCCTAAAAATTAAATTACTTATTTTATATTGACCAAACTTAACAGAAAGCTCTTGAATAGCCCTTTTATTTTTGCTTTTAGTAGACGTTTTTCCTAAGAATGTTGGAAACTTTATTTGCGCTTTATTATGGCAATTAGATGTAGCGCTTATACAATTTATAGCAATATGTGGCATTAAATCCCAATTAGTAGCTTCAATGTCGCTTTCAAAAAGGTCAATATTGCTTAGGCAATCCGCAGCGGTAAATAAATTATCAAGATTTTTTAATTTATTTTCTTCACTATTGTTTGGACTTTTTATAGTATTATTAATATAATTTTCATGAATCATTAAAGGAGATAAATCAGTATCGAGCCAAAACGTTTTGTATTTTTTTTCAAAATCGCTCGTTTGAGAAAGCAAAATATTTGCCATATCAAATATACCTATTTGAGTGCTATCTTTGTCAAGTTTTATTTCACTATTATGATTGTAAAATTGTAAATTATTTAATGTATTTCTAATGTCATTATTAGAATTTTCAATAAGTATTTTAGCATTTATTTCAGATATTAAAATTTTTTCTTTTTTATAAATTGGATTAATAAAATTATATATTTCATTTGTGCTAGGATTCCTAAATTTTACATCTTCGCAATATGTAGCAAATGTTTTAAACGCCTGATTATATCTATCATTACATGTACATATTATTGGAATTTTGGTTTCTTTTATACATTCAATTAAAGCAGAAATAAATCCATGGTCGCTCAAACAATCTAAATCATTAACAACAAGAGCATTTTTCTTTCCAAAAACAGTTTTAACAACTTGTAACATAGGTTTAATATTATTTTTGATGTATTCTTTATCGCGTTCATCGTCTGAATTAAGTTCAACAATATTATATTTCAAGTTTTTTAAAATAAGGTCAATAGCAAGTGTTTTTCCAATTCCAGCATTACCAGAAACAAGCAAACATTTTTTTGTATTTTTTACATTATTTTCAATATTTAAAATCCATTGCTGAATAGCATTAATATTATTTTTATTTCCAACAATACCATTAATATCGGTAGGTTTATATCTTTGAGATAACATAATTAAATTTATTTATTGTAATATTATAATAAATAAATAATTCTTATTCAATTTTATTTATTTTTGATTATTTATGTGACTAAATTAATTTTTTGAATACAAGGAGTGTTTCCATGTGTATGACCATCATCAAAATAAATGCGATATACTATTTTACAAGGAATAGGATAAATTGGTTTAATAGCTTGAAAATGTCCATTATTTTTGCTAAATATGAATTCCCAAATCGTAACTTCATTTGTAATTGGAATTCTAATTTTTTCATTTGTATTGCTATCAGTAAAAAACAATTCCTTTATATCTTTACATTCAAATTGTCTAGAAACCATTTTATACAAATCTAAAAGTGTTTGCTTTTTATAAATAATTAAAAATTCTCCATAACCGCATAACTTTGTAATTTCAAATATAAATTTATCATTTTGGATTTTATCACAATAATCTTTAAATTTTAAATTATATTCGGTTTCAGGGTCCATTATTATTTAATAATTCGAATATTTCTTTAAGTAGGTTTAAAATATATATTATGCGAAATTTTCTTTTGAATATCCAATAACGGCGCAAGCAATTCTCTTACCTGCGTTGCCTGTTTTTAAACTTTCCGCGTTTCCACCTTTTCCACAATCGTCTTCGTCTTCATGAATAATTAAACCCCGGCCAATAATATTACACTTAGTTCCTCTAAGTTTAATAACATTATCATAAAATGTGTATTTTGCTTCACCTTTATTATTTGTTTTTATATTACCTAAATCTCCAACATGTCTTTTACTCATACCAGGACATCCATGAGTATTTCCATAAGGGTTGAAGTGAGCGCACATACTAGTACATTTATCTGTTAAATCGCCTGCTTCGTGGACATGAAAACCGTGTAAAGAATTAGGAATTAAGCCGCTAATATTTAAATCTATTTTAACCCTATTATTATTTAAATCTTCTGTAAATTTGACAGTTCCCTTAATAATATCATTAAATACAGCAATAGCATATATAGGTTTATCAGTCATTATACTATATAAATAATATATAATTAAAAAACAAAATATAACTAATAAGGATATATAAAAATTTATTATTGGTTTCATTATGTATTATATTTTGAAATTAAAATAAACTAATGAGTATTTAAAATGTAGAAAGGTAATAATATGTTTAAATCAATAAGTATTTAAAAATTTTATAATTAAATACTTATATATTAATGGATTTGAATATAGAAAATTATGATTTAGATGACATTTTAAAACTTTTTAAAATATCAAAGAATTTTACAGAAGAAGATTTGAAATCAGCAAAAAAAATTGTTTTAAAGACACATCCAGACAAATCAGGGTTGCCACCAGAATATTTTCGATTTTATTCTCAAGCATATAAAAAGGTTTATTTTATTTGGAAATTTAAATCATCAACAAAGGATAACAATTTAAAAACTTATGAAGAAATTGCTAGCGATGAAAAAATTGGTCATTTTAGCAATCACAAAAAGGATAAACTGTCAGATTTTCTCTCTTCAAACCATTTGAAAGAAGGCAAAAACTTTAACAAATGGTTCAATGAACAGTTTGAAAAGAATAAAATACAAAGTGAAGAAGAAACAAATGGATATGGTGAATGGTTAAAATCAAATGAAGACGTTGATGATGAAAAACGAATTTCTTACACGCAAATGGGTGAAGAGATTGAAAAAAAGAAACAACAAGTCCGTTCATTAGTAGTTCATAAAGGAATAGATGAATTTTATTCAGGATTTAGTGGAGCTAGTAATTTAACAGGTGATAATCCAGAATGCTTTGGCTCTGATTTATTTAGTAGTTTACAATATGAAGATTTAAGAAAGGCGCACGTAGAATCTGTTATTCCAGTTACTATGGATGACTATAATAATGTGAAAAAATTTAAAAACTTAAATGAATATAATAATTATAGAAATTCGCAAGATATTGTCCCATTATCAGAATTACAAGCGGCTGAATATTTAAACAATAAAAATAAATATGAAGAAATACAAACTACCAATAGAGCATATAAATTAGCACAACAACTAGAAGAATCAAATAAAAAACAAAAAGAATTTTGGGGTTCTATAATGAAAATTAAAAACTAATAATTTTTTTATTTGTATATAGGCAAATAAAATATAATAGTATAATATATGAAGTCAATTATTAATTATGTTATACTTTTTTTTATTCTTATTGTTCTAGGTATATTACATAAAAAATATGAAGAAAAACGAATACGTGAAGAAAATAAAGATACTTCTGAAGCTATCCGTAATTATTTATTAGATGATGTAACTTTAGGTAAGAGTAAAAAGCCAATATTATGGCTTCACGTTCCTTATGAATATAATTCAAGAAAATGGTTGAGTTTTGGCTCACGAAGCTCTTTTGAATTAAATCAACCTTATTTATATTTGACAGTTAGAAGTATAATTAAAAAATGTGACCAGTCTTTTACAATTTGTATTATTGATGATAATTCATTTGAGAAATTGTTGCCAGGATGGAATATTGATATGTCAAGAATTTCTAGTCCAATTTCAGACAATATGAGAAAATTAGGATTGCTGAAATTAATACATAAATACGGCGGTCTAAATTGTCCTATTTCATTTTTATGTATGAAAGATTTATCTGGATTGTATGAAAAGGGCACACGAGGAGAGAAAATGTTCTTATGTGAAAATATTGATAAGAATGTTACATCTGCTACATATGATTTTTATCCTGACTTGAATTTTTGCGGAGCACCTAAAAATAATGAAACTGTAAAAGAGTTTATTGATTTTATGCAAAGAATTGTAGCAAATGATTTTACTGCTCAAAGTCAATTTTTAGGTGATTTTGATAGATTTGCGAATAAAAAAATCCAAAATGGTAAAATAAATATGATACCAGGAATAGATGTAGGGATTAAAACAATTGATGATAGACAAATAAAAATAGAAGATTTAATGTCAAATAATTACTTGAAATTATACCCTCAAACATATGGAATATGGATTCCTGCGGACCAAATTTTGAATAGAAGAAAATATGAATGGTTTGCTCGTCTTAGTCAAAAACAAGTATTAGAAAGTGATACCATATTAGGTAACTATTTCTTAGTCAATTTGGGAGATGAAGGTCCCAACATTTTGGAGCCTTTGAAAGTTAAGCCTGATTGGGTCGGGTTTTGGAAAACACCTTTGTATCCAGGGCTTTATTCTTTAAAACCTAATATGCTCGGCGATAATATGACTAAATTACCTTATACGGGACGTTAAAAAACAATATCATTGAAGCAAGAATCTTTATCAAGCAATTCTTGTGTTTCAGTAAATCCTCCAATGAATTGTCCATCTTTAAAGACCATAGGAAAAGTTCTATGTTCTTTATTTGCTTTTTCTTTAATAAAAGAGAGAAATGGTTCTTTGTTTTCGAGCAAGTAAATACTGCTATCTATTTCTAAGAAACAAATTTCTTTTTCAATTAATAATTTTTTTACTTTCGTACAATAAGAACAGTCTCTTTTTGTATAAATAGTAAATCCTTTTTCCAAAGGGTCAAAAAAGTCCATTTTATTAAACTAATGATATTGTATTTAAATGCTTATTTTTATTTATAAAAAAATATAAATATACATATAAATATAAATATAAATGCCAACAATGAAGGAACTTCAAGAACTTGCAGAAAAATATAATTTAACTCGTAGCGGCACTAAAACACAAGTCGCAAATCGAATTTATTCTTTGCGAAGTATATATTTATCTAAAAAAGACAGAAAAATGTTAGAGGATTTTTTACATATTTCTAATATTAAAAAGGAAACCAGAGAAAGAAAATCATTACCAAAAGGTTAGCTTGTATATCAAGTTATTTAATTAATATATTTAATAAACAAACTTAAATATATTACATTAAATATAATTATCATAAAGAATGTCAACCCAATCTGTTAATTATCCTACTGATTGCTTAGTGCTTAGAATTGATGAATTTGATTATGATACACGCGAATTAGATACTTCAATGTACATTTTGTATGACGTAAATGAGGAAGTATATGTTATTAGAGGAAAGCGTACTAACACATGGACAACATATTCTTTTTATTGTGATACAATGCATGATGTAAAGGATTTTTTAAGCACTGTAATTTGTAAGACAAATTTATGGACTTATAATTTATACAGTTGTGATAATTTACACCTGGACTCAGATGATATTACATTTGGTTCTTTAGAGAATAGCGTTTCAAAAGAAAACGAAATTGTTGGTTATGATTTAAAAGAATATAATAAAAAGACTTTAAAGAAAATGTTAAGAATATTAAGAAATGTGTATAATTATTATTAATTTTGTAAAATAGAAATATATAATTATGAACGATATAAAATCATTGTTAATTGCTACAACTGTTTTAGCAATTGGAGGTTTAGGATTGTATATGTATAAAACGGAAGAAAATGAATTAGATTATAAGGATGATTATACTGAATCAGGTTCAGAATTAGAATCTGAATTAGATTTAGATTTAGATAACTTAGAAGAAGAAGAATTAGAAGATTTAGATAATTATTCTCCGAAAAAATCAAAAAAAGGTACTAAAAAAAATATAAAAAAGAAAAGCGGAACAAGAAAAAAATATTAAATTATAATTTTTTATTTTATTATACCATTTAGAATACTTATTAGTAATATATATTTATTATTAATAAATAATTAATAATATTCAGCATCTGAATCAATATCATCAACACTATAATAAATAATAGGGTCAAATTCTTTAACAATGCCATCTTTTATCGCATTACGCATTATAATAGATGATTGAGTGCCAATAGGATTTATTTTCCAATTGTATTTATCAAAGCCATAAAACATTTGATATAAATCAGTTCCTCTATTAGTTTCTAATCCTTGAGTTAAACTCTTTATAGATTTAATTCTTTCCATTTCATTGCTACCATTTGACAAGTAAGCAATTCTAAGTTCATATAAAACTTGATAATTTTTTAGGCAAACTAAACTGCCAGTTATTCTAGCACATCTAGTAAAAGACACATTATATCTCCATAATGTTTTTGAATCATCATTATATGTTAATACATTTTTATCCATTAAATCAATTTTTGTTTTTATCGCATGCGATTCATGTGTTCCCAAACCAATAAATAATAATAATATTTTGTTTTGAATATCATTAGGAATATTGCATAATCCTAGTAATAATGAGGCTTGATTAAAATTTAGCATTTATATTTTATTTTATTGTAATATACTTTAAAAAGATATAGACAAAGTATATCAATTTTTTTAAATATTAAAATAAAATAAAATAATATTAAAAATAAATATAATAAATAATTTCATAATTCGATTTATCATATTTAATCTGTGATGTATATATTATTTTATTTGAATTACAAATTTGTCGTAATACAGTAGTAAAACTATTATAAGTAACTTTCTTTTCTAAATACTTTCTTTTAGATAAATGATAATACGGTTTACATTCTTCTAAAAATTTATTTATTTCTTCATTAAATAACCCTTTTTTAAAAGAGTTTGAATCAAAAAAATAATGTTTATCATTTTTAATACATAATGAATCCAATAAATCAAATAATTTTTCAGGTGGAATTATATTTTTAAAAATCTGCGTAGACATATTTATAATAGTTATTATAGTTTAATATTTAAATTATTTAAAAATCTTAATTAAATTATTAGTGAATAATGCTAATTCAATCTCATCTTCATGTATATTATGAAAAATAGTGATATATTTACAAATGAAAGGAATGAGATTATACTTTTGTTCTTCTGTGATGTTTTTAGTATTTTTAATAAAGAGAAAATAACTATCTAAAATGTCCATAACGGAATAACCTTTATCATAAATTTGATAAATGAGCTTTATCGCTTCATCTAATTTATTATTTTTAAGCAGTTCATTGTATTCTTCAAATGTTATAAAACTTATATTAGTACATAATTTAACAGCAAGTTCGTATGTAATTTTTTGATTTAATAATTTGAATTTTTCCATATAATTCAATAAAATTTTAGCTGCGCTATTAGATATATCAAGAATAAATTCTTCTGCTTCATTATCCATTTCGATATTTTCACTATTTTTAATTTTTAAAATAATTTTCCTTAAATTTTCTCTCTTTAAAGGGTTAATTTTGATTATAATAAATCTAGATTGAAGACTTTCAATTACCTTTTGTGTATTACTACAAGAAGATATAAAATGGACATTATGACTAAATTTATCAATACAATTTCGAAATACTTGTTGGCTTTGTTCATTAATAATGTCAATATCATCTAATACAACAATTTTTTTCTTATTTTTAATGGTAGAACATGTTTGACAAAATGTTTTTACATCACTCCTATAATAATTAATTCCTTGTTCTTTAAGACTATTAATATACAAAACATTTTCTTCATAATCCTTTGGATTACTCCCAGCATAATATTCTCTTATAATGGCATTTAAGAGAGAAGTTTTTCCAGATGCCATATCGCCAATTAACAAAATATTTAAATTATCCATATTAATTAAAGTTTTCAAAATTTCTATAATTTTATCATCAATTTCAAAATCTTTAAAATAAATAGGTTGGAATTTATCAATAAATAGTTTTTCTTCTATTTCCATAATATTTATAAGTTATTTATTATTTAAGTATATCTCAAATAATATTATTAAATGCCTGAATCTTTTTATAATATTTTAGGTGTGCCAGAAACTGCGAGTAAAGATGAAATTAAAAAAGCATATAGAAGTCTTTCTCTCAAATTACATCCAGATAGAAATCCAAATAATTTGGAAGCAGTAAGTAAATTTCAAAAAATAAATGAAGCTTATGAAACTTTAGGAGACGACCAAAAAAGAGAAGAATATGATATGATAAATAAAAATCCTTTTTTTAGAATGGCTAGCCAAGGAGGTGGAGGAATGGATAGTCCTTTTCAAGATATGGACGACATTTTTAGTGCTTTATTTGGTAATGTTTTAGGTTCTATGCCAAATATATCTAGTAGGAGTCCAGGAATGCGATTTGGAGGCCCAGGAGGCCCAAGAATTCATGTATTTAGGGGTGGTCCTCCAATGGATTTTTTTCAAAAACCGCAACCTATTATTAAGACAGTAACAATAAATATGGAACAAGTATTATTAGGTGCTACGATTCCAGTTGAAATTGAACGTTGGATAATAGAAAATGAAAATAAAGTATTTGAAAATGAGACTATTTATGTAACAATTCCAAAAGGTGTAGATGATAATGAAATTATAATGCTAAAAGAGAAGGGAAATATAGTGAATGATGATATGAAAGGAGACCTAAAAATCTTTATTAAAATAGAAAATACAACGCAATTTAAGAGAAAAGGAATTGACCTGATATTAAAAAAGTCGATTTCTCTCAAAGATGCCCTTTGTGGATTCAGTTTTGAGTTGAAATATGTAAATGGAAAGGTTTATACGTTAAATAATAATAGCGGCAGTATTATACCTTCAGGATATGTAAAAACCATTCCTAATATGGGATTAACACGTGAAGGACATACTGGAAATTTGCTAATACATTTTATTGTAGAATTCCCTGAAAAATTGACCGAAGAACAAATTAAATCATTAAAAGAAATTCTATAAATTAAGTATTTTAATAAAAAACAACTTAAAGACAATTAATTATTGTAATATGGGGAGGGGGATAAATAAAAAGCATTCATTGGTACAGATGTATTCTTTTACATCTTTTCTCATTTAAAACGCCCACGTTGTAACGCGTAAATGAGTAAAGGTGACTGTTGCCATTGCGCATTTTTAATGCGAAATGGTGTAAATAAGAAAACAATTTCATTATGAAATATGTAAGCATTGTTCCATTAGGCAGTTTTCCTGGATGAGTTTTATTGTCAGATAAAACATTTGCTAAAATTTTTTTTTGTATTGCTTTAAGCGGGTGTAAAAATTTGGTTGGGTTTGGATGTTGGGTTGAAATGGGTTGAAATGGGTTGATAAATTTAAGCAAATAATATGTTTATTCTCCTCTCTTATATGCTTTCGTAGCACAGATGGTTAGTGCATTCGCTTTGTAAGCGAAAGGTCCTGGGTTCAAATCCCAGCGGAAGCTAATATTATAATTAATTATTCAAATACTTAATTATAAAACTAAATTATTTTATTTATAATATTGCCTTTTTCATTATAGACCCAAATTTCATAATTATATCCTAATTCTTTTGCTGCTTTTTGTTTTAACAAGACATTTTCTTTTTTTAAAGTCCATAATGATTTTACTTCAATACATTTATTTTGTGAAGGAATAAAAATATCTACAAAATGTCTATGTTTAGTTCCTTCTAAATCGTAATACCAAATATCAGGAACATTTTTACACCCTGTTACAATATCATCTTCATTAATTTTTTCAATATTAATTATATCATTTAAAGCAAATGGTTCGTAACCTTGTACTTTAATTATTTTTCCTGATGGGAAAATATATTCTTTCATTAAATACCCATTTTTTGACGCTTTTTCAGAAAATTCAGGGTATTGTATTGGAAATTCAACACCATACTTATTCAAGCAATTTTCACGTTTAACATCTTGTATTTCTTTAGATTTTGATATATGGTCTACACCATATCTTTCTAGTACAGTTTGTTTAATTTTATTTTTAATATAAACTGAACTACGATATTTGTCTGTTCCATATTTTTCAAAAAGTTCTTGTTTTTTATCAATCAATGATGGTGGCAATTTTTTATTTTTTTCAATATATTTCAAATTATTAGTTTCTTTTATTTTATCTTTTATTTCTTTCAATTGATTAATATTTTTTACACCATATTTATTTAAACACGTTGAAATTTTTTTTTCTTTTATTTCTTGTAATTGACTAATGTGTTCTACACCATATTTGTTTATTATTGTTTTTTTATAATTTTTTAATCTTTGTTTACTAGTACATTCTTTACAAGTAAATACTTTTGTTTTATATAAAATATGGAATTTTTTATTAAACAAATTATCACAATCTTTATTTATACATTTACTGGTTAATTTTACATTACAATTAACCTTAGTATTTTCAAAATTTTCTAATATGTTTAAATTATTTTCTTTGCAAAAAATCTTTAATAAATCAATATTATATTTTATATCGCAGGTCATTATTATAATTTATATAAATATTTTATTTTTATATAGTTAATCTAATTAACTATATAATTCCTAGATATTTTGAATTTCTTTATTTTCATTTATTTTTTTTAATTTTTCTTTTTTATTTAGATATGCTCTCCTTGCGTATTCTTTTTTCTTCTCTTGAGATAATGTAGCATTGTAATTTATTTTTTCTTTATATTCCTTAACTTTCTGTTTATGTTTTTCCTTATTTTCTTCATAATATATTTTATTTTTTAATGGCGCTGTATAATGCTTTAGATGTTCTTTAGTTTCTTTTAATTCAATTTCAATTTTAGCAATTTTTTCTTTTAATTCATTATTTTCTTTTAACAATAATTCATAATTTATTGACATTGTATAATATATACATTAATATTTAAACTATTTAAAGAGTTATATAAAATTATTTTTGACTAACGGTTAGGACATAAAATATTTAAAATTGTAGTCTATTTGTTAAATGATATCTAAGAAAAAAAATTGAAATGATTTTCTAATACTTAAAATTAATTATAGCTATTAAAGGACTTATTTAAATAAACGAAATATATAAAGATGTCAAGAAATCTTAATTACGGAATTGTAGAAATGAAAAAGAATAAAGGAAAATCAAAAGATATTAAATGTTTAAATAAAGAATCTAAGAAAAAACAAAAAAAAGAAATTAATTATGATTACGATAATTATCATGAACAATGGTCTAATATCGAAATTAATTTAAATCGCGATTATGACGAATTTGAGGATAATGGTTATTTTATGGACAATCAAGAAGCGAATAATTCTAATATAAAAGAAGACAAAGACATTGAAGATAAGTTCTCAGACCTTGAAGATTATGAAAAAACAAATGAAGCAATATACGATTATGTTTGCGGAGATGATTCTCAATATGACGACATTGATGAATTTTTACAGCCAATTGTGCCAAAACATATTGAATTACAAGCAAAAATTAATATTTTGGAAGAAAAATTGTCTTTAGCACAAGAAACAATATATCAACTTCTTGGAGGTCTTTTCAATCATTACACGCAAGGAAATATGTTAAATGCCTACACAGAATTCTTATATACCGGAAATTTTGATTATGATGTAGAACTTGGAGAAAATCAATATCCAACAACTCGTCAAGGAGATGAAAATGAAAAGAGAATTCAACAGCTAGAAGAAAATATGGATATTTTAGTAAAGAGACTAAAAAAAGGAAAGCCACTTCACAGATTTTACCGTAAATTCCAGAAAAAATAAGTAGTTTATATAGTAGATAGTAGATAGTAGATAGTAGATAGTAGATAGTAGATAGTAGATAGTAGATAGTAGATAGTAGATAGTAGATAGATTATAGTAGTTAGCTTTTAATAATTAAATATTTCCTAAGGTTACAGCTTAAAAGCGTGTAAAATCTCAAAGAGATAATCCTTTTTTATTTTAAATTTTTAGTTAATTTATTTTCCAAGGCAAATAAAAAAAATTGAAATACTTAATTAAAATATAATTAAAATTATTATGTTATAAAAAGCAACTTTAAGTTTAAAATGAACCAAAATTATAGACACAATTGGACGATTCGTGATTATAAGATTTTGTTTGCTGTATGTCGCGGACACGAAGAAAAAGAAAATAGAGTAAGAGAATTATTAAAGATTTTTGAAAATAATAGAGCAAATGGACTTCGGATGATGATAGAAAAGTATGAATTTTTAAACGGAGACCAAGAAATAAGACCATGGTTTAAAAATACAATATCAAAAAAAATGATGAAAGCATGGGAAGAATATAAAAAATC
>Ga0255211_1000325_pt1 | contig 17747 bp, 15 predicted proteins | sample Miss_Yuk_RepB_8d_FD_183036 | JGI IMG/M metagenome (GOLD analysis project Ga0255211, IMG submission 183036) | Freshwater microbial communities from Mississippi River, Louisiana, United States - Miss_Yuk_RepB_8d | ecosystem: Environmental > Aquatic > Freshwater > River | place: USA: Louisiana...
TCGCTGGGCGAATCGCGTGCCGCGTCCATCTTGCTCAACGCCTTGCGCGAAGCCTTGCCGGATGTGCGCGTCTTGCTGACGCACGGCACTGCCACGGGGCGCGCAGAGGGCGCCAAGCTCTTGCGCAGCGGCGATGTGCAGGTTTGGCAGCCATGGGACACGCCAGCGGCAGTGCAGGCCTTTTTGCAGCATTTCAAACCGCGCATCGGCTTGCTCATGGAAACCGAGGTCTGGCCCAATCTGGTGCAGCAAAGTGCGCGATCTGGGGTGCCACTGGCCTTGGTCAATGCCCGTCTGAGTGACAAGTCCATGCGCTCGGCCTCGCGCTGGGCCAGCCTGATGCGGCCGACCTATGCGGCCCTGCAGGCCGTCTGGGCCCAGACCGAAGCCGACGCGCAGCGTCTGCGTACGCTGGGCGCAAATGTCCGGGCCGTGACGGGCAACCTGAAGTTCGACGCCCAACCCGATCCCGGTCAGGTGGCGCAAGGCCGGGCATGGCGCGCGGCACTGCAGCGACCGGTGTGTCTGCTGGCCAGCAGCCGCGAAGGCGAGGAAGCCTTGTGGCTACAGGCGCTGCAGACGGTGTCGAGCGGTGTGCACTGGCTGATCGTGCCGCGCCACCCGCAGCGTGTGGACGATGTGGAGGTCCTGTTGCGCCAGGCAGGCCTGACGGTGTCACGCCGCAGCACCTGGGGTGAGACGGGACCCATTGCGCATGCCGATGCACAGGTCTGGCTGGGCGACAGCCTGGGCGAGATGGCGCTTTACTACAGCCTGGCCGATGTTGCCCTGCTCGGTGGCAGTTTCGAGCCCTTGGGCGGCCAGAACCTGATCGAAGCTGCCGCCTGCGCGTGCCCTGTGGTGATGGGGCCCCACACTTTCAATTTCCTGGAGGCGGCACAGCAGGCCGAGCAGGCAGGTGCCGCCCACCGCGTGCAGGACATGGAAATGGCCGTGCAAGAGGCGCAGTCGCTGGCCCAGGACCCTGCAGCTCGTCAACGCCGCGCTGCCGCAGCCTTGGCGTTTTCACACGCCCACAAAGGCGCAGCCCGGCGCGTGGCCGGGCTGGTGAAAGAGATGTTGGGGTAGGCAGGAGGCCGCCCCCGCGACCGAATGGTCGATGGCCGGGCGGTCAGGGCGCCAGCAGCGCGTTGATCGGCTGCAGGTCTTCGGCCTTGAGCACACCGGCCGCCTGGCGCAGCTTGAGCTGGCCGACCAGCACGTCGTATCGCGCCTTGGCCAGATCGCGCTTGGTCTGGAAGAGCTGGCTCTGGCTGTTGAGCACGTCGATGTTGATGCGCACGCCCACCTGGTAGCCCAGCTTGTTGGCTTCGAGCGCCACCTGGCTCGATGCCTCAGCCGCTTCATAAGCCTTGACCTGGCCCTGCCCCGCCTGCAGGCCGAGGTAGGCCGTGCGGGTGACCTGAGCCACCTGACGCTGCGCGCCCTCCAGGTCGGAGCGGGCCTTGTCTTCGAGTGCTGCGGCTTCGCGGATGCGGTTCTGGGTGGCGAAACCGGCGAACAAGGGCAGGTTGGCAGTGATGCCGGCGGTAGCGACGTTGGCTTGGGTGCTCGCGGTCGTGACGGCCGTGCCGTTGATGTTTCTTTGCGAGTTGTAGCCCAAGGTGAAATCCACGGTCGGCTTGTGGCCAGCAGTGGCTTTTTCCGTTTCCAGCTTGGCCACATCCAGGTTGGCGCGCGCTTGCCGCAAGCCGGGGTGGTGTTGCTCGCTTTGCGCGACCCAGTTGTCAATGCTTTGCACATCTACGGCGGGCAGCTTGGCGCCGGACTGGATGCGTTTTGGCTTGAGGCCAGCCTTGCCCACCAGCAGTTCCAGGGCCACGCTCTTGACGCGCAGGTCGTTGTCGGCAGCGATTTCCTGTGCGGTCACCAGGTCGAACCGGGCCTGGGCCTCGCGGGTGTCGGTGATGGTGGCGGTGCCGACCTCGAAGTTGCGCTTGGCACTGGCGAGCTGCTCGGCCACTGCGGCTTTCTGCGCCTGCACGAAGGCCAGGCTGTCCTGGGCACTCAGCACATCAAAGTAGGCCTGGCTGACGCGGACGATCAGGTCCTGCTCGGCCTGGCTCATTGCGGCCTCGGCCAGCTCCAGCCCTTTCTGGCTTTGACGGTAAGTGGCCAGGTTGGCAGGGCGGTACAGCGGCTGGCTGGCATTGATGCCTGCAGTCTGGGTGGTGTAGTTGTAGTCCGTTTGGGATGGGGTGCTGGTGGGGTTCAAGTCCCGTTGCGAACGCGTAGCCCCGGCACTCAAAGCCACCGTTGGCAGCAGCGCGGCCTTGCCCTGATCGGCCTTGGCCAGATTGGCCTCGTACTGCGAGCGGGCCGACTGGAAGGTCGCGTCATGGCCTTTGGCCATTTCATAAATGTCCACCAGGCTCTGGGCCTGGCTCGTGCTGGCGAAGGCGAGCGGCAACAGGACCGCCAGAGGCAGACGACGCAGGGGTGCAGCGCGGAAAAGGAGGGTGGACATGGGCATCTTTCTGTAAGGCCAGACGTAAAAATCAATACACCGGAATGCTCGGATCGACTTGGGCCGACCAGGCATGGATGCCGCCAGCGATGTTGACCACCTCAAAGCCATGACTGGCCAGAAAGTGGGCGACCTGCATGCTGCGGCCGCCGTGGTGACACAGGCAGGCGACAGGGCGGTTGCGGTCGAGTTCGTGCAGGCGTGCCGGGATGGTCTGCATGGGCATGTGCACGAAATCGAGTTCTGCCGGACGGGCGCAGGCGGTCTGCACTTCCCAGCCCTCGCGCACATCCAGCAGCACCGGACGTTGTGCCTGTGCATGCGCCCATTCACTGAGCTGAGACGGGGTGATCTGCTGCATGGGGATCAGAAGTGGAAAGCCGAAGGTTCGGCAAAGCCGGCGAGGCGGGGTGCGTTCACATCCCAGGCCTGGGCCGTGGTGAAGCTGTTTGGCCCGGTGCGGGTGATCACGGTGGCGCGCATCATGGGTTCGTCGCCCACGATGGCGGCGAGGCGGCCGCCGACCGCCAGCTGCTCCAGCAGCACCTGGGGCACTTCGGCCACTGAGCCCGCCAGCAAAATGGCGTCAAAAGGCCCTTCGCCCGCAGCGCCCTGGCTGCCGTCGGCATGGCGCACTCTGGCGTTGGTGATGCCAGCCTTTTGCAGGTTGGCTGTGGCCTGGCGAGCCAGATCGGCGTCGATCTCGTAGCTCAGGACCTGGGCCGCCTGGTGGGCCAGCAAGGCGGTGGTGAAACCCGAACCCGTGCCAATTTCCAGCACTTTGTCGGTTTTCTGGATGGCCAGATCCTGCACCAGCCGGGCCTGCACGCGCGGGGCCAGCATGACCTGACCGGCCTCTTTGCCCAGCGGGATTTCCATGTCGACGAATGCCAGTGCCTGGTGCGCCTGCGGCACGAAGTCTTCGCGACGCACCACGCTCAGCAATTCCAGCACTTGCGGATCCAGCACCTCCCAGGGGCGGATTTGCTGTTCAATCATGTTGAAGCGGGCCTGATTCAGATCCATTTTTTTACTCCATGGGGTATGTTAGTCGGTTTCGGACCATTTTACTGAGCAGGGGTGTCATGCCCCTGACGGGAAGCCGGTAATCCGGCCTTGCGGCGCAGCCACTGGGCCAGGTCATCCATGTAGCAATAGACCACCGGCACCACGACCAGGGTCAGCAGCGAGGAGGTGATGACACCGCCGATCACCGCCTGGCCCATGGGGGCACGCTGCTCGGAGCCTTCGGTCAGGGCAAAAGCCAGCGGCACCATGCCGAAGATCATGGCCAGGGTGGTCATCAGGATGGGGCGCAACCGGACTTTGGCGGCCATCAGCAGGGCAGCGCTGCGTTCCATGCCCTCTTCGCGGGCGCGGATGGCAAAGTCCACCAGCAAGATGGCGTTCTTGGTCACCAGTCCCATGAGCATGATCACGCCGATGATCGAGAACATCGACAGGGTAGAGCGGAACAGCATCAACGCCAGCACCACCCCAATCAGCGTCAGCGGCAGCGAGGTCATCAGCGCCAGCGGCTGCAGGAAGCTCTTGAACTGGCTGGCCAGGATCATGTAGATGAAGATCACGGCCATGGCCAGTGCCGTGACTGCATAGCCAAAGGACTCCGCCATGTTTTTGGTCGAGCCGCCAAACTGGTAGCTGTAGCCGGGCGGCAGTTGCAGGCTGTTCATCACCTGGCGGATGTCGGCGGACACTTCGCCCATGGCGCGCCCGTAAGTGTTGGCGTTCAGGGCCACTTCGCGGGTCAGGTCGCGGCGGTTGATCTGGTTGGAGCCGGTGGACTCCACCACCTGGGCCACCTGCCCGAGGCGCACGACACGGGGCGAGCCATCGGCGCCTGCGCCCACGGTGAAGGGCAGTCGCTCCAGGTCCTGGAGGTTGTCGCGGGCTTCAGGCGCCAGACGGACATTCACATCGTATGTCTGGTCGTCCGGTGCCCGCCAGTTGCCCACGGTCTGGCCAGCCAGCAGCACACGCAGGGAGGTACCCAGCTGCGCCGTGCCCAGGCCCAGATCGGAGGCCGACTCCTGGCGCACCTTGATGGCGATGGTGGGTTTGTTGGGACGCACACTCGAGTCCAGATCCACCAGGCCGGGAATGGCGCGCAGCTTGTCCATGGCCTGCAGGGTCAGGCGTTCGAGCTCGTGCTGGTCAGGGCCGAGGATCGAGAATTCAATCTGCTTGTTGCCGCCCACCGCATCGAGTGTGCCGGCATGGGTGACGACGATGCCGGGCACGCGCTGCAGGCGCTCGCGCAATTCGGCCGACATCTGGTCCACGCCGCGCTGGCGGTCCTTGCGGTCCACCAGACGGACATAGACACTGGTGGTGTGCTTGCCTTGCGCATTGGCCGTGTTGATCGTGGCGACGGTGTAACGCACCTCGGGGAATTCGCGCAGGATCGCTTCGACCTGCCGCGCCTTGGCCTCGGTGGCTTCCAGCGATGAGCCGATGGGCGTCTGAAAAACGACGCTGGTTTCCGAGAAGTCAGCCTTGGGCACGAATTCCGTGCCGACGAAGCGGACCATCACGACGCTGAGCACAAAGACGGCAATTGCCATCAGCACCGTCTTGCGTTTGTGGACCAGCGACCAGGCCAGGATCTGCTGGTACACATCAGCCAGACGGTCGGTGGCGGTTTCAAACCAGTTGGTCACACGCCCGAGGGTCCGGTCGTAGAGCGTGACCGGTGCTGCATGCTCACCGTGTGCGTGGATGGCGGGGTCGTGCCAGACGCTCGACAGCATCGGGTCGAGTGTGAAGCTCACGAACATCGAGATCATCACGGCGGCCACGATGGTGATGCCGAACTCGTGGAAAAATTTGCCGATGATGCCCTGCATGAAACCGATCGGCAGGAACACCGCCACGATCGACAAGGTGGTCGCCAGCACGGCCAGACCAATTTCCTGCGTCCCATCCATCGAGGCGTTCCAGGCATCCTTGCCCATCTGCACATGGCGCACGATGTTCTCCCGGACCACGATGGCATCGTCGATCAAGAGGCCCACGCACAGCGACAGCGCCATCAGGGTGACCATGTTGATGGTGAAGCCGAACATGTTCATGAACATGAAGGTGCCGATCAGCGAGATCGGCAGTGTCAGCCCGGTGATGACGGTGGAGCGCCAGGAGTTGAGGAACAGGAAAACAATGAGCACCGTCAGCAGAGCGCCTTCGATCAGGGTGCGGCGCACGTTGTCGACCGCCACGCGGATCGGGCGGGAGGTGTCGACGATCGGCTCCAGGCGCAGGCCGGCAGGCACTTCGGCCTTCATGGCGGCCACGGTCTTGACCAGGCCATCGATCACTTCGATGGTGTTTTCATCCTGGGCCTTTTGCACGGTCAGCAGCTGGGTGCGCTGGCCGTTGTAAAGCGCCAGGGTGTCGATCTCCTGGGCACCATCTTGTACCCGCGCCACCTGCGACAGGTAAATGGGCGTATTGCCCTTGCGGCCCACGATGATGCGGCCAAAGTCCTCGGGGCGCAGCTTGCGTGACTCGACCTGCACCATGCGCTCTTGCTCCAGCGAGCGGATGGCGCCGACAGGGATATCCTGGTTGTCGTTTCTGACCGCATTGACCACCTGGTCGGCCGTGATGCCCAGCGCCTCCATGGCGGCGGGTTGCAGGTACAGGTTGATTTCGCGCTTGGTGCCACCGACCAGGGTGACCGCGCCCACGCCACGGACATTCTCCAGCCGCTTTTTCAGAACCTGTTCGGACCAGCTGGTGATCTCCACGGGGGACAGCGGCTTGCCCACCCCGGTGTCGGGCAGCACGGCCAGGGACCAGATGGCGCGGCTGGACGGGTCAAAGCGCAGCACCTTGGGTTCCTTGACTTCGGTGCGCAGGCTGGGGCGTACCGCGGCGACCTTCTCGCGCACGTCTTCGGCGGCCTTGCGGCCGTTCATGTGCAGCTGGAACTCGATCACCACGACCGACTGGCCTTCGTAGCTGCGCGAGGTCAGGGCATTGATGCCGGCGATCGAGTTGACGGCCTCCTCGATCTTCTTGGAGACCTCGCTCTCGACGATCTCGGGCGAGGCGCCCGGGTACTCGGTGCTGACCACCACCACCGGAAAATCGATGTTCGGGAACTGGTCGACCTTCAGGCGCTGGAAGGCAAACAGCCCCATCACCACCAGGGCCACCATCATCATGGTGGCAAAGACCGGGTTTTTCAGGCTGACTTTGGTGAACCACATGGCGCGGTGTCCTCAGCGCGCGACTGCGGCGGCAGGCTTGACCTTCACGCCTTCGCGCAGGGCGCCGGCGGCGGGCGCCAGCACCTGCGCACCCTCGGACAGGCCGCTGACGACCACCCGGGTCTGGTTGCCGACCTGAATACGAGCGCCGGGCTCCACGCCGACATGTCGCACGCGGTCGCCTTCGATCACCTGCACGTAGGGCTGAGGCTTGTCTGTGCGCACGCTGCCCAGCGGTACGGCGATGGCCTGGACGGAGCGGGTGCCCAGCGTGCCCTGGGCGAATGCGCCCTGGCGCAGGCCCTCCTGGCCAGGCACGCCCAGGTAGGCCAGCACGCTGCGGCTGCCAGCCTGTGTGCTCGGGTTGATGCGCAGCACCGTGGCGCTGACGGGCGGGTCAACGCCTTCCACCTGCAATTGCGCTTTCATGCCGATCTGCACGCCGGTCGCGTCCTGTGCAGGCAGGGCCGCTTCGAGTTCGAACTGACCGAGGTTGACGATTTCCACCACCTTGGCATCGATCACCAGGCGCTCTCCTGGTTGTGCCAGGCGTTGCGCAATCTGGCCGCCGATGGGGGCCTTGAGCGTGGCATCGTCCAGCGCCTTTTGCGCCACATCGGCGGCAGCCACGGCAGATTGCCACGCGGCGCGGGCGCCGTTCAGGCTCATGAGCGAAGTCTGCAAGGCCGTCTGCGAGATGAAGCCCTGTCTGACCAGCGCCTCGTTGTTGTCGTACTGCTTTTGAGCGATGTCCATCTGCGCCTTGGCCGATTCGGCTTGTTGCTTCGCCTGGCGCCAGCGGGCCTGGTATTCGGTCGGGTCGATGCGCGCAATGACCTGCCCGGCCTTGACCGTGTCGCCTTCGCGCACCACCAGGTCCATCAGCTCACCGGCCACACGGGCCTTGACCAATGCGGTCTGCGTGGCCTTGAGAGCGCCCGACAGCGGCAAACCCAGCGAAAGCGTTTCGGCATGCGCGGTGAACACCTCCTCGGCAGCGAGCTCCAGCGCGGGGGGGCTGCTGTCGGCAGGGGAGGAAGCCGGGGCACGCTGGGCCGACAGACGCCAGCCGAGCACGGCGATGGCCGCGGCGGCGATACCCACAAGGATCAGGAGCTTGTTTTTGTTCATGGAGACTGCTTCAGACGGACAGGCCACGCACCAGCAGCTCGGTGTGGTGGCGGATGAAAGTTTCAGGATCGATCTGCTGGCTGGATGGGCAGCAGGGCGCCATGGAGTGCTTCCAGGTCACCAGAAAGAGCAAAGGCGCCAGCACCGAATGGACCGTCAGGTCCATGTCCACGGGCCGGAATTCACCGCGCTCAATGCCGCGCTGCAGCACCGAACGGATCATGGCGTGTCCGGGTGTGACCACTTCTTCCTGAAAGAAGCGCGCCAGATCAGGGAAATTGCTGGCCTCGCTCATCACCAGCTTGGAAATGCCCGAGGCCTTGGTGGCCCCGTAGCGCCGCCACCATTCGAGCATCAGGTATTGCAGCAAGGCGGCTGTGGGTCCCTCGAAGCGGGCGATTTCTTCGGCCCCTTCGGTCTGGTGGCGCACCATGTTCTCGCGCACCACTGCCTTGAACAGTTCTTCCTTGCTCGGGAAATACAGGAACAGTGTGCCTTTGGACACGCCGGCGCGGGCCGCCACTTCTTCGGAACGGGTGGCCGCGAAGCCTTTTTCCACAAACAGGTCGAGCGCGGCATCCAGCAGCTCGCCGGGCCGGGCTTCCTTGCGTCGCTCGCGCTTGTGGGGAGGATGGGTTTCGGTGGAATTCATTTACTGACCATCAGGTTAGTAAATGTAGTTTGCCACAGCCTGACGGGTCAATACACCGAAAGTGAAGTTGGGTAAAGCTGGGAGGGGAATCGGCGGTGTGCCATGGCTTCCCCGGTCAGGCCGGGGAATGACAAAGCAGGCGGTGTCCTCCCCGGCCCTTGCCGGTTTCGTCGTCCTCGGGCTGGACCCGAGAATCCAGGCTCAGTTCGAAAACGCCGCAATACCGGTGATCGCGCGGCCCAGGATCAGGGCGTGCACATCGTGTGTGCCTTCGTAGGTGTTGACCACTTCCAGGTTCACCAGGTGGCGGGCCACGCCGTATTCGGCGCTGATGCCGTTGCCGCCCATCATGTCGCGCGCCATGCGGGCGATGTCCAGTGCCTTGCCGCAGCTGTTGCGCTTGAGAATCGACGTCACCTCGACCGGGGCGTTGCCCGCGTCCTTCATGCGGCCCAGCGCCAGGCAGCCCTGCAGGCCCAGGCTGATTTCGGTCAGCATGTCGGCCAGCTTTTTCTGGATCAACTGGTTGGCGGCCAGCGGGCGGCCGAACTGTTGGCGGTCCAGCACGTACTGGCGGGCGCGGGTGTAGCAGTCTTCGGCGGCGCCCAAGGCGCCCCAGGCGATGCCGTAGCGGGCGCTGTTGAGGCAGGTGAAGGGGCCCTTGAGGCCGCGCACTTCGGGGAAGGCGTTTTCTTCGGGTACAAACACCTCGTCCATGACGATCTCGCCGGTGATCGAGGCGCGCAGGCCCACCTTGCCGTGCACGGCGGGGGCGGACAGGCCTTTCCAGCCTTTTTCAAGAATGAAGCCGCGGATCTGGCCGCCGTCGTCCTTGGCCCAGACCACAAACACGTCGGCGATCGGGCTGTTGGTGATCCACATCTTGGCGCCAGTCAGGCTGTAGCCGCCGTCCACCTTTTTGGCACGGGTGATCATGCTGCCGGGGTCGGAGCCATGGTTGGGTTCGGTCAGGCCGAAGCAGCCAATCCACTCGCCACGCGCCAGCTTGGGCAGGTATTTCTGTTTTTGCGCTTCGGTGCCGAACTCGTTGATCGGCACCATCACCAGCGAAGACTGCACGCTCATCATGGAGCGGTAGCCGCTGTCCACGCGCTCGACTTCGCGTGCCACCAGGCCGTAGCAGACGTAATTCAGGCCGGCGCCGCCGTACTGCTCGGGGATGGTGGGGCCCAGCAGGCCCAGCTCGCCCATCTCGCGGAAGATGGACACGTCGGTGGTCTCGTTCAGGAAGGCGTCCTTCACGCGCGGCAGCAGTTTTTCCTGGCAGTAGGCGCGGGCGGCTTCCTGCACCTGGCGCTCCTCTTCGGTGAGCTGGGCGCTGAGGTTGAAGGGGTCTTCCCAGCTGAAAGTGTTCTTGTTGGTGGCCATGTTTGTATCTCCTGAAAATCAATCGGGGTCAGATCCCAATGGTTGGGATGCATGAATGCATTGTCACGGGACCATGAATAGTTGTCTAATATTGATTCAATATCCGGCAATATAAATTTTAAATTTATGGAATTCCGTCACCTGCGCTATTTCCTGGCCCTGGCCGAAGAGCTGCACTTTGGCCGCGCGGCCCAACGGCTGTCGATTTCCCAGCCGCCGCTCTCGCTCAACATCCAGCAGCTCGAAGCCTCGGTCGGGGCCCAACTGTTCACCCGCAACAGCCGGGGCGTGCAGCTCACGGCGGCCGGGCAGGCCTTTGTGCCCGCCGCCCGCGCCCTGCTGGCGCAGGCTGGGGCCGCCATGCGCGAGGCCCGTGAGGTGGCGCAGGGGCAGGCAGGCGAGCTGCAGATCGGCTTTGCCGGCACTTTGTTGTATTGCGGTCTGCCGCAGGTGCTGCAGCGTTTTCAAAGCAGCCATCCGCGCTTGCGGCTGGTGATGCGCGAGCTCAGCTCCAGCGAGCAGCTGTCCGAGCTGGTGCGTGACCGGCTGGACGTGGGCTTTGTGCACACGCCCCGCGTGCCGCCGGGTTTTGAACAAATCTTGGTGGCCAGCCAGGCCATGGTGGCCTGCCTGCCCCAAAAGCATCCGCTGGCCAAAGCCAGATCGACCTCGCTGCAGGACCTGCAGGGCCAGGCGCTGGTGGTGGTCTCGCGCACCGTCTCGCCCGATTACCACGAACGCATCCTGGGCGAATGCGAGCTGGCGGGCTGGCTGCCCCCGGTGGTGCATGAGTTGCGGCATTGGCTCAGCGTGGTCGCGCTGGTGGCGCAAGGGCAGGGCGTGGCCCTGGTGCCCGAGGCGCTGGCGCAGTCGGCCCTGGCGGGCGCGGTGTTCGTGCCCCTGCAGGGCAGCGCCTTGCGCTATGACACCCGCTGCCTGTGGCGCAGCGGGCGCGACCAGACGGCCCTGCAGGACTTTGTGACATCCGTGCGCACCGACATGCTCCCCGCCGGATAATCGAGTCCTATGGACAAGACCTCTACGCAAACCCCGGAAACCTTGGTTCTGGGCGGCGGCTGCTTCTGGTGCACCGAAGCCGTCTATGTGGAAGTGCGCGGTGTACTCGATGTCGAGTCCGGCTACAGCAATGGCCACGCCCCGGCGCCCACCTACGAGCAGGTGTGCACCGGCACCACCGGTCACAACGAGGTGGTCAAGCTGGTCTACGATCCGGCGCAGGTCAGCACGCGCGAGCTGCTGGAAATCTTTTTTCTCATCCACGACCCCACCACGCTGAACCGGCAGGGCCACGACGTGGGCACGCAGTACCGCAGCGGCATCTACTTCACCACGCCCGAGCAGGAGGCTGAGGCCGAGGCACTCATCGATGAACTCACGCGTGAGGGTGTGTATGCCCGCCCCATCGTGACCGAGGTGCGCCCGCTCACCAACTACCATGCGGCCGAGGGTTACCATCAGGACTTCTTTGCGCGCAACCCCAGCCAGGGCTATTGCCTGGCGGTGGCCGCGCCGAAGGTGGCCAAATTCCGCCAGACCTTCGCTCGACTTGTCCGCTGATCGACCCGCTTTGACCGTGCAAACCGCCCGTCGCCTCATCCGTCTGCATGCCTGCACCAGCGTTTTCGCTCTGGTGCTGGCCTTGCTGTGGTCGGTGGGCTGGGGGCAGGTGCACCGGGTGCTGCACCCAGCTTCGCCAAGCTACACCGTGGCCGATGCGTCGGGCAAGGCCCTGGTGGCAGAGCTGGGCGACGAGCACGGCAGCAGTCTGTGCCAGCTGCTCGACCATCTGACCCACGGTGCCGGTCCCGCAACGACCATGGCGGTGTTCCTTGCGGACTGTCCGGCCCAAAGCCCCGACGGGCGCGCTCGAGCCCGGGAGCACCTGACGACGCGCCGCAGCTTTGACGCGCGCGGACCTCCCCCACTCACCTGACACCGGACCCTGCCGGCCGCGCGAGCCCTCGCGCTGGCCGACCGATCTTTTTTGTCTTGTGAGTTCCCATGTCTTGCTTCTTGTTGCGCCCCAGCCTGCTGGCTGTGGTCTGCGGCTTTGCTGCCGCCCCCTTGTTGGCCCAGCACTCCGCGGCCTCGGCCTCTGAAATCATCATCACCGGTAACCCGCTGGGGCGCGACATAGCGCCCGCCAGCGTGGGCAGCCTGGGCAGCGCTGACCTGCGCGAACGCGGGCAGGGCTCGCTGGGTGAAACGCTCACCGACCTGCCTGGCGTCAGCAGCACCTGGTTCGGTCCGCAGGCCAGCCGCCCCATCGTGCGCGGGCTCGACGGTGACCGTGTGCGCCTGCTGAGCAACAGCAGCGCCAGCCAGGACGTGTCGGCCCTGAGCTATGACCATGCGGTGCCCGCCGATGTGCTGTCGGCCGACCGCATCGAAGTGCTGCGCGGGCCAGCGGCGCTGCTGTATGGCGGCAGTGCCATGGGTGGCGTGGTCAATGTGCTGGACAACCGCATCCCGCGCGAGGCCATCAATGGCGTGCAGGGGCGTGCGCAGCTGCAAGGTGCCAGCGGTAATCGCGAGCGCAGCGGCGCGGCCTTGCTGGAAACCGGTAACGGCACGCAGGCTTGGCATGTGGACGCGTTCGAGCGGCGCAGCGGCGATGTGCGCGTGCCCAATGCGTTGGGCCGCATTCCCAATTCCGACAGCACCACGCGCGGCGGTGCCCTGGGCTTCAGCCACTTTGGTGGCGGTGCGCGTCTGGGCCTGTCGGCCAGCACCTGGCGCAGCGACTACGGCACCGTGGCCGAAGACCAGACCCGCATCGGCATGCGCTCGGACAAGCTGGCCTTCGAAGGCGAATGGCGCCAGCCTTTGAATGGCTGGCAAAGCCTGAAGCTGCTGGCCGGGACCAGCGATTACAGCCACACCGAATTCGAGAGCGGGGTGCCGGGGACGGTGTTCAGCAAGCGCGGCCAGGACTTGCGCCTGGAGGCACGGCACCAACCCCTGGGCCCGCTGGAGGGGATCGTGGGCCTGCAGTGGGAGAGCGGGCGCTTCAAGGCCGATGGTGAAGAGGCCTATGTGCCCTACAGCCGCTCGCGCAGCCAGGCGCTGTTTGCATTGGAAGAATGGCGTACAGGCTGGGGTCAGCTGCAGGCAGGCGCGCGCATCGAACAGGTGTCGGTACGCTCGGACGGCAGCCCGGTGTCGGCCGACTTTGCCGTGGGCGAGCGGCGCTTCAACCCTGCGAGCGTTTCGCTGGGCGGCCTCTACCGGCTGGCGGATGGGTGGCTGGCCAGAGGCCAGCTGGCGCACAGCCAACGGGCCCCGAGCGATGCCGAGCTGTTTGCCAATGGCCCGCACCTGGCCACCCACACCTGGGAGACCGGCAACGCCCGCCTGGGGCTGGAGAAGTCCAACAGCATCGAACTGGGGCTCGAGCGCCGCAACGGGCCGCACCCGATGAAGTTCAGCGTGTATGACAGCCGCTTTGCCAACTTCATTGGCCTGATGGCTGTGCCGGACTCCTTCAAGGGAGACAACGACTTGCCCGAATACGCCTACGCCGGGGTGCGCGCCCGTCTGCGTGGCTGGGAAGCGAGCGGCCAGTCTCGCGTCTGGCAGAGTGCAGGCACCCTCGATCTGCTCTGGCGGGCCGATCAGGTGCTGGCGGACAACCTGAGCACGGGCCAGCCCCTGCCGCGCATCGCGCCTTGGCGCGTGGGCCTGAGTGGCGTCTACCGCTTCGACGCCTGGCAGGCCCGTCTGGGCTTTGACCATGCGGCAGCCCAGCGGCGTGTGCCCACAGGCTCTGAGCCCACCGCCGCGTATACCCTCTGGCACGCCAGCCTCAATTACCGGCAGACAGTGGATGTCGGCACGGTGCATTGGTTTGCTCGCCTGGACAACATCACCAACGCACTGGCCTACAGCGCCACCTCCATCTTGACGAGCACGGCGCCCGGGCGCGTGCCCTTGCCGGGGCGTTCGCTCAAGCTGGGCCTGCAGTGGCAGTTCTGAACGCCCGCCCTTCCCGTTTGCCCTGAGTTTGATTAAGCGTTGGTCACCAGCCCTTCGACAAGCTCGGGGTGAGCGGTGGGTGTGGATGTCCTTCGACAAGCTCAGGGTGAGCGGTGGGTGTGGCTGTTCTTCGACTGGCTCAGGGTGAGCGGGGAGTTCGTCACGGGATAATCCCCGCATGACCCTGGATCACCCTGTTGTTTCGGCCTTGTTGCCGGTGGTTTTTCTCATCTTCATCGGCTTTGTGGCGGGACGCGCGGGGCTGGTGCGCGGCGAAGCGGTGCGCGACCTCTCCAACCTGGTGTTTCTGGTGCTCACGCAGGCTTTGCTGTTTCGGACCATGGCCACCTCGCATGTCGAGGAGCTCGACTTCAAGCCGGTGATGCAGTATTTCCTGGTGGCGGGGACGCTGTTTTTCATCATGCTGGCCGTCTATGGCGGCAACAGCCGTGCTTCGGTCATGGCGCTGGCCGGCATCTTCAGCAACACCCTGATGATCGGTGTGCCGCTGGTGGGGCTGGCCTACGGGCAGGCGGGCCAGGTGCTGCTGTTCACGCTGATTTCTCTGCACGCGCTGATCCTGCTGAGCATCGCCACGCTGGTACTGGAGCTGCAGGTGGCGCGCGAACAGGCGGCCCAGTCCGGTCAAGCCCAGCCGATCTGGCGCACCGTCGGCTCGGCCATCAAGAACGCGATCGTCCATCCGGTGCCGCTGCCGATCCTGGTGGGCATTGCCTATTCATTCACCGGCTGGGGCTTGCACCCGGTCATCGACAAACCCCTGGTGCTGCTGGGCAATGCCTTTGGTCCGCTGGCGCTGGTGCTGGTGGGCATCACGCTGTCGCAAACGCCGGTGGGCCAGCAATGGAAAAATGCGCTGCGCCTGTCGCTCGTCAAGACGGTGCTGCATCCGATCCTGATGGCTGGGGTGGGCTGGCTGCTGGGTTTGCGTGGTCTGCAGCTGGGGGTGATGGTGCTGGCTGCAGCGCTGCCGATCGGGGCCAACGTGTTCCTGTTTTCGCAGCGTTACCGCAAGGAAGAAGACATGATCACGGCTGCCGTGGCGGTGTCGACCGCGGTGGCTGTGGTCACCATCAGCGCCGTGCTGGCCATGCTGCCTTTGCTGGCCGCCTGATCAGGGGGCGAGCCGTTCGCGCACCCATTGCCCGTCGTCTTGCCGGTAGCGCAGGCGGTCGTGCAGGCGGCTCTTGCGGCCCTGCCAGAATTCCCAGCGCTCGGGCACAAGACGATAGCCGCCCCAGTGCGGCGGGCGGGGCGGCTGCAGCAAAAACTGCGCACCGTATTTGGCCGCATTGGTCACCAGTACGGTGCGGCTGTCGATGACCTGGCTCTGCGGCGAGGCCCAGGCGCCGATCCGCGAGTCCAGCGGGCGGCTGTGGAAATAGGCGTCGCTTTCGGCGTCGCTGACCTTCTCGACCCGGCCCTCGATGCGGACCACGCGCTCGAGCTCGACCCAGTGGAACTGCAGTGCGGCAAACGGGTTGCCGGCCAGCTCCTGGCCTTTGCGGCTGTTGTAGTTGGTGTACCAGACGATGCCGCGGGCGTCGTAGCCCTTGATCAGCACCACGCGGGTGCTTGGGCGCAGGTCGCTGCCCACCGTGGCCACGGTCATGGCATTGGGCTCGGGCAGCTCGGACTTGAGGGCTTCGTTGAACCACTGGTCAAACTGCAGCAAAGGGTCGGCGTGCGAAGCCTGTTCGTTGAGTTCGGCTTTTTCGTAGCTTTTGCGGAGGTCGGCGATGTTCATGGTGTCAGTGTATTCGGCTTGCGTGGCCATAAAACTGCGCTGGATCAGCCGTTGGCCAACCGGATCAGGCGCGCCAGCGCGCGGTCTTCGATGCCAATGTCGCGCAGGGCCTGCAGGGTCTGCTGGGCATAGTCGCGGGTGCTGCCAAAGCGCCCCGCCGCGTGCTGGAAGATTTCGCGCAGGCGTGCCTCGCTCAAAGTGCCGGTGTAACTCGGGTGCTGGCGCGCCAGCGTGAAGGCCAGGGCGCGCACCGTGCCATGTGGCGTGGGGCAGGGCAGCCAGCGTGGTTCGTAGACGGACATCGGCATCTCGCGCGCCCACAGTCGCGCCAGGACATCCTGCGCTGTTGCAGCCGGGATGCGGTAGGCCACGCCCGCACAGCTGCCACCGCGCAGCAACGCAAAGACCAGGCCCGGGCATTCGGGGCTGCCGCGGTTGACGCGGCTCCACATCTTGAGGGCGCGGTGCCAGCCGTGCACACGCGTCAGGTGGGTTTCGGTGGCGTCGAATTCCGGGCGCCAGATCAGCGAGGCATAACCAAACACCCACAGGTCCTGTCCGGCAGGGTGCTGCGCCTGCAGTGCGTCGAGCGTGCGGGCGATGGGGGTGGCGGCAGGGCTGTCAGGGGCGTGCAACATCGGACCTTTAGAATACCCGGGTTCATTTCCGGAGATAACAACATGTCCAATCAAAACGACAACCAACCCGTGGTCTGGGCCGTTCTGGTCGCCGTCATCATCCTGGCCGTGGGTCTGGCTGTGGGTTTTGGCATTGCCAAGAGCAAGAAGCCGGCCGCCGCTGCCCCTGCCGCTGTGACCGCACCGGCTCAATCGGCATCCGAAGCCGCTTCGGCTGCCGAGCCCGCTGCTTCCGAAGCCTCTGCCGCCAAGTGATCTGGCCAAGCTTGAAAGAACCCGCTTCGGCGGGTTTTTTTGTGCCTTTGCGCTGGACTGGCCTCAATTCGTACCCGGTCTGTAACCGGGAATTCCCCTCTGGAGCGCCAAGCCGGTTACCATTCGTTTTGTAATTTTGTTACATCACGCCTGTGCCAGCCATGAACCTTCACCCCGCCGTTGCCGCCGTCACCGCCCGCATTGCCGAGCGCAGCCGGCCGACCCGCAGCGCTTACCTGGCGCAGGTCGACGCCTACGCCGCGCGCACACCGGGTTCGCTCCGCCTGGGCTGTGCCAATGTGGCCCATGCCTTTGCGGCCATGCCCGCAGCTGACAAGCAGCGCGCCAGCGCTCTGGGTGCGATCCCGCTGGTGACGCAGCGTCCGCTGCACATCGGCATCGTCAACGCCTACAACGACATGCTCTCGGCCCATGCGCCGCTGCAGCACTACCCCGACCTCATCAAGATGGAAGCCCGCAAGCTGGGGGCCACCGCCCAGGTGGCCGGTGGTGTGCCCGCCATGTGCGACGGCGTGACGCAGGGCGCGCAGGGCATGGAGCTGAGCCTGTTTTCCCGCGACGTGATCGCCATGGCCACGGCCGTGTCGCTCAGCCACGATGTGTTCGATGTGGCGCTGATGCTGGGCGTGTGCGACAAGATCGTGCCGGGCCTCCTGATCGGCGCGCTGCAGTTCGGGCATTTGCCCACGGTGTTCGTGCCGGCCGGCCCTATGACCAGTGGCCTGTCCAATAACGAAAAATCCAAGGTGCGCGAACAGGCCGCCCAGGGCCTGGTGGGCCGCGAAGCATTGCTGGCCGCCGAGTCAAGCGCCTACCACGGCGAAGGCACCTGCACCTTCTACGGCACCGCCAACAGCAACCAGATGCTGCTTGAAGCCATGGGCCTGCATGTGCCGGGGACGGCCTTCATCAACCCCGGCGAGGGGGCACGCGCCGAACTCACGCGCGAAGCGGTGCGCACAGTCCTGCAAAAGCCCGCACCGATCGGCCAGCTGGTGGACGAGCGCTGCATCGTCAATGCCATGGTGGCGCTGCTGGCCACGGGCGGGTCCACCAACCACCTGATCCACTGGGTGGTGGTGGCCCGCGCGGCCGGCATCGTGATCGACTGGGACGACTTTTCGGCGCTGTCCGAGGTGGTGCCGCTGCTCACCCGCGTCTATCCCAACGGCAGTGC
>Ga0255211_1000328_pt1 | contig 17715 bp, 10 predicted proteins | sample Miss_Yuk_RepB_8d_FD_183036 | JGI IMG/M metagenome (GOLD analysis project Ga0255211, IMG submission 183036) | Freshwater microbial communities from Mississippi River, Louisiana, United States - Miss_Yuk_RepB_8d | ecosystem: Environmental > Aquatic > Freshwater > River | place: USA: Louisiana...
TGGAAATATTTTATATTGCAAAGATAAAAAAATCGGGTGAGAACAAGGAACTACAGGATTTTATTCTTAGAAAGTTTAGTATGTTTTTAAAGGATATAAATGGGAATATAATTTCAAATGTAAATCCTACAAATATTAGGGTTCTTGAAAAAGGAAAACTTGTTTGGGAGGATATAAATGAAGAACAAATTGAAAAATTAAAATCTATGAAGAGTGATAAGCTTAATGAATTAAAAAATAATCCGTATCGTATATATGCTGTTATAACTGATAAATATAAGGATAAGAAAGAAGCTCATAAGAACTTAAAGATAGTTGAAATAAATGAGAAGAAGAGTTATGGAGGAACAAGTTGTTCTACGACTCCATATGATTTAAACACTATTATAGGGATATATTATGGGTTAATTAAGAAAGCAAGAGAACTTGGGGCAGAATTACCCTCAATTGGAAATAAAACTTATGCTTTAAAAGATATTAAAAAATTTAAAAATTTTGACGCTATAGAGAAGTATATTTTTGATAATAAATATATAAACGAATTACGAGACTATATACTAGACACAGATCCATTAAAAGAATTTATAAATAGATTATCAAGTGACAAGGAAAAGAAGAAGGTTAAAAAATATATTACAAAAGATAAGCTTGATGATGATGACATAATGAATATATTAAAAACAGTTACAGACAAGAGTGAATTAATCACACTTTATGCGGATATGACACAAGATGAATTTACAGGTAATATTAAAGAACAAGTAGAAAAAGAAATTAATTCTTTAAGTCAAGATGTAATAAATACTTTAGGAAATCTCTTGGATAAAAAGACAACCCCTGAAATTTGTGGTTCAATGAAAGAATGGTTTATCAATAATGATTTATTCATCAACGAAGCAGATTTAAATGAAATTTAAATTTTTATAATTATATAGTTATATACAATGTCTAAAAAGGATAGAAGCGCAAATACAAATTACAGTTATACTTATAGGCCCTCTTGGATGTATAGACCTCCGCAAAATTATATTGACAAAAGTCCTTTTAATACAAGGAATTCTACAGAGGAAAAGATATGTAGAAGTGGTATTGTTTTTATAAATAAAAATAGGGATGTAGAAAAGGTTAAATTTTTAGTTGTAAGAGGAAAAGAATCTGGCATTTGGAGCTTTCCTAAAGGTAGAAAACAAGACGATGAAATAGATGAAATATGCGCTATAAGAGAGGTATTTGAAGAAACAGGAATTAAAATCGAAAACCTTGATAATAGACGTAAGTTTAAGGTTGGAAGGAATACATATTTTATAATTGAAGTTGATGATTTAAGTCTATATAATGAGTTTAATATAACCGATACTTTTGAGGTTGATTTAGTTGAATGGAAGACTGTAAGTGAGCTTAGAACACTAGATTGCAATAAAGATATAAGAGCAGTATTATCATACCCTGAAAGAAAGTTGGGATGTCATCATTTATTATTTTAAAATTTATAGTTAAAATTAAACTGTAAATTTTATTTATAAACTGTTTTGGAGACGTTGAGCGAGTTCTCTGTCTTCACGTTCTTGTTCTTCTCTCATTTGATTTCTATAAAGTTCTTGTGACTCTAAGTTTGAAGTATGAAGATGATATATGTTTCTTGGATTATCAGACATATTTTCCTCTTCGGAATAAAGAAGTCTATGGACTTTTAAAGGAGCTGTTCTTCCAAGTCTTAATGCTCTTCCTAAAACCTGAGTTTCAATATTCTCAGAGCTCATTTTATGGTATAAAATAACATCAGTTGTTTCAGGTAAATCGATACCACTTCCATCGTTTCTGCTATTTAAGAATAATACTTTGATTTTTCCCTCTTTAAATAACTTGATATATTTTTGTTTTGCATCACTGGTTCCCTTTACTTCAGCAAAGGTTATATTATATTCTGACAATTTTGCTTTAATACAGTCAAATGTATGGTTAAATTCACTGAATAAAATAAACTTACCATCAGGGTTAGAAAGTATGATATTTTTTACAGCTTCTAACTTGGTTAATTTAGTATCATCTACATCTTCCTTTTTTTCCTCTTCTTTTCGGGTAGATGATATCGCCATTTTCTTCATATCAAGTTTCTCTCTACAGAAAGGGCATTTTTGAGTGGTATTATATAAACTTTTTACACAATTACTACACATAACACTGTTACAACAGAAGGTTATAACAGGTTCTTTATATTCTTCAGAACATAATGGACACTCATTATCATCCTCTGTGTCTCTCTTTACTTTTTGTTTTAGGTTTTCAAGGGAACGTTCGGCATCTTCTAACTTCTTTTTATATTCTTCAATTTTAACCTTACTATTATCGTTATTTATTGTGCTATGATATGTTATTTCAGCTTTTATACTGACGATTTCTTTTTCTTCTTTAGCTATAATAATCTCAAGTAAGCTACCACTATCTTTTGTTCCTCCAAGAGCAACAATTGCACCTGCTATATCATCAGCAGCAATCATTCTTTGAACTTCATTTGAAAGTCTTCCTCCGTACATAATAAAATCACGGTTAAAACACTTATATTTATAATATGCAATTTCAGACTGTTGATAGCTTTGATTTAATTCTGCATCTGTATTTTTTACCACAACGTATTTTTGTTTTATACCATGCATTAAGCTAGTTATAGCGTTATTATACAAGGTTCTATTTGAAAATCCAGCATCATCATAAGGAAGAGTTGCTGATATAATCCAATAGAATTTTGCCTTTGTCATAGGCAAAACACCTGATAGTTGCAACTCATCAAAAATCAACCTTGTAAACCCTATATTTTCAGTTCTATATATATTTGTTACATAACCTGCAAAGTCCCTATATCTATTATAGGTGACTAATATAACATCTAAGTTTTCAATTGCAGATTTATCGAGGGATGTTATATCTGCAGTTTTTATAATTTTTCTATAAGTTAAGTCGGTATTATCAAACTCACTCGCCCACTGATGGAAGATTGCTGAAGAACAAACAATTATGTTTAAATTTAAAGGTCTAAAACTTAACTGTTCCTCTGTTGTAAAGGAAAAATAATGGTTTGACCCCATATCCATAGTCCAAGGATAATAATACTTTTCCTCAAGCGGTTCATTTTTCATCTTAGTTCTAGATAACAGGGATACAACAGCAAGAGTTTTACCACTTCCAACTTTATCGTTAAGAATACCCATATTTGTAAAAACTTTTGTTTTACGACTTCCATAGGTATATTCACGCTCTTTTGTAGTCTCTTGATATTCCATCTTTAAAACATTGTTCTTTTGATGCAGATATAAATCACGGTTTCTAAGACCCCATTCATTAAGGGGTTCTTTTACCTCATCAAGTTCTTCTATCTTAAGCTCAACTTTTTTACTCTTTCTTGACTTCATTTTGTATAATTAAAATTATAAAAAATGTTTAAATTTCATTTAATTTTTTTTCATATTGGTTAATGCTTCAATAACACATTCTTTTAAAGGTCTGACCTTGTAGGAAGAACAAAGCTTTGTATTCTCTAATATATTATTACTTCTTTTTGCCTTGAGAAGAGTATCGAGTTTGTCTTCTTCTATCAAATTATAAGTATGTTTTTCATCTATAATTTCAGCATATAAATCAAGAATTTCTTTATGAGACATACTTCCATTTACCATATTGTATGTACCTGTAATTTTACGCATTGACATATCAATCATAATAGGGATTAAATCAGGGAGATAAGTCATACTATTTGGATAGCTACATATATTTTCAAATTTTGAAATCTTTGCAATAAAGTTCTTTGGGGACCAATCATCTGTAACTGGCATTCTTATTCTTAAATTTAAAGTGTTAAAATTAAATAACTTCATTAAAGTATCAGTATAACCTTTTACCACAGAATATGCACTTCCAAAATAATCAGGGATATCTTCCTCTGTATATTTATAACAATCTTCACGGGTATTTTCAGAGAAAATACAACCTGTTCCGATATATGAAAAATGAACTCCAAGAGAGTCTGATAATTTACAAAGTAATAAAGGTGCAAATAAGTTATCTTTCACGTTCTCGTTAACCTTATCTTCTAAATAATCAATATTAGGGATATTTCCACCAGAAGTTCTTCCAATACAACAGAAAACTCTGTCAGCCTTTACTATCTCGGATTTTAATATATTTATATTTTCAGGGGAGACGCGAGTCTCACTACCTATAAACTTATAAGTAGGATACAATTCCCTCCATTTTTTTATAAGCATAGTTCCAATCCATCCTTTTGACCCATAGACTAATATATTCATTTTATATTTGATTTTTTTCTCCTTTAAATATAAAATGAATGATAAGTTTTCAAAAATCATCAATTTAATACTTATTATAGCTATAGTTGAAACATTATCTTTAATATGCTTAAAAGAAGGTGAAACCAATAAAAAAAGCCATTTTATTTTATGTGGTTTTTTAGGATATATTATAGTCACGTATGTTCTATGTAAAACTCTTACTTTTGAAGGCATAGGGCAAGTTAATTTAGTGTGGAACTGTATGACAATATTTACAGCTTTTGCAGCAGGTCATTTACTATTTAATGAAAAGGTCAATAAATATACCTTTTATGCTATAATTTTTGCAGTTATAGCTATATACTTAGCTCAGCTTTCAAGTGATTATAATGAAAATAATTAAACCTTAAAGAAAAGAGAATATCTAATAAATGAAAAATATTCTCGTTACAGGTGGATGTGGGTTTATTGGAAGTAATTTCATAAACTATATGTTAGATACCTATAAAGATATTACAATTGTTAATATTGATAAATTAGACTATTGTTCCGACATAAATAATGTTTATCATAAAGAGAGATATAAACTGGTTGCATCGGATATAAACAACTCATTTATACTTAAAAACGTTTTAGAGACTCATAACATTGATAGCGTGGTTCATTTTGCAGCACAATCTCATGTTGATAATTCATTTGGTAATAGTATTCAATTCACAAGGGATAATGTTATGGGTACACATACCCTGTTAGAATGTTGTAGAGTTTATGGTAAAATTGAAAAATTCGTTCATATTTCAACCGATGAAGTTTATGGAGAAGTTGATGGTGAACATCAAGGTTGTAATGAAAAAAGTTTATTAAATCCTACTAATCCATATGCTGCTACAAAAGCAGCTGCTGAATTTCTTGTAAGAAGTTATTATCATTCGTTTAAGTTACCAGTTGTTATAACCCGTGGAAATAATGTATATGGCCCAAGACAATTTCCGGAGAAATTAATCCCAAGATTTATCAGTAATCTTTTGGTAGGAAAACAATGTCCTATTCACGGTGAGGGTAAAACAAGACGTAATTTTATATATGTAGATGATGTAAGTAGAGCAGTAGATACAATCTTAAGAAAGGGTGAAATTAATGAGATTTATAACATAGGAAGTGATGATGAATATAGCGTTATGGATGTGTTAAAAACATTAATAGAAAAGATAGGTATAGATTCAACCGTAGAAGAAATGGCAGAATATGTCGAAGATAGAGCGTTTAATGATTTTAGATATTGTATAGATAGTTCAAAACTTGAAAAGTTAGGATGGAATAAGACAACTACATTTAAAGAAGGAATACAAAATACAATTTTATGGTATAAACAAAAGTCATAAATTAAGTTTAGGTAAAAACTTAATTTATTATTTTTTCCTTTGTTTATAATAAATATGTCGTATAATAACTTAAATAATTTTACCCCTTTTGGTTTCAGGGATTCATTAAGTTTAGTTACTTCTAAAGTACAAGAAATTCAGGTTGGTTATATGCATCCTTATACCATTGGAGTAACAGGAACAAATGTAACCTATACCGCTCAAGAAATTCTTTCCAAGTCTATTATAAGATACTTTACAGGTGCTTCTACAAATGATACTTTACCAACCTCAACCGATATTATTAATCTCGTATCTCAAAATTCCTATATAGGTTTTACCCCTGGAATGTATTTTGATGTTTACTTTAAAAATGCATCTACAGGTACCCTTAATATTCTTCCAGGTTCTGGTATAATAAGTGACCCTGTTTCTATAGCAAGTAATGGATTATCTTATATTCGTTTAACACTTGTTGATAGTTCAACCATAAATGCAACTGTTATTACTTCTTATTTAAATACAGGTTCAACAATAGTGATAGGAGGAGGTTCGGGAACACAAGGAGCTCAAGGTCTTATAGGTTTACAAGGAGTACAAGGATATCAAGGACTTCAAGGTAATCAAGGTTTGATTGGTTTACAAGGAGCTCAAGGTTATCAAGGTCTTCAAGGTAATCAGGGTTTAGTTGGTCTTCAAGGAGCTCAAGGTTTTATTGGATTTCAAGGAGATTTAGGTTTACAAGGTTTACAAGGGTATCAAGGCCTTGTAGGAACTCAAGGAACTCAAGGTTTTCAGGGACTTCAAGGTTTAAAAGGAGAAACAGGTGATATTGGTCCTCAAGGTATTAAAGGTGATACTGGTGAAGCTTTTAAAATATTTGCAACTACTCCTTCTTATACAGGTTTAAATACAGTTATTGCAACTGGTGGTAATGTAGGTGAATTTGTCCTTATTACAGGAGGAGATTTATTCTTATACGCAGGAACAGGAGCAGGTTCAACAGGTCCTGGTAATTCCTATGAATATGCAGGAGATATAACAGATGATAGTAAACTTATTGGCCTTCAAGGAAGTCAAGGGTTAAGAGGCTTTCAAGGATTAGAAGGAGTGCAAGGATTTCAAGGTTTAGAAGGTGTTCAAGGTTATCAAGGACTTCAAGGACCTATTGGATTACAAGGTCTTCAAGGATTTCAAGGATATCAGGGTCTTCAAGGTTTAATAGGGTTTCAAGGATTACAAGGGTTTCAAGGATATCAGGGTCTTCAAGGATTAATGGGAGCTACTGGAGATAGGGGTTTACAAGGAGCACAAGGTGTTGAAGGTGTACAAGGAACACAAGGCTTAGAGGGTTTACAAGGTGTTGAAGGTGTACAAGGAACACAAGGGATCCAAGGATTAATGGGAGCTACTGGAGATAGAGGCTTCCAAGGCCTTCAAGGTTTAGTTGGAGCTACCGGCGATAGAGGGTTCCAAGGCCTTCAAGGCTTAGAAGGAACTCAGGGTCTTCAAGGTTTAATGGGAGCTACTGGTGACAGAGGATTACAAGGATTACAAGGATTACAAGGATTACAAGGTTTACAAGGATTAATAGGATTACAGGGTTTAGTTGGAGCTACTGGAGATAGAGGGTTCCAAGGAACACAGGGTCTTCAAGGTTTAGAAGGATTACAAGGGTTAATGGGAGCTACTGGAGATAGAGGGTTACAAGGATTACAGGGTTTAGTTGGAGCTACTGGAGATAGAGGGTTTCAAGGAACACAGGGTCTTCAAGGTTTAGAAGGAACACAGGGTTTTCAAGGTTTAGAAGGAGTACAAGGTTATCAAGGTTTAGAAGGTTTACAAGGGGTTGAAGGTGTTCAAGGTTATCAAGGTATTAAAGGTGATACAGGTGAAGCTTTTAAAATATTTGCAACTACTCCTTCTTATACAGGTTTAAATACAGTTATTGCAACTGGCGGTAATGTAGGTGAATTTGTCCTTATTACAGGGGGAGACTTGTTTTTATATGCGGGAACAGGAGCAGGTTCAACAGGTCCTGGTAATTCCTATGAATATGCAGGAGATATCACAGATGATACAAAATTAATAGGCCTTCAAGGTTATCAAGGTCTACAAGGTTATCAAGGCCTTCAAGGCCTTCAGGGTCTTCAAGGTTATCAAGGCCTTCAAGGTTCTACTGGTGATAGAGGGTTCCAAGGTCTTCAGGGTTTAATTGGATCTACAGGAGATAGAGGTTTTCAAGGATTAGAAGGAACACAAGGGTTTCAAGGATTAGAAGGCTCACAAGGATTAGAAGGAACACAAGGGTTTCAAGGAGTTGAAGGTGTACAAGGAACACAAGGTCTTCAGGGTTTAATGGGAGCTACTGGTGATAGAGGGTTCCAAGGAACTCAGGGTCTTCAAGGTTTGATTGGGGCTACTGGTAGTCAAGGCTTGCAAGGTTTACAAGGCTTTCAAGGATTAGAAGGAACACAAGGCTTAGAAGGTTTACAAGGAACACAAGGCTTAGAAGGTTTACAAGGAACACAAGGTTTAGTTGGTTTACAAGGAACACAAGGTTTAGTTGGTTTACAAGGTTTACAAGGTTTAATTGGAGCTACTGGTAGTCAAGGTTTTCAAGGTTCAATTGGTCTTCAAGGTTTACAAGGTTTAATTGGAGCTACTGGTAGTCAAGGTTTTCAAGGTTCAATTGGTCTTCAAGGTATTCAAGGATACCAAGGATTACAAGGACCTCAAGGTTTGATTGGTTTTCAGGGATTTCAGGGATATCAAGGTCTTCAAGGAAATCAAGGTTTAGTTGGTTTACAAGGGTTTCAAGGATATCAAGGTTTAATGGGGTTACAAGGACTTCAAGGATATCAAGGTTTAAAAGGAGAAACAGGAGATAGAGGTTTCCAAGGTATTGAAGGAACTCAAGGGTTTCAAGGATTTGAAGGTATTCAAGGTTATCAAGGTATTAAAGGTGATACTGGTGAAGGTTTTAAGATTTTTGCTACTACACCTTCTTATACAGGTTTAAATACAGTTATTGCAACAGGTGGTAATGTAGGTGAATTTGTTCTCATAACAGGAGGAGATTTATTTATTTATTCAGGAACAGGAGCAGGTACAACAGGTCCTGATAATTCTTATGCATATGCAGGAGATATAACAGATGAAACTAAACTTGTTGGTATGCAAGGTCTACAAGGTCTAGAAGGTTTACAAGGTCTTCAAGGTTTACAAGGTTATCAAGGTTATCAAGGTCCAGAAGGTGTACAAGGTCTTCAAGGATTGGAAGGGGTTCAAGGTTCACAAGGTTTAATAGGTCATACTGGTAGTATTGGTTATCAAGGTCTTCAAGGTTTTCAGGGATATCAAGGTCTTCAAGGTTTAATTGGATTACAAGGTTTTCAAGGTTTTCAGGGATATCAAGGTCTTCAAGGGTTAATTGGATTGCAAGGTTTTCAAGGATTCCAGGGATATCAAGGTCTTCAAGGGTTAATTGGATCTACTGGTAGTCAAGGTTTCCAAGGTTTAATTGGTCTTCAAGGAACCCAAGGTTTAATAGGTCATACTGGTAGTATTGGTTATCAAGGTCTTCAAGGTTTAGCTGGAACTACAGGTTCAAACGGTGCTCAAGGGTTTCAAGGTTTTGATGGTGCTCAAGGGTTTCAAGGTTTTGATGGTACTCAAGGGTTTCAAGGTTTTGATGGTACTCAAGGGTTTATAGGTCTTCAAGGTCCAGCTGCTTCAGGAACAGGTACTAATCTTGAACCTATGTTTACAGTTGATTTTAACACCGGTTTAATTTCTGTAGCATCATCTACAGGAGGAGATTCTCAATTTATATTTGACACTAATATAAACCAGTTACAATTAGCAACTGGAAGCAGTATATCTTCTATTAACCCTCAAGATACTGTATTCATTGACGCAAGTTTGAATGTTTATAACAGTCTCACTGTCGATACAATTACAGGTATAACTTCTTTTGTTTGTTATACAGGCGGAGAACTTGTCCCTGCAGTTGAAATTGACCCTTGTAATAAAGAAATTATAATGATGACTGGAAGTTCTATTACTTCCGTAAATCAATCTGATGCCGTATTCATTGATGCAAGTTTAAATGTTTACAATAGTCTTACTGTAGATACGCTTACAGGTATAACTTCTTTCGTTTGTTATACAGGCGGAGAACTTGTCCCTGCAGTTGAAATCGACCCTTGTAACAATAAAGTCATTATGATGACTGGAAGTTCTATTACTTCCGTAAATCAATCTGATGCCGTATTCATTGATGCAAGTTTAAATGTTTACAATAGTCTCACAGTTGATACAGTTACAGGTATAACTTCTTTTGTTTGTTATACAGGCGGAGAACTTGTTCCTGCAGTTGAAATTGACCCTTGTAACAATAAAATCATTATGATGACTGGAAGTACTATTACTTCTGTAAATCAATCTGACGCTGTATTCATAGATGCAAGTTTGAATGTTTATAATAGTCTCACAGTTGATACAGTTACAGGTATAACTTCTTTTGTTTGTTATACAGGCGGAGAACTTGTTCCTGTACTTGAAATTGACCCTTGTAATAAAGAAATTATAATGATGACTGGAAGTACCATAAGATCGAGTGACCCTACCGATACTATATTTATTGATGGTAATTTTAACGTTGGAAACATATTTACCGTAGACCAAGTATTAGGAAACGTCGCAGTTAATTATTATACTGGTTCAAATATGATACAAAATACAAGATTAGATGTATATGGTAATATCACCGCTACAGGAACAGCAAATATAAGCTCAATAGGGACTAACAATTTAATTATAAATAATTTTGGAAGTACAGGGGTAATTACATCCCCTGTAACAATAAATGCAAATAGAGGGAGATTTGGATTTAGTAATTGGGCTTCTACAGGAGCAACAACAATCTTAATAAATAATAATAGAGTAAGTTCAACAAGTAGTGTATTTGTTAATATATCAAATTATTATACTTCAACAACTTTTCCATCAGTTTTGTGTGTTATACCGTCTAATGGAAGCTTTAATATTTTATTTTCTAACGATAATGGTATCAATGGATCAAGATTTGATATCGATTTTTTTATAGTAAATTAACACAAGAATTATTATTAAATTATTTTCTTACTTTAATAATAAATGTCAGGTATTCGTTTCATTTCAGCATCCACAGGTGCAGGGTCAAGAGTAGGTATTGGTTTATCCTCAGTTGTTGGTCCAACCGGTCCAACTGGTCCTTCTGGTAACGTTGGTCTTCAAGGAAATCAAGGTCTTATAGGTTTACAAGGAAATCAAGGTCTTAGAGGTCTTCAAGGCATTCAAGGCTTTCAAGGCCTTCAAGGAAATCAAGGTCTTCAAGGAAATCAAGGTCTTCAAGGAAATCAAGGATTCCAAGGTTTACAAGGTCTTCAAGGATTAATTGGAGCTACTGGTGACATAGGTAATCAAGGTAATCAAGGTAATCAAGGATTTCAAGGATTTCAAGGGTTAAAAGGTGATACTGGAGATGCTTTTAAAATATTTGCAACTACACCTTCTTATACAGGTTTAAATACAGTTATTGCAACAGGCGGTAACGTAGGTGAATTTGTCCTCATAACAGGCGGAGATTTATTCTTATTTGCAGGAACAGGAGCAGGTTCAACAGGTCCTGATAATTCATATGAATATGCAGGAGATATAACAGATGATAGTAAACTTATAGGCTTCCAAGGAGCTCAAGGTAATCAAGGTCTCCAAGGATTTCAAGGCTTCCAAGGATTAATAGGTCCTACAGGAGCTCAATTCACAGGTCCTTTTAGTGATATTGTTATAACAGGGAGATTAATAATGGAAACAGGAGCTTTTGTTGAAGGAGATTTAGTGTTGTCTACTGGTTCCTATATTGGAAGTGCAGATGATACATTATTTACAGATGCTTCTCTTAACGTTGCTAATATATTTGTTGTTAATGCTTTTAATGGAGATGTAACTTCTACTGGAACTTTACAAGGAGCTACAGGTATATTTAATAGCTTAAATGTAAGCACTACAACCGTATCAGGAACATCATATTTAAACAATGTCATAGTAAGCGGAAATATGAGTGGAACAAATGCTTATTTTCAAAATATAGCAAGTCAGAATGCAGCTTTTCAAGGTCTTTCAGTTGGATTTAGCGGTTTAACTGTTGTTGGAACCGGAACTTTTATAGGAAGTATAACAGCAACTGGAGGAGTTATGACAGTCTCAAATTTAGTTGTAACAAATGGCATATCCATTCCTACAGGAGCTTTAGTAGGATTTCAAGGAAATCAAGGATTACAAGGTTTACAAGGTTTACAAGGTTTACAAGGAAATCAGGGTAATCAAGGAAATCAAGGTAATCAAGGTAATCAGGGTAATCAAGGTAATCAAGGTAATCAGGGTAATCAAGGTAATCAAGGTAATCAGGGTTATCAAGGATTACAGGGATTTCAAGGATTTCAAGGATTACAGGGATTTCAAGGATTTCAAGGATTACAGGGATTTCAAGGATTTCAAGGTAGTCAATACACCGGTCCTTTTACAGAGTTAGTTGTAAGTGGAGTTTTAATAATACAAACAGGAGCTTTTATTGAAGGTGATTTAATATTATCAACTGGTTCTTATATTGGAAGTTCTGATGATACAATTTTCACAGATGCTTCTCTTAATGTTGCAAATATATTTGTTGTTAATGCTTTTAATGGAGATGTAACATCAACTGGAACATTCAAAGGAGCTACAGGTGTATTTAATAGTTTAAATTCAAGCACAACAACCGTATCAGGAACATCATACTTAAACAATGTTATAGTAAGCGGAAATATGAGTGGAACAAATACTTATTTCCAAAACACAGCAAGTGAAAATGCAGCTTTCCAAGGAGCAACTATAGGATTTAGCGGATTAACAGTTGTTGGTGATACAACTTTATTTGGTTCTTTAAATGCAACTGGAGGAGTAAGCACAACAACAATGTCTATGAGTTATTCTTCCTCAACAGGTTCTACCCAAAATTTTTCAAGAGGTAGAGCTGTAGTAGCTGATAATGCAAGTGCAGTAACAATAACTAATAGTTTAGTTTCTACAACTTCTACAGTATTAGCTATACCTGCAACTAATGATTTACCTGGAGTATATGTTTCTAATGTTGTATGTAATAACGGTTCTTTCACTATTAATTTATCTGCAAATAATACTATCGATAGTGGGTTCTTAATAAACTGGATTGTATTCAATTAATTTAATTTTTACTTATATATTTAAAAGTAAAAATTTTAGGTTAAAAGTTCCCTTATTTTATCTCTTGTTTCTTTGTCTAAATTTTTAGTATATTCATCAACCTTAAATGTAATTATTAAATTTCCCCCTTTTATACCGTGGTTTTGAATTATATATTCTTTACCTTCTTTTATGACTCCAAAATCGCTTATAAAATTTAATTTAAAAATACCATCAAAATGAGGTATATTTATTTCACAACCGCAAATACTATCGACAAAGTTTATTTTAGTCTCATATAAAAGGTCATTACCTCTTCTCTTAAAATAAGAGTGTTCCATTACTTTAATTTTAAAAACTAAATCTCCAGGTATTTCTGAAGGTTTAAATGCTTGTTGTCCTTTACCAACAATTCTTTTTTCATAACCATCAATACAACCTACAGGAATATTAACTTCATAATATTCCTTATTCTTAATTATGCCTTCATTGTTACACATATTACATCCTTTTACTATGTATCCCTTTGTTTTACACTCATCGCAAACTACTTCCATAGACTGTATCATAGGTCCAAATTGTCTCACAATTGTTACTTTTCCATTTCCGTTACATTTAGAGCAAGCAGAACAGCAAGTACATTTTTTATTGGTAGTAACAAGCATCTTTCTGGTCTTTCCAAAATATATTTCTTCCAAGGGTACTTCAACATTATAAACTGTATCATCTAATTTTCTCATAGCTTCTTGTCTTCTATGTCTTTGTTGGTTAAACATAAAGTCAAAAGGAAATCCTTGAGGAAATGGGTTAAAATTAGATTGATTAGAATTATCTCCTACCATATCATAATGTTTACGTTTATCATCATCTGACAGGGTTTCATAAGCATTAGAAATTTCTTTAAATTTTTCTTGGTCTCCTCCTCTGTCAGGATGGTGTTCTAATGACAATTTTCTGAAAGCCTTTTTTATGTCGTCTTTTGAAGCTTCTTTCGGAACACCTAATTTTTCATATAAACTCATAGTTTATTATTTAATTTAATAAACTTTAAATAAACTTTTTTTGTATATTTTCATAATATGATAAAAGTGAAAAATATTTTTTTGCTTTTGATAAATCTTCTTCCTCAAATGAACTTGATAAGTTAAGTTTTATTTCTTTTATTCTATCATTAATATAACCTTCTTCTAGCTCATTATTTTCTAGTTTTTCATTCAGTTCAAAAATATCCTCTAAAGATACTTCAGATGAAATATCCGTTACTCCTCTTATATTAAGCATATAATTAGCTCTTTTTTTATCGTCTTTTAACACACAATACGCCTCATTTATTTGCCTTGTAATAACCTCACTTTTTTCTCTTTCACTAAGAGAAAGTGATTGATATTTATCAGGATGAATAACCTTTTGAAACTCTTTATACGTATATTCCAAATCTTTAATATTAAGGGTATATTTAACTGGAATATCAAATAAAGAAAAATAATTTATATTAGGCTTACTTAACTTGCAAATTAATCGGTTCATTTACTTTTATATTATGTGTTTTTAAACGGTAAATTAAAGAATTTGTCTAATATTACTTTTTGGTCGCAAGTTAAGGTATGAATTAAACCGTTAACATATAATTCTCTCAATACTAAAGTTGCGTCTTTTGATAAAGAATAAATTTCTTTTTTCTTAGATTTTATTTCTTCTCTATGTGCCGTATATAATTCTCTTGCTCTTTTTTTAAGTTCTTCACGGTCTTCTTCGGTCATAATCTCACGTTTCTTTTGTTGATATTCTTTCATATATTTTCTGTGTTCTTCTTTCCTTTGTTCTTTTATTTCTTTTGAAAGCTTTGGTCTACCTCTTTTCATTTCAATCTCCATTTTTTTAAATTATACAAGAAAATTTAAAAAAAATTATTTACAACCACCACAAGAACCACCTCCGCAACAACCTGACTTTTGATAAATTTTATAAGTTTCTTCATTAGAAGTTTTTTCGTCTTTACAACAACTTGCATTGTTGTCTGAAGTTTTTTCGTCTTTACAACAGCCTCCTTCTTTGTTACATCCTCCACATCCTTCTCCATTTTCATTTTTGATAGTCATTACTCTGTTAGGAATGTTCTTACCTGTAGCCCATTCTAATACTTTTGGAAGATTTCTTAATAATCTTCTACTTGACTGATAGAAAGCATCAGGACATAAATAACAATAGCTGTTTACAGGAACTTCATAACAAGCATCACTTTCGTTTGTAATAATAACAAAAATGTCAATATCTTTAAAGACTGATAAATCAGTTTGAGTTTGAGAATAATGGGTAAATACATTTTGACCTTTATTCTTTAAAATAGACTTTAAAACTTCTTCTAACAAACTAGGCTCTTTTTCAGTGTTTCTAATAATCATCCAGTTATAAGAGTTTTCAAGGGTTGTTTCATCCAATGGTTTACACATTTTTTTGAGAGGATAAACTACACGACATAATTCTTCTAATTGTTTTGAGGTTGCGTTAAAGTTAGAAGATGAAGAATACATATGATTTAAGAACGGAGATAATACGTTAATTTCACCGTATGAAATATCAAAACGTTCCTTAAGGTCATTATATAACTTATTTGTAATTAAAGGCTGAGAAATAACATCAGCGTGAGAATTTTCCTTATTATAACCATAAGTAATCTTAGAACCAAACATAACATCTCCTGAGGTTGAAGTAGTATCAATAATTAAATCTAAGTACATATAGTTTAAATTAACTGTCTTATACTCTCCAAGATTTGAATATAAATTAGAGGTTCTAACAACCATTATATTTTCATTTTTTTGGATAGACTGTATTTTAACCGAAATATTACCGTTAATAGACACAAATCCATCTTCGGTTATATCAATAGTTGTAAAGACGCAATCGTCTCCTATTTCGACGAAGTTAAAGCTCATTTTATATAGACTATTTATATCTTTAGTTTTATAATTTTTTAAAATATTATAAAACTCGATTTATTTTAAACTGGATGATTTATTTTAAACATTTTTTTTTCTTAAATTTAAATAAATTCTTGGGTTATTATTAAATGCCAACTCTCCGTTTTATCTCCGGTTCTGGAAGCGGTTCTACCGTAGCCCAAGGTGTCGTAGGACAAATTGCAGCTTTAAATCAAGCTATTGCAAACTTAAACAATCTGACAGCATCTTTAGCTCCAATTGTCCCTCAAAAAAGTATTAGTTTTTATTTAAACGGTAATTTTGTTACTGTTGATAATCCTGACCCAGATATGACCTTATTAACTTACTTACGTAATTATACTCATTTTGTAGGTACTAAGAAAGGTTGTGCTCAAGGTGGTTGTGGTATTTGTACTGTTATGTTATCATTTAAGGATGTTGATAACGTTCCAAAAAATGTTTCTGTTGTTTCATGTTTAGTTAAGCTTGTTAATTGTAATAACTTAGCTATCACTACTATTGAAGGTTTAGGGAACTTGAACGATTTACATCCAATTCAAAATTATTTTTATAAAATTGGTGCTTATCAATGCGGTTATTGTACCTCCGGTCAAATTATGAATATGTATACTGCTTTCCAAAACTATGCAGGTCAATCTAATAATAAAATGACCCCATCTTGGTCCCAAGTAGAACAAATTATGGGTGGAAACTTGTGTCGTTGTACTGGTTATAGACCTATTACTGAAGTTTTTAAAACTTTAATGGTCACTGAAGCTACTGGGGCTTCTTCTCCTTATATCAATCCTTCAGATGCTACTCAAGTCTCAGAATATCAAGCATTATGGAATAAATGGCATTCTGCAGGTGTTTCTACTGGTCCAAGATATTTACCAGTCTATAATCAAACTGGAACTGATACTTTTAACTGTAACTCTTATTTAGCTCAAGCTGTGACTGAAGGTAGAACAAGCTTAGTTCAAGTTCCAACTGTCGATTGTGAATTTACTGCAGCTGCAGGATTTAATCACTATAACTTATCCTCTTTTGCATCTGTTGCAAATGTGGTTAAAACTGTTAGTGATTTATCAACTATTTCTATCGTGCAAGGTCAAGCTTCTTACGGTGTTCCAGGATATAGAAGAGAATCAAATCAAACTGTCGTTATTAATGTTTCAACTATCCCTGAAATACACTCATTTGTTGCAACTGGTGCAACAGGAGCAGCAGAAATTACTATTGGGGCAGGTTTAACTATATCCGAAGTTTATGATAAATTATCATCACAATCTCACCGTGTTTTTACCACATTTGGAAATTATTTATTAAATATAGCTGGCTGGCAAGTTAGAAACTTTGGTACTTGGGTTGGTGGTATGATGATGGCTAAGAAACAAGGTTTCACTTCTGATGTTACATTATGTTTATTAGCTCTTGAAGCAACCGTTAATTATAAGACTATTGATGCAAGTGGTAATATTGGTTCAGGTTCAACTTCTATCTCTAATTTCTTATCAACAAACTTCTCTTTATCTAACAGCGTTGTTATTGTCACTTCTGCAACTATTTCTGTTGATGCAAATCAATACTTAAAAGTATATAGACAAGGTGCTCGTGCATCAAACGCTCACGCAGAAGTTCATATGGCATTTTCTTTAGATGTTGATGGTTCAAATAATATTGATAATTGTAAGGTATATGTTGGTGCTTTGGGTTATACTGGAGCAACTGGATCAGGTGTTGCTTCCTATCAAGAATTTATAGCAGGTGAAACATACTTAAACGCAACTACTACATCTGCAATGACTTATCAAGGTTTAGTTGATGCTGCAAGAAATACAGCTTGGGATATTCATATTGATATTATAGCTCCAAATCATACTG
>Ga0255211_1000333_pt1 | contig 17644 bp, 11 predicted proteins | sample Miss_Yuk_RepB_8d_FD_183036 | JGI IMG/M metagenome (GOLD analysis project Ga0255211, IMG submission 183036) | Freshwater microbial communities from Mississippi River, Louisiana, United States - Miss_Yuk_RepB_8d | ecosystem: Environmental > Aquatic > Freshwater > River | place: USA: Louisiana...
CCACTCGCACCGCCACTCCCCTCCTCCCTCCCCCGCATCTAGCACAGCTTATCGCCCTGCGTCGTATGGGGGCGCAACCCCACGCGCAACCCAATCAGGTTGTTCGTAAATAGCGCCAATTCTATATCATGCTCATGTATGTTATGGAATATCGTAATGTATTTACATATCAGAGATGTAATACGATACTTGATGTCTTCACTAAATAGCGGCGTCATCTTCACAAATAAGAAATAATTGTCCAAAATATCCAAAACGGAATACCCTTCATCATTCAATTGAAATAAAATATGGTTCGCACGACGAATTCGTGTATTCACATCAAGAGTATCATCTAATATAATTTGTGTATATTCTTCGAAACGATGAAACCCAATATTCGTACAAATTTTATTCGCAAGTTCTAGCGTAATCTCTCGATCAATCAGTTTCGTCTTCTCCAAATAATTAATGAGTGTTCGAACCGAGCCGTTCGAAACCCGCAGTAAGAAATCCTCCGCGTCGCCTGTAATCATCAAACGTTCATTCATTTTTATTTTTAGCATAATTTTATTCAAGCAAGCGCGGTTTAGTTGATTAATTTTAACAATAATATTACGTGTTTGAAATGTATCGACTACTTTCTGAATATTGGTGCATGATGAAATAAAATGAACATTATGACTGTATTTATCGATACAATTTCGGAAAACTTGCTGTCCTTGTTCGTTGATTAAATCGATATCATCTAGCAAGACGATTTTCTTTTTTCCAGGTATCATCGTCATTGTTTGACAAAATACCTTCACATCATTTCTGTAATATTGAATCCCTTGTTCTTTCAAACTATTGAGAACTAATATATTCTCTTTTATTGTCGTATTATTACACCCAGATTTTTTGTAATACTCACGGATCATCGCATTAATAATAGATGTTTTTCCTGAACCAGATTCGCCGTAAAACATAATATTCAAGTTATCCATCTCGATAAGACTGTTGATGATCGTCACCGTATTTTCGTCTAATTGTTCAAAATCCGGTATTTTAGATGGCTGATATTTCGCAATAAATGGTATGTCAGGCGATAGATGAATCATCGCAAATCTTTTGTTCTTGATTGTTGATTGTTTATTGTTGATTGTTGATTGTTGATTGTTGATCGATTTGATTCTGTAAGCGCGGCGATGCGTCCTATTAAAGTATAATAAATATAATGTTTAAGTAATAACAAACATTACATTCGATTTCATTCATTCATTCCATTATGTTTTTCAACTTTCCATTCGGTGGCGGACCTTCAAGCGGCTTTCCCGGACATAACGGGCATGGCTTCGGTCCAGAAATGTTTTTTGAATCTCATGAATTTCCGCAGATGAACATGGATGATATCGACAAGGATAAGGATTACTATAAAATCCTAGGTATAGAAGAAAAGGCAAGCGAAGATGAAATTAAGAAAGCGTATCGAAAAATGTCGATGATTCATCACCCTGATAAAAATGGAAATACAGATGAAAGCAAGCAGAAATTCCAAGAACTGAACAACGCATATGCGACTTTATCAGATGCGAATAAACGCAGGACATATGATATGATGCGGAGAGGCGGTGGCGGTGGCGGCGGCATGCCACAAATGTTCCATTTCGGCGGTGGTGGTGGTGTTCCAGGAGGGATGCCACCCGGTATTCCCGAAGAGTTATTACATATGTTATTTGGTAACGCCGCGGGAGGACATGGTCCGGGTATGGGACCAAAAGTTGTTTTTCAAACGTTTCATAATGGACGCATGAATGGTGGATTCGGACATCATGGACAGAATTCACAATCACATCAGCAACCGCAACAACAACAACCACAAGCTCCTCCAACGGTTCGTGTGTATCAAGTCCCGGATACAATCGTCAAAACAGTATCACTTACGCTTGAACAGTGCTATAACGGATGTTCGATTCCGATCGACATCGACCGCCAGGTTCCGGATAATGACATTATCAAGATTGAGCGCGAAACGATCTATGCGCAAATACCAAAGGGCGTCCTTCAAGGCGATACGATTATATTAAATGATTGTGGTCATATGAATGAAGCAGGTATGAAAGGCGATATTCGCATTATTATCAACGTTCTTCAACACGCATTATTCAAGGTTGAACATCTTGATCTAACCATCGAAAAGACGATTCCACTCAGGGCAGCATTATGTGGGTTTGACTTCGAAATCACGCATCTTAATGGTCGGATTTTCAAACTCGCAAATAAGCCAGGCAACGTAATTAAACCGGGTAATATTAAAACAATACCTGGTTTGGGTTTAGAAAAAAACGGAGAGTCCGGTGTTCTTAAAATCAAATTTAATATTGAGTTTCCAGATACACTCACCGCCGAACAAATACATGTTCTTCAATCAGGACTATGATGAAATGAAATGAAATGATTAAATGTCAATATACTTAATATTTGAATAACCAGTATAAAGTGTCTCCCCGTAAGGGGCGTAAAATCCATCACTTCCAGTATCGATACCATTTTTACGAGGATATAAACGAATCTTCACTCCATACGCAAGAACATTTGACCGACATATTACTGTGAAATTTTGAATTCCGCCAGCTGCCGCAGAAGTTGTTCTCAGCCGCCGATTTGTTGTAAATAACGAAGGATTTTCGCTGATATTAAATGAAAGATCCGCAATACCATTATTTACATTAAATACGTTATACCAGTTTGAACCAGATCCGGGGAAATTTGAGGGAGGGGTATATTCGATAAAACATTCATAATAATCAGCGTTGGCATTATATGTCGGATAAACAAAAGACACGGTCAGTCCGTTAAATACACCGGACGACGTGCTTGAACGTGTCGCGAATCGCAAATTCGGGTTACTGGGCGTATAAGGGTATAACGAAGGATATACATTACTATTCAAAGGATCGCTAACTGGTATAGTATTCACAACCGACAGGTATGTATAATCGGAGAATGTCCTCTGGCCATTATAGTCATTTACGATAACTGTTCGAACACGAAATTGTATTGGTTGTTCATTCACACCGGGTATGTTTGGATATACGATTTCATATCCAGGAACACCTCCATTTTCAACAGTTGGAATGTAAATCTCATTCGAGATATCTCGCCAATTTCGAAATTCAGCGTTAACAGAAGATATATCTCGACGTTCAAGTGTATAATAATGATATCTATAATAGGGTGATTTAAAATCAGTTTTGTAATAATTTGGATCATTCGCGAAATCAGGTAATTTCCATTTCAAGGTAACCGATCCATTATATCCTTGTGCGGATAAAGATAATGGTGCGAGCGGTACTCTAAACGGCACGATAAATGTGCCTTCCGGATTTATATTCCTGTATTCAGCTGGTATATAATTTGGTTCATCTGATCCACTCACAAAAAATGTTTGAAGAGGAGATACAGTAATATCATAAGGACGCCCAGATCTTAAATATAATTGCGCATTCGATGACTCGATATCAGATTGCAGGCTTGATGGTATGGTATATGTAACAATACCTCCTACGCTTTCAAGATTAGGAGTAATGAATGAAGTAAAGACGTTGTTACTTTGTGGTGTGGACGGATATTCTTCTGGAAAAAGATTTTCTTGTGTGTATCCAATTGGTATTGTTATGTTGATATAATATTGTGGTTCAGATGTATATTTCCATTTAAGTACAACTTTACCACCCTGAGTGGTTGATATTAATGAATAACTCATGTCGGTGACTGGATCGTTAAAATCTGTGCCCATCGTAAATGTAACCTGACTTTGTGCTGAACCATAATTGTTACTAAGGTCTGGGTCAGGAAAGAAATCATTAATATTAAATGGGGTTACTGTAAATAAATATTTTTTATTATTTACAAATGGTGAATAAGTATTAGTAGTAAGCGTCACGGTAAATTCCGTAGGTAATCCTGAATATGTTCGTACAGGCGCAACACCATTCAACGTGACTCTATCAGAACGCAAAATAAACCGATAATTATTTTGCTGCATATTACTAATGGTATAGATTAATTTCAAAAAATAACCATCGCCGTTACTTACATCGATACGATACATCGTGGGTGGTGAGATCGTTTTTAAATTTACAAATTTTTTAGGGGTATTTCCATCGACGATCACATTCCCAGAGGTAAAGTCGATATAATTATAAATCTGATTTGAAGGAATTGATAATTTATTAAACGATATGTTATATATTCCAGATATATCAAACACATTAGAAATATCTCTTGAACGATTTGTGCTATTATGTTCAAGATGACCGCTTATTGAAAGATGAAACGAATAACTAACACTTTGATCCCACGATAAACCACCAGAATCTTGTGTATAATACCATTTTAGCTCAATATTCGAAAGGTCAAACGCGTTTTGTTTCAATAACGCACTCTTATATGTGAATGTTGGATTAGTATAATTTACTATTATATTTGTCGTGTCTTTGAGTGTGATCGGTCGCGGATGTATTATAAATGGTGTTATTTCATTTCGTAAATTATTCAATTCGGTTTTTTGTGTAGATGATAAGAGAGAATAACGTTTAATACCAGAATACAGCTTTCGAAAGTCGTCGAACGGATAACCACGATTCAGCTTTGTATAAAAAGATTCTTCAATACTATTTTGGATATAACGTTTTTTGTTAATATATGTATCTCCTAGAACACCTGAAACAACTTCTTCATAATCAATAATATAATTCAATATTGGTGAACCAGCATCATCCTGGGGTATTCTCCATGTTAAAATGACTAATTGATTTCCAATAATAGGTGTTCCTATAAATTTAATCGGAGAATTGGATGGTCTTGCGAATGGAATACCTGATAACACCGATGAGTATGCTCCTTGCCCAAGTTCATTTACTGCGGCTACTCGAAAATAATATTTGAAACCGTTGATAAGTTCCCCAAAGAATGAAGTATTTAAATTTAAATTAGAATTAACATATTGTTGGGCATCAAGTGTTTTATATGTATAGGTTGATATGGCTACCTCATATACCATCTTTGTTTGATCACTTACAACAACATTTATGTCATTAAATGAGTTAAAATTTAATAAGTTACTAGAAATATCTGGTGTGTATTCAACTGATGTTACCCAACGACCTGAAATATCTAATGCGGTTTGTATTAAGAAATATTGTATTTCATAACCGGTGAATGACGGTTTTTCCCAGTAAATATTCACACGATTTGATGTTCGTTCAGATTCGACTACAAATGTATCTGCACCAAGACTATTTATTCGGTTTACGATCGTATTTGGTATTGAACCACATCGCCGAGTGAATAAAGAAGAAAACGCGCTTGGACCAACAATATTATAAGATGATATACGATATGAATAATAAACTCCATTTATCAAGTTAAAAAATGAATATCTTGGTGCTATTTGTGTATGAGTGTCTTTAATATCATAAAGAGTGTTCCTAGAACTATCAAGTTCATATGACGCAGTTGTAGTGGGATCAGGACCTGCGAATCGATAAAACTGATGTGGCGTGAATGTTTGCGACAACATCTTGACTTGAAATGAATCACGTTGAGAATTCATCATTTTGAAATAATTATTATAACTGGGGTCTGTTATCGTAAGTTGAAACAAAAATACAAATTGCGTATGAGAATAATCGATTTCGTCTGAAAAAGACGCAAATCCGCCGGCACCACTAATATCAAACGTTCGCGTTACAATACCGAATGATGAATCTGACAACGCAGAAGTAGCTGCAATCTTCGCATAATTTGCGGTTTCATTCAGAGAAATGTCGAATAACATACGTGTATTGTATGACGCATCTGACACATTTGTCAAAAAATCTCTCACATTCGTAGTATTATAGTTGTTATCTGATATGGTGGGTGTTGTTTTTTTATATGGACGAGAGAACCCACGAACACGCATTCGAAATGGAATGTTCAAATTCGCAGAGAGGTCGCTCGCCGATGTTCCGCCAACCGGCAAATAAGAGATATCGGTGGCAAGTTTCGAAAGATTAGCTGCATAATTCCAAGAAAATGACCATGTCGCTTTACCATAATCCATCATCGAGCGTGTCATTTTTGGCATGTGATACAATATACCGCCACTTGTGTCATTTTCGGACAAAGATAGCGCATTAAACGTTGAAACAGAAAACCCGATACCAGACGTGCTTATACCCTGACCCAAAGGTTGGGAAGTAAAATCTCTCGAAATCGGAAAACGGAATGGCGCGATACGTAAGCTTTTTATAAGAATACTATATTCACGCGTGGTTGTTGGCGCGTCAGCCGGTGAATAGGTATTCGTTGATATGCTAACACGACCCGAAATATTATCTGTTTGTTTTAAATACTTTAATTCACGGGATTCCGTGGTTGTATCACTCGATAATATGCCTGGAAATGTGATCGGAAATATATCAACCAGCGTTTTATTGTTGTTTTGTGGCATCGGCCCCAAACAATTTTCGATTGAATCATATTTCCGCGTTGAATTTAATATTAGATCGACGCGATTACCGCCTTGACTTATGCTCGATTCTTTATAAATAGAAAGATTCATCGTTGTAGATGCTACAAACGCAGGGTTTAGTTCCGCAATAGGGCGATCATTATGATATTCCCATGACAATTCGATCTCGCCGTAATATCCCAAATCAAAGTAATTCAACGTTGAATTTAACGGTGACTGGGTTGTCGCGATATTAAATAATATATTTGGAGAATTCACATCAATACCTGTTAATAATCCAGCAGCAGATATGATTTGTGTATAATATGGCACCGGAAGCGCATATGAATAATAAGACGCATTAATTGGACTGGTGTATGCTGGATCTAATATTGTGCTAACTGCGGGTCCAGGAGTTACAGGCGATATTCGTTCTTCCGTATAAAAGAAGTAATTTTTTATAGTAGAACCGTTTTCTGACGGAATTTTCCATATTAAATCATTACGATTCTGTGTTCCAACTCGAACAATACTAGATAAAACATCAAATGTTGCCACAGCAGAACCAGGTATATAATTATCGCTAAGATCTCGTTGTATCACACGAATTTGTGCGAGTCCTGATCGTAATAATGTAACGATGCGATTCGAAAGCGATATTGTATTCGGCGTTAAAACTTCATACACAAAGCTGGACGGATTATTTGATACAGGATCGATCAAATTAAAAGAACCATCGCTCCATTCTTTGGGAGAGATCACGAAATTTGAAATGACAGTTGTTACTTTATTCACAGTTAGAACTGTGCTTATCTGAGCAGATATATATCCAGGTGTCGCTGCTTGTGTTGCGGTAATGGTGGTTTGTCCACTATGTAAAATAATGACTGTGCGCATTCCTGAACCGGATATGTCTGCGACAGAACGATTACTACTAGTAAAAGTGAATTTAGCATCTGGATTTGTATTATTAGAAGAAGGATCGATTAATTGAAATGACGCATCACCATATGTTCGTGATGAAATTGTAAAATTAGATAAGGTTGGTGTAATCGACATCTGAATGATTGCGATAACTAGTATTATGAAACTATATACATAATAATAATATTGTAAAGACGCATTCCAACGATTATTTCATGATATTTAAGCAGTTCGTTCTTCTGTAATGAGCGACGGTATTGTTCTTGGTCGAACCACCTTTGTAAGTGTAATATTTTCATATACATCATTAGGTTTTATAACGTCTGGGTCCAGATGTAACTTAACCTTCCTTAGTTCATTCGTAAAACCCACCAAATTTTCTGAATATATTTTCACGACATAACTATTCGTTCGTGAATCAGGACGCTGTGTTACGTTGTTACTTAATCCAATAACTGCGACTTGAAACGAAATTTCGTTACTTCCATCATTAAAGACAATACTACTGTTATATTCAAATGTTTGACGTAAAGAATAACTAGTTTCACTTGGCGCAATATCATAATCGACAATAAATCGCATAATTCCCTGTGTGTTTTTTATATCTGTGCTTGTCCAAGTAATCAATAACATGCTGTCCAAATTGAAGAACCGAACATTCGTTAATTTCGATGGAACTTGTCCAATAATCGCCGGACGTGGTAGATATGGACTATTTGGTCCGATGACATTCCTCAAACCAATTATTTTACGCCGCGCAACGTCTTGGGTTACAGCCGCAACACGAAATACATATGCCTTATTATTAATTAAGTTTTGTACTGTAAATGAGCGAGCCAACGATCTTGTAAATATACCAACTGGTTGTGAAGGTATTTTTTCCCATAATACATCATCTACTAAAATGTTTGTCAAATCTTGATTTGTATTTGTTATTGTTGTTACATCCGATAATACTCCAACGATGTTTGCTGCTCCAACTTCTGACACCGTATAAAGAGTGTAAAGTTTGTATTCAATATAATATTCTATGGTTGGTGGGTCTAGTTCAGTTGTTTCAGGTGGTTCCCAATCCAAAGTAATCATACCAATATCAACCGAAGCAGTTACATTACGAGGTATGTCTGCGGGAAAAAAAGGAATCCCGCGTACTGAATTAAATGTTGCTGAATACCCGAAATTATTCCTGGAATATACACGATATTCATATTCAAAACCGTTGAAATAAATGTCGTAATTATCTTCATAAAATGGTCCAGGTAGATTATCGAATACGACACTTGGAGTTGTAGTAACAATAACCCCATTATTTGTGCGAGTCACATCATATCTCTCAATACGATAATCTAAAATCGGTAATCCACCAGTCAAATCTATACTAGGCGGTCGCTGTTGCCAATCAAAATAAAGTCGAACTAAACGATCTGCGCTACTTGCTCTAAAAATTTGTGGTGGATTCGGCAATTTACCTGGAATACATGAAACAAGCGAAAGATTTGTTGTCAGGATTTGTGTATATTGACTTGTATCACCAGAAGAATCCACGACGCAGTATCGAACATAATACCTTCGTCCGTTCATAACATTACGGCTAATATCGATCGTATACTCAAAATTACTAGTATTTGAATCGACACTAGTAGTATCATATTGAATAGTATATTCCGGATAATACGCACTATTTGGCGCATTTAACGTAAGTGGTGGATAATACCAATTATCTTTATCGTCGGTATATTGGATTCGATACGACCAACCAATATACGCATTCGGACCGGTGCTACCGCTTCCGACACCGCGATACTGTTTCCATCGAAATCGGATTCTTCCATCATGTGGTTCTAGACTAACAATCCCGGCATTATCAGGATTCGGATAAGACGAAAATGTTGGAGCAATAACTCGCGGACTATTCGATGCGTCGATGTTTGAAAGTAGCAGAAGATTGAACGAGAGATCAGACGCCGAAGAGATTCCATAGATATTGGATGAAAAGACCTGAAACCGATAATTTCCACTTTGAAATCCAGCCAATCCTGTTGGGGGTGTTATTTGTTTCCTTATATAATTGGATTTCACCCCAATTGTGATTGTTGCGATATTTCCAGACAGGTCTAAACTATATTCGTTGGACTGAACACTAAATATAGAAACATATGAGATATCGGTCATAGCACCGCCCCCATTTAAAAGCGTATATTTTGTTGTAAATGTCAGTGCGTTACTACCATTTTGGGTGAGTGGCGGTGTGAATTCAATACCTATATATTGAGGTGTACTGTCAGTAATACCGTTGCCTGATGACGTAGCATGATATGCGCGTCGAACAATTTGACAAGGAGAAGGCGACGACCCAGGAATAACGCTAATCGTCGTGGAATGCGGACTTTCACCAAATCGATTTTTCGCGACTACCCAAAAATCATAGGATACTCCATTTGTTAGTCCGGTGATCGTCGCGGTTGGAAAAAAAACCAACATCTCATTTAATACATGCGATATTGGTGCACCGGTAAGTTTATAACGTACGATATATGATTCTACTGTGGTTTTATCGGCGTTTGGTGGTATGGACCATTCTAATCGCACAGAACGAAATAGCGGCGCCCCTATTACGGACGGAATGCGTTCAGGTGCACCGAGTGTAGTATATAGAGGAGTACAATCACTTAGGAATATAATGGATGACGCCATGATCACGGCGATTCTTAATATGAATTCTTATAATACTTACGGCGATTATAAGAATAGTTCTTTATACGTTGAGAAAAAACGAATTAATTGATGCGCCTTGTGCTAATATCGGCAGCGACAATATATACCGAATTTGCGGTAACGATAATATATTCAGTATCAACCTTAAAAATCTTCGCGATCGGACTAGTGTATTCATCTTCACTTTTAACCAGTAGTTTTTCGTTGTTTGAACGAACCCCAATCAGACATGTTTTCTCTAATGAACTAGTCCAGTAATCCAAAATAATCGGCTTATCTTCTAAAATGGCAACCTTTGTAGCATGCTGAAAACAAGCATATGTTGGAATACGGCTAATTTGCTGACTGCTGCTGTCTTGTGAAACAACTGATGTTGATGCTGCAGCAGCAGCGCTTCCTCCATTTTGAGTGGTTGACATCCAATAATATCTTGTATATAGAATACTCAATTTTTAAATCTTTATATTCTTTACGAATGAATAAATTAAATGAACGAATCAAAGGATAAATCAAATGATGCCTAAACCTTATGGTTCATAATATCGAATATTTGTCACCTGTAACCGTTTTTTACGAGTATTTTTCACAGTCTTTGCCATCGTTGGTGTGTCACCGTCACCTACAACGGACCCCATTTGAATGCCAGAATATTCGTTGGTTAAAATCGTGCATATGAAACGATATATCACCATGAGAATTTCTTCATTACATTTTCCAACAATTAGTATGCTTCCGGTTCTAAATATCATGAATGATACTTCATAATAGACAGCGTTCTCTGACAAAGTTGGTTGTTGTCCTGATTGTTCAGCTATTCCTTTTCCTGGTATGTAATAGAATTTACTTTGAATACCGGGATAAGAACACGAATCATAATTACAATTCATACGGTATTTGTATTTCAGTAGATGGAACAGTTTGTCGCGGTCAATATAAAACCCGCAATTAAAGTTTGAATTGATGAGCGCTGTCTCGCAACGGTTGGGTATGAAATCCAAGTCATCGCCCAAATAAGGACGTAGAACCGTTACAAGGAGTCGTAGGACATGCGTGAGTGTGGTGTCTTCTTGAATGCCTGGTATTTCTAATTTGCCAGTATTGAATACTTTCACATGCATCTCTTTATAGAGTATATCATCTTCTGGCGCTCTTTCTTCGAGAGGAGCAACACCACCGTCAATCCGAAGAATTAGAACAAAACAGTTGAAGAACGCGCGTTTTTTTTTCGTGTTATTTCCATGAAGGTCTTTCTTACATAAACCGATGCTTACCTTACGCTGGTCTTTATATTGAATGCGTCCGTTTGGATTCTCGATATGTTCAATTACAAATTCTTCATAACAACGTGGCTGATTTTCTAGTTTTTCTTTGATGGACGCAATAAATGCGGGGTCGGTTGTTTGAAATTTTATTTGTTTTTTGATGACGCCTTCTTTTCTCTCGTAGTAATGCTGAACTGGAACATTCCAAAATGCTTCATAAATATTTACCTGTTTATTCAGATATGCAATTTTAGTCTTTGTTGATATATAAATCGGAGATATGGACGGATGAAATGATGATTCCACGAGCGGTATAATTTCAGGTGATGGCGATGCCACATCATTTGTTTCGGTCGCATCTAAAAACGAATAGGTTCGTCGTTGTGCCTTTTTTGAAATACATGACTTTTTAGCCGATAATTTCGGAGATATCGTTACCGGTGCCATCGACGACGGTTGAACCGAAACAATACCAAATTGCGTTGTCGTGACTCCAATATGAGCAGCGTCTGAACATTCATCTTCACCTCCACTAGATTCGTCCGCATTATCGCAATTTTGTTGGCGCGAAATACGTGTCATAAATTTCATCCATTCTGTATCAAGTTCCGACATTTTCACTTTGTTGTCTGGTCTATGTGTAATAACAATTACAGCGTTTTTATTTCAATTCTATCTACATAATATAGATGAAATACTTTTTGTCTATATTTCCTTTTTAACCTGGGAGTTCGACTTCTTTACTTTAATGATGCGTTTTTTTGTAGGTGCACCATCAGAACCAACAACTTTACCTTCGCCGTCGCCTCCGCGATCCTTCTTTGTTCCCGACTTAAAATATTCGCGGAATTTCAATATAAAATAATGAACGATGTATTCTGTTCTTATTTGATGCAAATGAATAATATGCTCAATACTATGAAGTATGTCGGTTGTGATAAAATCATTAGTGCGATTTCGTACAATATAATATAAAAATTGTTTAATGATTGTTCTTGGATCCATGTAATATTTGGCGCTAATCTCTCGAAAATAAGATAATATATCTGCTGATATGTCATCACCATGTGAGCCGACTGCTGTTCCAGTTCCAGTTCCAGTTCCAGTTCCAGTTCCAGTTCCAGTTCCAGTTCCAGGTTTTTGGAATAATTCAATAAGATGGTCCCACACATGATGAGTAATTACATGTAGGTTTTGTAAATCATCTTGATTTGTCTGAATATAATTAATCATACTTCGAATATCGGAATGAAATTGTTGCTGTATCGCGACAAGATTTTCATCCGACAATTGAAGTTGTTCATTATCTCGTATTTTACACAAAAACGCAAATATATCTGCCTGAGGCAGCTGGTTAAAACGCATACGAACGAATTCGGTTTGTAATGACTCATCTATACGTGAAACATAATTACATATAAGGCAAAACCGCACATTATTGTCAGTATAACTTGTAAGTAGATAACGAAGTGCGATTTGAGCGTTTGTAGTCATGTAATCGACTTCGTCCAATATGACGAACTTAATTCCATTTCCAAACATCGATTTTGTGCTTACAAAATTATTAATTTGATTACGAATAATGTCGATACCGCGTTCGTCGGATGCGTTTAAATGTATCATCAGTCCACGGTTCTGCATATTGAGTTTTGATTGATATGCCGTAACTAAATTCATGATTGTGGTTGTTTTTCCGGTTCCAGGGGGTCCATAAAATAATAGATTTGGAAAATAGTTTGTGTTTAGGATATTGGATAGAATTATTCGGTTCATCGGTTCAAGAACAATATGTTCAAAGCAAGATGGACGATATTTTTCAACCCAAGGCATCGCATTATTCACAGAATGTATGTTTGTGTCGATGTGTGACGATATGGGTGTAGGTGCTGTGTTGTCATTCTTCAAAGATTGTTGTTCATATATAGGCATCTTTCATATACTTAATCATATAGGATTATATTTATGTAACAATGAGCGATAATAAGAATCAAAACACAAAGAATTGAAAGACAATATTCGTATATATAGATATATACAATTATTCAACTATTGTATAACATACTATCACCCTTTGTATTCGATGTCATCACAAACACATGGATATTTAGAACTAATACTTGGTTCTATGTTTTCTGGAAAAACGTCCTATTTACTCGAAGTGTATAAGAAATGTATGTTCTGTAATATACCAGTTGCGGTGATCAACTATGCTGCTGATAATCGTTATACGACCGAGCCTATGTTATCGACACATGACAAGCAAATGATACCATGTATTTTAGCCTCAACAATCGAAGAAGCAGTTGTCAATAATAAAGAGACAATCCACCGAGCAGAAACTATACTCATCAACGAAGGCCAGTTCTTTGCGGATATTGAATATGAAGTGAAACAGTTGGTTGAACATGAACATAAACGCGTATATATTTGTGGTCTAGACGGCGACTTCGAGAGAAAGCCACTTGGATCACTCTTACAACTTATTCCATTCAGCGACAACGTATTAAAATTAAAATCACTTTGCAGCTTATGCCGTGATGGAACACCAGGTGTATTCAGTTTTAGAACTACGAATGAAAGAAATCAAGTAGTAATTGGGTCATCCAATTATATACCTCTTTGTCGTGGATGTTATGAAAATGAAAGCCGGAAAAAAGCTGCAATGGTGGTTGTGCGAGATGAAACGACGTCGGAATAATCGCGATTGTAGCTAACTTTATATCCTAGGTTTATATTTAAGTTGTTTTTATTCGTCATACCCATCATCAAAAGGGTATAAACATAAATTGTGGTAAATCATATATTATCATTCGCGCCGCATTATCTTAACCAGGCATGCCTACTTTTTCATTTCCAGGAAAAAATACTGTAACATCGACAGCGAATAAGCCCGCAAAAGGAACTGCGCGAAAAAAGACTACCGCCGTCGTGGAAGATGCTGCGTCGGACTCGACGTTAGCGCTAGATAATCTCGATAGTAAGGCGGTCGAAGTAACAACAACCACAACAACAACCACAACAACAACAACAACAGAAGATGATACCCGTAATGAACCTACATTTCCAGATGTTGTCATATTGAAACAAACCGATAAAAATTATATCGTAAAGCATAACACTTATGCGTTGGCTGTTAATGAAACCTCCAAATATCCCGAAAATAAATCGACAACCGAAACTGGAAGTGGCGCAATCGCTGGGACAAAGACAACAATTATCACTCATCAAACAATACCAACTCATGATCTTGTATCTCCTAATCAAATATACAAAGGACAAATCAATAAAAAACGAGGTAGAAAACCCAAGGCTGGGTTTATATTGAATTCAACTACCGGTATGTATGATACTTCTGAGGTGCCTAACATTATACTTCATTTAAAGTGTCATTTATCCGACTTAAAATCGAATGATTCCATTTCTAATTTTGATTATAGCCCATCCATAAGTGAAGTTGAATCCTATAATTTATCGACAAATGGATTGAAGTCATGTGATATCGTACATTCATATAATTCAGATACAAATGATATTACAGACCAAGACGATATAGAAAAGGTGAAAGCAGTAGAAGCATCTTCGAATCATATTACTAGTTCAACATTCATAAATACTGCTGCGCAAAACCAGCTAACGCTAATGCCAAACCCGAACCCCAGCCCAAATCCAAACCCAAACCCAAACCCAACGATTATGGGTCATACAACCCATAAAAAAAATGCGACTGACGCAAATATTCACATCATCAACGAACGACACCAAAAAGAAATCATGAAAAAAATAAACCGTTTGAAGTATTCATTCCATAATGGGGAAACGATACAAATGAAATTAAATCATAAATGCGCCTGTTTTTGGGATACATGCGAGTTTGATGGACCGATTTATTATACACCGATTATGATCGTAAATGGGGTGTTTCATGTAAGTGGCTGTTATTGCTCACCCGAATGTGCGCTTGCGTCGTTATTAAAAGAACAGATGGATACATCTACTAAGTTTGAACGCATCCACCTACTTCATTTATTATATGGAACTTCAAACAGCACCGGGTTTAAACCAGCCCCCAATCCAAACTATCTTCTGGATAAATATTATGGGAATTTAACGATTGACGAGTATCGTTCATTATTGAAGGGTCCACAAATGATTCATGTTGTAAATAAGCCACTCACCCATATTCTCCCAGAATTATATGAAGACAATAACGACTTTCTTGTAAACAGTAAGGTGATACCCACAAATACGCTCAAATTAAAGAAACGATACAAGACTACATTAGTTCAAAGTAATAGTGTTGCGGATTGAAACCTAAGGACGCGACATAAATGATATATAATATATTATCTTCGTGTAATATATTATATATCCGATGACAGCTTCGAAAAAAGAAGAAGAAGAAAATATTGTATTGTATATCAAAAAGACCAAAAATGCGAGTTATCCGACGAAATATGGTTTAGAATTCCAGTGTGTTGAATTGATTCGGCGTTTTTTTACAATACACAAAGGATTAACTTTTCCAGATGTAGTGGATGCTACTGATTTTTTCAAACGAATAACACATTTCGATTCTGTGAACAAATCACATACACCAATACCGCTGCTGACATGTTCCTATCCATATACACATAGTGCATCTTATTATTTACGACCAGGAAGTATCATATTTTGGAAATACAAGAAACCTGATTATCCGTATGGTCATGTTGCGATGATATGGAAAAATGACCCAAAGCTGAATGAAACATATATAGTTCAACAAAATTTGAATCCACCAATCAAACGTATGAACACAACTGTGCTATTTTCAAAAATGAATTGCGCAGATAGTAAATTCGCTGGTGTAAAATTACTTCCACGTGAATATTTGACAGAAATTCAAACCTTAAACTGCGTCATTCATCGATTATAGTTTTGATGTCGTCTCTGATGTAACTGTTTCATTTTCTGATGTGGCGGCTTGTGCTTGTGCTTGTGCTGCTTCTGCCTTTTTTCGTTCCATGACCTGATTATAAATCTTTGTCATTTCTTGCTGACGATAATATTGTTGCGCTGATTTATCCATGAAATTTCGTATTTCGGAAAATCGCATTTGATTCGTGCTCATCGCTGTATTCACTCTCTGATCAGCAGATGAATTTGTCATGTCTTTGGACGTTACCGTTTCAACAGTTTCTCCGCGCATGTATTCTCGAATAACGCGCTTTAAATCATAGTTTGTATGTTCTAAGGCCGCTTTTACTTGTTCTTCTGTCATATCGGTTTGTGACATAATAACTCGTGTCATCGTGTCGATGACTCCTGGGGACGGAGTAAGAGCTGAAACTGTGCTTTGTTCTGTCATTATAATAATAATAATAATAATAATAATAATAATAATAATAATAATAATAACAATAATAAATTAATACTTGTTTGAAACTTTATATACTTTACACTCGGATAGAATTTTTAGGATTTTAATGTTCTGAAAATTGAAATCGGCGTATTAGAATATAAAGATTACAACACAGTCAAACATAAATGGCCGAACCTAATTATTCATCGTCATCGTCTTCGTCTTCTTCTCAGACGTCTAATGGTGGTGGTGGTATGACAATCGATATACGTCCTATGATCGAAGACGTGTCGCAGGTTATGACAAAACATATTACCAGCATATTGTCAGGTGTCATCGGCGAATACACAGTTTATAAGGAAACACACGACACAATTATGGGGTTGCCATGTGTTCGTAAATTACAAGAACGAATCAACGAATTGGAGATGAACGACAATAACAAAGGGTTGCGCAATAACGAAACGATTAGTGCCTCTGGTGGAGATGGAAGTATGAGACGTGAAGATGAAATTCATCAGCTTCAGTCCGCGATTGCTGAACTCAACCGTTATATTATTGCTTTGGAATCGAAGGTCGATATGAAGACAGTATCTTCTTCCTCGCAGTCAGTCGCTGAACATGTTCATGAAGAAGAATCGATTCGATTGGAGATTCATGAAAATGAACCTCTTCCTAAAACAATCCAAGAAGACACTTTTGTTCCTCCATCTTCATATACAAAGAACGTAATCGTATCTTCTTCTTCCGGCGGCAGCGGCGGCGACCTCGACGTTTGTGATGTTGATGAGGAAGTAGATGACACAGCAACAGAATCAACCGAAGATCTAACATCACTTGTTGAAACTGTTAAACAAGAAATAGAAAATGAGGCCGAGGAACAGGCGGAGGAGGCGGAGGAACAGGCGGAGGAACAGGCGGAGGAACAGGAGGAGGCCGAGGAAG
>Ga0255211_1000342_pt1 | contig 17431 bp, 12 predicted proteins | sample Miss_Yuk_RepB_8d_FD_183036 | JGI IMG/M metagenome (GOLD analysis project Ga0255211, IMG submission 183036) | Freshwater microbial communities from Mississippi River, Louisiana, United States - Miss_Yuk_RepB_8d | ecosystem: Environmental > Aquatic > Freshwater > River | place: USA: Louisiana...
TCCAACTACAACATTGAGCAAGATGGTGCCAACACCAAGCTCACTGAGTGGGGCCTGGAAGTTTCCAAGCTGCGCACTGCTCGAGGTCAGTTCGAAATCATCGAGCATCCGCTGTTCAACGCTTACGGCGCATCGTCCCCGCTGGCGAAACTGGCTGTGGTTGTTGACTTGGCAGCTCTCGGCATGGCGTACCTGCGCCGCACTGCTGAAGATCTGTACAACGAGCGCGGCGCAGTGGTGGATTCCAGCATTGACGCACAAGGCGGCGTGCTGACCACGGAAGCTTCGATGGAAATTCAGAACCCGGGTGCGTTCGGGCTGCTGAAGAACATCAACAACGTCGGCCTGGCAGGCTAAGCGACGGGGACTTCGGTCCCCTGTCTTTCTTTCTTTTTTTTTGGAGAAGCTCATGTCTCAAACTCCCGAACTCAGCCTTGACGATCACGTCGATGGCATCATCGTTTCCATGCGTCCTGGCGAAGCCCCTGACTGCGTGACTTTCATCAACACCATCCCGTACTCGGAAGTTGCTTGCGAAAACGGCTTCATCATTCGCTTTGCGGGCCCGCAGTTCACGCACAATCATCCTCGCGTCATTCAGGTGCTGCGTCGTCTGTCGAAGCGCGGGGTTGGCATTTCTGAACTGGCTCCTGAAGCAATTCCTGCGCCGGCCGCAGAAAAGCCTGTGGATTCCGTGCTGAAGGAAGGCGGGAAGATCGAAACGGCAATTAAGCCTGCAGCTTAAGCAGCAAGGTGAGGCAAGATCATGACAACTTTTGCAGAACTTCGTACTCTCGTTGGACTCCGCACAGGACGTCCTGATCTTGCCGCGCACATTGACATGGCAATCCGCACGGCCACAGTGCGGGCGCATCACACAGACTTTTTCTGGAAAGACGGGTTCCGCGGTTATGTGACTTACACGCCGAACGGAAACTTGCCATTTGTGGATGTCCCCAACTTTGTTGGGGATTTTCCGCTTTTCCGCGCAATGAAGACTGTGTATTGCGTTAACGTTGACAACAATCTTCCAGTTGAAAAGCTAGAGTATCGCACGTTCGGAGACGAGTACGACAGCGAAGGAAAGCTGCGCTACAGCATTTACACGCTTGCAGGCGGAATGCGCATCTACCCGCGCACGCAGACGGGAAAGCTGGAGTTTTTGGGGTACAACAATCCAAACGTCGGTACAGATACGTACGCCTCCTGGATTGCTGACTTGTACAGAGATGAAATTGCGGCCTGGGCGTCCGGAATCGTCTTTGCTCGCAGTGGCGCGCTGGAACAGGCACAGCAAATTCAGCGAGAAACTATCATTCCGTTCAAAGAACTGCTCGTCGAGTCTCACTTGCTCGGCGAAGTGAACTAAAGGAGTTACCATGGCCGTCGATCCGAAAAATCCGCTGCAGCCTGACATCAGCGTTTACGTGAGCGATCTTTGTGAAGAAATTCGCGAATTGAAGCGGCGAACAAACACGCTGGAGTCCCAAGTTGTTCGCGCTCCGGGCGCTGAGTTGTTGCAAGCACTTCCTGCCGCTGCGGTGCGCAAGGGAAAGCTTGCTAGTTTTGACCCGGTTACGGGGGATTTGCTGGCAACTGCACCTGCTTCCGGCACCCCAGAAGATATGAGTCTTGCAATTGCAGCCAAGCTCGCGCGCGACGGATCGGAGCCGATGACAGGAAATCTTCGCGTTCCTGGAAACGTCACGCTGAATTTGGAAGTTCCTCCGCTGCAGCAAGTTCGTACGGAAGCATTGGCATCTACGGAACTCTATCGCGGTACTGATTTGCGAATTTCCCAGCTTCCTGAAACCAGCTTTTACGACAATAACTACTCCAGTATGATTGTCAAGCTGGAAGACGGCCGACTCGTCGGTTGGGGCCGAACCAGCGCATGGCACTTGGGAACAGGCAACGGGGCAGATACAGATAGTCGTCCGTGCTTTGCACAGTTTGCTCCCAAAATTCCTGATGGGGTTACTATTGCAGGCTTCCGGATTGGAAGTGCCGACAGCTATGTCTGGCTCTCTAATGGCTGGGTTTATCACGCAGGAGCAAACACACGAGGAGCCGGCGGGCACGGAGATACAGCCGTGCGTCAGATGTTTACTCGAATCAACTTCTTCTTTGCTGGAGGCTTCAGTGTTGTAGACGTGCAGCCGAGCGCTAATCGTGCGGATGATCAGTACAGCAACGCGCTGTTTCTTTGCACGAACGGGAAAGTTTACTTTACCGGATACGCAGACGGCGGCGTCGCGGGCGATGGATTGACCGCTCCTCGCAACATTCTTACTCCTACCGAGTGTATTGGCGTGACAGATGCAGTTGGGATTTCTGCTGCGCACGATGTCTTGCAGTGCCGTTTTGCGTGGAAAGCTGATGGAACTTGCTATGCGTGGGGGAATGATTATCAGGGCATGCTTGGCCTTGGCGGCCCTGCAACAAACCATACTCCTGCGGTGATTCCTGGCATTTTGGTCAGCAAAGTTGTATCTCGCATGTCGGTGAATAACACCAACACGCGGTATGGCATGACTTTATTCCTGCTCAAGGATGGTACGGTTCGGTCTGCCGGGTATAACAACGGCGGTCAACTCGGAGACAATACTACAGTTAACAAGTCAGTCCCTACTGTTGTTTCTGGACTTGCTAACATTGTTGATGTTGGCATCGGTGGCGGGGATCTGGGGCATTGTTGGGCAGTCAACTCTGCCAAAGAGTTGTACCTGTGGGGACACAATACCCAAAGTGCACTTGGACAGGGAAATACGACAAACCTTTTGGTACCCACGAAGCCTGTAGGCTGGATGGATGAAGCGGATACGATCACCGCTGCAGGAGACGCACCGTTCCAAGGTAAGGTGAAAAAAGTTGTTAGCGCAAAAACTTTTGCGGGAGGGGTCGGGAGTCAGGCGCTGGTCGTTTTGGATGATGACGGAAACGTTTGGGCGTCTGGGATGAACATCTTTAATGTTGCCGGCTGGAATACACTTGCGGTTATCGCTCGTTTTAAGCGATGCCCGTTAGGAGCTGTTGCTCCTGGTGACAAGATTGTCGACATCCATGGACAGGGGCATGCGTCAAATGGCGCAGGTCACCGAGCTTTTGCGCTCACAGAAAAAGGACGACTTCTCGGAAGTGGGCAGAACAATTTCAGTCTGATGACTGCAATGCACTCTACGAGTGCTGGCCTCTACGCCCCCGTTTTTCTTCAGCCGATTCGTTTGGGAGTTTGAAATGAAATACACTATTAATGGGGTCAATTTTGAAGGGCCTCAGCTTCCTGCGGGTGCAGTTCCCTGTGAAGTTTCACCTTTGCAGGCAAAACTCGCACTCAGCGCCAGCGGAAAGCTCACACCGTTGGAGACATGGATCGGAACTGCAGATCCCACAGTGAGGCTTGCGTATGACAACGCAACCAGCTGGGAACGAAAAAGCCTTTTACTGATGTCCGTTGCGTTGGCGCTGCAATGGACACCGGAAGAAGTCGATGAACTGTTCGTGCAAGCTCACTCAATCCTTGTCTGAATCGAGCCCGGAGATGACTGAATGTAACAGTCCTCCGGGTTTTGTCATACTTACTCGTCGTAAGGAGGAACGTATGGCATTGTCTGAACAAGAACGAGACGAGCTTAAAGAAGCTGTGCGCGCTGGCATTGTTGAAGCGCTCAAGTCGGAAGAAGCTCGCGACGCAGTATTGGGCGCAATCAGTACCTGGTTTGACAAGCAGAGCGGGAAAGCGGCTAAAAAACTTTTGGCTGCAGTTCTTCTTGTTTTCGTACTCAAAGTCGCCGCGATTCCGGATGTCTGGAAAACGTGGATCACTTCCTTGGGGAAATAAAATGGCAACTCGCACTGCGCGAATTACACTGCAAACTGCAGTGGCTCCTTTTGTGTCTACTCAGCTTCCGAGGCCAGTCCTTGCGCCTGAGGCAGACAACGCAGGGAAAGTTCCGCGGTCTTTTTACGGAGACACCAGCGGGCTGGATTACAATGCCGTTAGTGTTAACTTTTACGAAAATGTTATGCCAGTTACGGAAGGCTGGCAAAGCGTAAACTCGAATCCAGTTTTTGCTGCTCCTGCAGGCGTGCCCAGCACTTTGAATTTTGTGGATGCCACAGAATTTTATTTTTCTGATCCGCTTTCGCACCGGGACGCTGCCGGCGTTACTTACGGGCGCGGACTTGCACGTGACAGCGAAATCGGCTACCAGCTCATGGCAATCGACGGTGAAGTGGGGACGGTAGGAGATAAAACTGTCAAGCTTTACGACCGGATGCCAATCGCAGTCAGCGATGTCTGGACAGAAGTTTCGTATCGCAACATCGACAACACGACGACTTCAACTACTTTTACGTTGAAGGAAGGCCAAGCAATTAGCTGGGCAAAGCCTAACGGCGTGCAATTCTTTTGCATTCCTGGCAGTGGTGTGTACTACTATGGGCTCGCGATCAACAATACACTTAGCGTCAACTGCACTTTGCAAGCTATCAAACAGTTTGACTGTGGTGACGCAATTGGTGATGTTGTCCAGGCGGACTTGGCCCCCTACCAAATCGTTAAGAATCTTCCGTTTAACGCTGAAGATATTGTTGCAATTTGTAGCGCGCAGGGATATTTGATTGTTGCGTCGAAAAACAAAGTCGCCTATGCACTGCTCGCTAATAGTCAGTTCAACTTTGAAGAATATAAAAACGGTAGCGTTACCGGATCTGGAACTCGAATCCCAGAAGACTTGAACGGAGAAATTACTGCACTACGAGCAGTTCCTGGTGGCTTCGTCATTTTCAGCGAACACAACGCGGTTGCTGCGTTTTACAGTTCTAGCAACTTTGCAGTCCCGTGGAACTTCCGTGGGATTTCTGGTGCAGGTGGGCTTCGAAACGTTCGCAGTGTTAGCCAAGACCACGTGCGTGGGACTGTTTACGCAACTACGTCTTCTGGTTTGCAGGAAATCACGCTGAACGGTGCAAAGTCAATTGATCCAGCTTTTGACGACTACCTTTCTGGCAAAATTTTCGAACTGTATCGTTACGATTTGAACGAAATTCAGCAGCTTCGGGTGTCGTCCAACATTGTGACGCGATGCACGCTGATTGGTGCACGCTACGTAGTCATCAGCTGTGGGGTCAACTTTGTAAGCCAGTTTGAAATTGCCTATGTGTATGACCTGCTCTTGAAGCGCTGGGGCAAGATTCGGAAATTTCACGCTGATGCACTCCAACTCAGTGATGTTGAAAGCGCACGTCCTCTGCGAGTTTCTGACCTGCTGGGCTATACGATTGCGGAGCGCTATGCGACTGTTACTGTTGCCTCGCTAGTGACTACTCCGAACGTGGCAATTTCTGAGTATCGCCAAAAAATTGGACTCATGTTGCCCAGCGGAGAAATTCAGCAAGTTTACGTGTCCCAAGGCGATCCGTCCGACAATACTACGGAAGCAGTTCTGCGCGTTGCGCCGATCAAGGTTTCACGTTCCCGCAACGTGACAATGCACACTGCAACCGCTGACGGTGTCATGGATTCTCCTGACTCGCAAATCATTCTTCACACCAGCACAGACGGCCGTAATTGGGAGCCTTCCCCGGCTCCTGATTTCTGGCAAAAAATTTCTGAGGTGGGAGACAGCTTGAAGTATGGCGGGTACATTACTGCGCACTCTGTTGCACTGACTTTGCGAGGCAAGTTCAACGTGAGTACGCTGGAAATCGAGTTCTCCATGGAGGGCACACGATGACAAAGCGCTACGGCCTAGGCACGGGGCTCCCAGAGCAGGCACCCTTTCAAGATGAAGCGGATTTTCGAAAATTTAATCCGGTTTATCAGGCGCTCAATGGACTAGCAAAGGCTACTAGTGATGCAGTCGGCTTGACTTCGATCGACTCAGATGAATTGCAAAGTACAGGGCCATTCATTGAGTTCAATGGAAACCTTGGGCGCAGAATGAATTTTGTGGCAGCAGAGCAAATCGAGCCTGCACGCCTGATTCATTTGGATACGACAGCAGGAGAATCTCGCATTTGGCATGCAAACGCACAAAGCGGCATCAATCGAGTTGCTCATGGGTTTTGCTTAGAGCCTGTGTCAACTGCCGCTGGACGCCGCTGTCGTGTTATGCTTTTTTCTGGATTACTGGCCGGGATTTCCGGAGTGTCCCCCGGTACAGTGTATTGGCTTGGAACAAGTGGACAGCTGTCAAGTGTTATGCCTTCGGCAGCCGGATGGACACAGCAGAAGGTTGCAATCGGCCTTACGTCTAATGCTGTGATGGTTCAAATTTCACTTTGAGGATTCATCATGACTATCAATTTTGAAGACATTCGCGCCGGAGTTTCTGCTTTCTCGGCTGCGCAGGCAATTGAAGTTGCTCGCATCGCTCAGCTGGCAAGCGATGCTATGGCTCGTCGCGGTAAAGCCAATGGTCAGCCTTCTACGGAAAGTTATACCAAGCGGCTCGCACGTCGGCTTCAGTTGAATCGCATGCGACTTTCTGCGCCTGCTCATGCGCAAGCGCCACTCTGGGCTGCGAACACGACATACAAGCATTCGGACGTGCTTCGTCATTCCAGCGGTGCACTGATGGTAGTCGTTAGCGCAGGTTCCGGACTCTCTCACGCAACGACTGAGCCGGTACTGACTGTGGGTGCTGATCCCGCAGGCATTACAGACAACCAGCTGTCGTGGTGGGTTCTTGGGGAAGTTACGCAACCGCGTGTTGCCGGCTCCCCGGTGATTACTGTCACGGACAACGCAGGAAACAGCTCGCTTACGACTGTTGCAAACTTTACACTCAATGCGGATAAGTTTGATGCCCGATCTGCGCGCTTTCCTGCGCTGGCAGTTTCTGGAGATCAGCTTTCGACGCGCTCCATGTTCTTTGCGTTTGACGACGGAACAACTGCAAACAACGGCTTCGGTGCAGGCTTCGCCGGAAAGTACGGGCTGTACGCCACTCACATTACGCAAACTGAAGCTGATGTGATTCACATTGGTTACATGTCGACTGCGGCCAACCAACTCCAAGACCGTTTGATGCTCTTGATTGACGGTGAACGTTTGACAGAAGCACCCATCATTCCTGGCGGTGCACAGGGCACAAGTCGCTTTTTGTCCATCTCCATTCCTGGTGGTCGCAAACTGCGCACACTGGAAATTCGTACCAGCGGTACTTTGTTGCTCCGGTACGTCGCAGTGGATGGTGACTGCACGATTTCTGCTCCTCAAGATCCTGGCACAGCTTGCGGCATCTTCACTGACTCCTTCGGCTTCACGGAATCTCCTGGACTTGCGTCTGCACACCATGATTACGCAGTGGCACTGGGCACTGCGCTCGGCTTCCAGCATGTGATGTCTGGCAGTGTTGGCGGCAGCTCGTATGGAACGCGCGCACCCACGGGACGTCACAGCCTTGAGCAACTTTTGGCTGCAAACGACTTTGCGCCCTACAATTTGGATGCAATCATCAACAGCCACGGCTACAACGCAGCGCAAGCAGGAGGAATTGGAAGTGTCGCGGAAGCAGCAGCAATGAAGCGAGTGCACGCAAAGCAGCGTGCCGAGATTTGCAAGTACGGCCCTATCATCTTCATCAACGATCACTACCGCAACCCGACGAACGCAGCGTTGCATGATGAAGTTAACGCTGCGATTCGCCAGGCGTTCCTTGAAATCAACGATCCGCTGAGTGTTCTCATTTCTCCGATGGATGGCAGCATCCAACGCGGGAACGGAGAATTCATTCGCACTCCGAACTCTGCATGGATTACTCCACAAGTTGCTACTTGGGCGTTGCCTGCAGGCGCTCCTGGCGACGGAGCCCACTACACGCCTGCCGGGCGCGTGCTTGGCACTAGCCGAGCAGTTTCGGAAGTTCTGACTGCATTTGACATCATCCTGTAAGGAGTAAATCATGCCAATCCCCGTAGCAATCGCAGCACTTGTTTCTCAAGGTTTGGGCCTCACGGCAAACGCTGTGCTTGCTCGGGGAGTGGAGTGGCTGAAAGAAACTACAGGCATCGACATTGATCTGGAGAAAGATCCCAAACTAACTCCGGAGCAGCTTACTGCGATTAAGCAGCAAGAGCTGGAAAATGAGTTGGAACTCCGCAAGCTTGCATTGGAAGAGCAGAAGCTCGACTTTCAAACTATGCAACTCATTGCGGAGGCGGATAAAGTTGAGCAGCAGGAAGTGACGAAACGCTGGCAGGCTGACATGGGAAGTGACTCTTGGCTTGCGAAAAACGTACGACCGATGGTGCTTGTGTACTTGCTCACTGCATACACTGCATTCTCTTTAATGTCAGTCTGGGAAATGAATGTCAATCAGACGTTTGTCGAACTTCTCGCGCAGTGGGGCATGATCGTGATGACCGCTTACTTTGGCGGGCGTTCTGCTGAGAAAATCGTGGAATTGTGGACAAAGCGCAAAGGGGATAAAAAATGAGTCTCGTTGCAAAGCAGTTTGTGTTCGTGCAGAACATCGTCAAGTTGCTGCAGTTCGCAATTGACAGTGGCTACGTCATTACTTTCGGTGAAGCTCACCGCCCGCTGGAGATGCAGCAGTTGTACGTCAAGCAAGGCCGCAGTAAAACTCTGCGGTCTAAGCACATGGAGCGGCTGGCTCTGGATCTCAATGTTTTCAAGGACGGCAAACTGCAAGGCCGCGCAGGCATCAAGCCGCTTGGAGATTATTGGGAATCCCTGCACGAGCTGAATCGCTGGGGAGGAAACTGGCGTGGACTCGTTGACGCTGGGAAGTCGAAATTCATCGACGCTCCTCACTTTGAAATGCAATAAGGAGTCTTGCAATGGCAGGCGAAAAAACCGTCGCTCCCACTAACGGGATGCAAAACATTTTGGGGCTTCTGCAAACCATTGCAGGCACAGAAACCAAAACTACCAGCACTGCAAACGTTGGTCCGCTGCAAAGCGTGATGGATCAAATTGCTGCGTCGCAAGGAACGCAAGGTCAGCAGTTGCTTGAATCTATTTTTGCTCAGGCAGCTGGCGCAGTTCCTGGCATCATGGGAAACACGTTCAACGCCAGCGGCTCTCGGGCGCCTAACAACGTGATGGCAGGGACGCTGCAGAAGCTGATGGCTGACGTCGCCAAGCAGGCACAGGCGCAAATTGTGCAGCAGCAGCAAACTGCACAGCAGATGCAACTGAACGCTGCAACTCAAATTGCAAACGCAACTCGCGGACAGCGACAAGTCCAAAAGTCAGGAGCAAGCGACCTCCTCACCAAAGGCGGTAAGTTGCTTGCAACTAACAAGCTCATCAAAGATCTTACAGGAAAGGATCTGGTGCAGTCTGGAGTAGACGGCGTTAAATCGCTTTTCACTGCAAGTCCTACTGCAGGCTTTGCTGCAAGCGGCTACAACGGACTCTCTACGGAGCCTGGCATGCCGCTTTTTGGTGGCACATCAGCTTCCAACCCAGGCTTTAGTGACGTTCTTTCTACGCTCTTCAGCGGCAGCAGCCCCATGAGCGGGGAAACAGCTGAACTGCCTGCATTGGGCGCTGCAGCGGAAACTTCGCCTCTTTTTACTTCTAGTCGCCAAGGTTCAGACCTCCCTGCAGACTTGAGTGCGTTCACTTCGCTGGCTTCTACTCCTGGAGGCGTCGATGGACTCAGCGTTAGTTTCGGAGACTCCGCAGGGATGGAAGCAGGAACAAACGCGTTTACTTCCAGCGCTGGCTTTCAGCCTTCCACTCCTGATGGCTTTACTTCTGACTTTTCGAGCGGTGCAGATTCAGGATCCGCAGCCAGTGACGCGGCCACTTTCCTCAAAGTTTACGGATACGCAAAAGATCCGGACAAGCGGAAAGACATTTTCGATTTCAGCGACGGCAATTTCGCCGATGACGTGGGAGACATTACAGACGCAGTTGCGCTGTACTTTCCTCCAGCTGCTGCAGTTCGTCCATTCTTGAATACCACCATGGCAACTGGTGAGTCGATTGACAACTTCGTTCACAACCCCGGGCAGTGGCTTGAAGACTTGTTCTCTGGCGATGAGCCCATCACTAAAACAGCCTATGACACTGTTGTTGGAACCGTGAAAGGCGTATATGAAACAGTATCTGACCTTGGACAGGATGTGATTGATTTCGGTGGAAACGTTCTTGAAGAGGTTGGTGATGTGTTTGGGGGTGACTCCTTTGACATTGGCAACCTCTTTGACTGGTAAGGAGCACTAAATGCCTACTCAAGCAGATATTGATGCAATGCGCATTCGACAGGCTGAGTTGATGGACGTCAAATCTCGTCTCCAGAATCCGCAGCTTAGCGCAAATGATCGTGCTGTACTCCAGGCAACTGCAATGGGGCTGGAACGCGACATTCGAGCTTTTTCTAGGCAGACTGGTGCACCGCTTCAAGACAATGTTCAGCCATCACAGTACCAGCTTACAACCGACAAGGCACCGGATACGTCCCGTGCTTCCTTTCGTGTGTCCGGTCCTGCTGCTGCTATTCCCGGCGCTCCGGCTGCTGGCGGAATCGGTGAGTATGTTACCGGAATTATTCGGGATCAAATGGTTCGACAGGACGCCGCAATCAAGGCACAACAAAAAGGAGTGACAGACTCTTCGCAAGCGGATGCTGCAGCTACGATGGCTAACAGCGACCGCAGCAACGCGATCAACTCCAATCGACTGCTTGTGCAAGCACAGGCAGGTCTTGGCCCTCAAGCCAAAGATGACATGTATGCTGCAACAATGGCAGCGTTGACGGAAAACGATCAAAAGTACGCAGCTGCCCGTGCGCAGTATGACAAGTACGCCACCGTCAATCTGATGGAAGATCCGCTCGGCTGGTTGTGGGCGCAACTGAACATCGACGCAGCAGGCGCACAAGTCAACCAACTTGCGTCACAAGAAAACATTCTCGTTGCTGCGCTTGAGCGCAACATGCTGCTGTCTGAGCGCGCAGAGACTACGATTCAAATTGACACGCGCGAAAATGATCGACAAATTGCAGACTTCCAAGCACGCAAGCAGCTGGCGGATGGAGCTGCAAAAGTTGCCGCACTTGAAGCGGAAGGCGCTCGTGCGAGCATGTCGGCTGCTGCTGTGTACGGTGGCGAGCTGCGGAAGGACAACAAGACGGTAGCAGAGCAGACGCAAGATCAGCTCCAGCAAATGATCCTGGAGGAACGCCTCAAGACACTGCAAGCTGAGCGTGACGTGCGCGAGCGTGTATCTCAGTTTACTGGAAGTGCCACGCCGGAGAAGGCGCTTGACAACATGCCCCCAGCTGATAAAGCAGAGGTGCAAAGTTTTGCGTCTGGCGGGGCTACGTCTCCTCGCATCATTGTTCAGTACGGCCAAGGGCTGAAAACCACCCCGCTGCACAGCACTGCAACCAAGCTGCAAAGTTTGGTGGACGCAGAAGCAAAAACGTACGCAACAAACCGTGGATCCGGAAATGCTGTCCTTGCCGGAAAAGTCACATGGAAACCTGCAGACGACCAATCTGTTGCATGGAATGAAGTGCGAGCCGTGCTTCAGGCTTCCAACACAAACCGTGACGCAAAAACTGCAGCAACGCTGACAGATCCGCGCTGGGATAAGCAATACAATCCTCTCCGCGGGGATCACTTTGCGTTTGTTGACATGGTCAAGAAAGCTGCAGCAGTCGGTGCAGAGACCCCTGTTCATCCTGCCAACGTGGTTGTGCAGTTGTACGACAAGATCAGCAAAATCCCAAGTGCACGCAACAAAGAAACTGCACAGGTTACCACTGAAGTAGAGCGTGACGCTGTTCTCGGTGGGATTGCAAACATGGCAATTGAAGGTCGGGTAGTGGGTCAAGATGGCAAGCCTCTCACTGCAGATCAGTACGCAGCAATGATTGCAAACTACTACACTGCGCAAGTCTCCTGGAATCAAAATCGAAACGAGCTTCAGCGCTTGGGATTTCAGGAGCAAAAAGGATATCTTGCAGCAGCACCTGCTCGCACGCTCAATGGAGAAAAAGCAGTCTCTATTGTTGATCTGACGAATCGCACCGAAGTTCGTCGCTGGCTTGAACAGCAAATCAAAGTCAATGCTGCCCAGAAACAGCAGCAAGAGCTCGAACGCAAGTTGTTTGAGCAGCTGGGCGAATTGCCGCCTGCCCGTTTCTAACTCAATGTCCGGAGTATGTCATGACTTTTCGAGAGTACCAAAATGAAGAAACACTTCACCACGTGGCAGCCGACACCGTCGACATTGCAACTTCTGGAAGCCTCGTTACTCGAACAACTGACGCGATCCTCAAAGGTGGTCTTGGTGTTGCTGTCTCTGGGACTATGTCGATTGTCAACTCCTTTGTTGACAGTGATACTACTGGTACTGTGGAAGATGTGATTGAAAGTATTGGAGGCGAAAGTGCCTCTGCGTACTACCGGGAAAACAAAGAAATCATTGACACGCTCGGATTCGTGGGTGCTACTGTTGCAACCTACGGAGCAGGTGCGCTGGCGCTGAAAGCTGCGCGAGCTGGCTACGCGCTTGGCCCGGTGTCTCGTGCACTGAACATCGCTCCCGACCGCAACCGAAAAGCGCTGCAATCTGCGCTTGAAACGCTGGCAGATCCCGGCAAGAACATGATTGCCAAGATGCGCGAAACCCGACAAGCTCGCCTGGCTTGGGCGGTTGCTGACAACGTGCTCACTGCGACTGCAGGTGAAGCCATGACTGCTGTCGTGCTGCGTGATCATCCCATGATGCAGGGCTACAGTGCCAGCGACTTTTTGATCGGTGCAGGTGCGTTTGGCGCGCTGGGTGGTGGTATTGAATTTCTCGCAGGACGGGCTATTCTGCGGAAAGCTGCGTCTACCATTGACATGGAAACTCGCATGTTCAATGATTTGAGCAAGTTTGAAAACCTTGGCTTGCGCAAGCAGAATGAAATCATTGCACTCTCCGATGAGATTACCAAACTCGGTACCAGTTTTGACCAGACGCGCTTCCAATACACTTACGGCGGGCGCAAGGAAGACATCTTCATTGACACTACGGAACTGTTCAAGTCTACTCGGGATCGCACTTTGCAAACCGGGCTGACGATGATCGACAAGAAGATGAATGAGCTGGCAGGCGGAAACGTCAATGTCGGTCAGGCATTTTCTAAGCGCATCACTTCCGTGCTTGCAGGCATGGGAGATTCGGAACAAGCTCGCATTTTTGCTCGTGACGAGATTGCCGGCATTCTGACGCCGGTCGGTCGTCTTGTTTCCAACTTGGAACTTGACACGCTTGCAGAAGAAGGCGCTGCGATTTACTTGCGACGCAAACCTGACACCGTGAACCCCGCGCTGTTTGGCATGAAGTTTGAGCCTGGCGACACGCTTCGCGCTGCATACCAGCTGGCTGACGGCGTCAAAGAGAAAGACCTCGTTACTGCAGCGTTTGGCGGAGGCAAGTACAAAACCAGCGCGGAGGCATTCCAGGACGGCATCGACATCTTCTACAACAAAGCTGGCTATCCAGTTGTCAATCCCAAGTCGGAAAAGATTGCCAAAGTCGCTGATGAGCTGAACTCCACTACCGGCATTGTGCACATCGAAACTGGCGACTGGAGTTTTGATCCGATCTACACAGCTGCGGACAACATTCGCAATCCGAACTCCGACGTGATGCTTGGTCGCCGTGCTGAAGCTGTGATCATCGGAAAGAAAGAATACAAGATGGGGCTGGAATCCAAGCCTCTGGATCTTGGCGCGTCCACGATTGAGTCCAATGCCCGCTACATTTGGGCATCCAAACTTGACAAGAAGACGCTGACACAGATCAAAGAGATCGACGCACGTGACTTGCCTCTGCTCGATCGCCTCGTGGAGCTGGCTCCGGAACTTGGCGACGATCTCAAGAAGTTCAACATCAAGCTGGCAGATGGAAATGTCGTGGCTGCTGTGGATGTTGGTGATCTGAACAAGTTTGCCAAGCAGCAAAAGCAAGGCTGGATCTTCGAGTACAACAAAGCAGGTTACAGTGACGGCACGAAAGTGATTGCCGTGCATACGAACACGTCCATGCGTTTTGTGGACGACGTGATTGCCAACAATTACGCGCTCCCGCTGGAACACGAAGGTGGACTGTTGCGCACGATGGATGCAATGCAGCCTCGCACTGTTGGCGCCCGCTGGGATAACCAAGAGCAGTTCTTCCGTGGTACGGATTCCATGGGGAACAAGATCAAGGGCGCACTGATGGAGCGCGTGCTTACGGACTGGAAGCCTTCCGAACTCATGCGTGCAGTTGGTGGGCACTTGACTCGCACTGCAGATGAGTTTGAAGCGGTGACAGGAAATAAGCTTCCTCATCCCGACGGCTACAACGCATTCATGCGTAGGAAGCTCGGAGACAACAATCAGTGGGTACCGGTGGCATCTCATGTCGACACCGTGATCGCAAAAGAGCTCAAGCGCGTAAGCGGACTAAAAGAAGCAGAAATCATTGCGCACGAAGTTGGTCACGCACTTGACTACTGGATGGCTTCGCAGCGCAATCTGGATTTGATGCACCATCAAATGGTGGACAAAACTAATGAAACGTTCAAAGCTCTGCGAGACGAGCTGTGGCAAACGTCGCGCAAGTTCCGTCCTACGCAGTGGGTCACTCAGCCTGACTATGTTCGTCGCGGATCTGAACTGTTTGCGGACAACTTCGCCATGTGGATGACACGCCCGGACGAGCGCAAGAACATGAAAATGTTTGCTGCACTGTGGGGAGAAGAACTTGACAAGTATGAAATGTTCTTCAAACAATCCGTGTGGCAGCGCACTAACGGCCCCGCGTTTGGTGCAGACGCCAAACTTGCGCACGAGTATGAAGTTCAAATGCGCACTCTGCACGCAAACAATGCAGTCAAGGCTACTATGGGAGAGTTTGCAAACGCACTCATTCCCAACGATCCCGCGCTGGGCAAAACCATTGACAGTCTTGGGTCGGGTGCTACTATGTGGGGCGCTTCCAACGCAGGTTATTCTGCACGGGAGCGTACGAAGTTGTGGGCACAGCACACTGGCATGATTGTTCGCGGAGAAAAGCAGCGCCTCAAAGATGAGGTGGCAGCTCAGCTTCGTCCGTTCATGTCTGCGATTTCACAAAATCCTCAAGCCGCTGCAGAACTCAGTATGGCTACCACAATGATGCGGCGCACGGATGCAAGCTTCTACCGCGTCATGACAACTTTTGACGAATCCGGAGGCGCACTGCAAAAGCCTCGCGCGCTGTTCGTTTCGGAGGACGTCAAAAAGCTGGTGGATGCAGGTGACGACGTATACACTGCCATTAACAAGGTGAACGCACAAGGCAAGACTTCTGGACTGCCGATCACTTCTGAAGCAGTTGCAAGCTTCCTGTCGAAGCACATGGACTTGAATGCGGCTACCGGAGAAAAGCTGCGCACTTTGCGGTCTGCTCACGGTCTCACTTCCCGCTACGACTTCCAGCGCCTGTATGTTCCCCCGATTGATACCGAGCGGTATCCATACATTGCATTCGTGAAGCAGAAGGGCGGAGTTGGCGCAAGCGATGAAGTCGCCATGATCACTGCCAAGGATTCCAGCCAGCTGCGATCTCTCATGGCAAGCATTGATCGCAATGCGTACGACGTGTACGACAAGACTGACGTCAAAAACTTTTTCGAGGCGAAGGGCGCATACAACTACCAGCAAGCTTTCAACGATCGGCGCGTCTCTAGCGCACTTCGCAAGGAAGGCAAGTTGGGTGACTTCTTTCCGGAAACCCGCGCAGAGTTGGTGCTGGATGATTACGGCCGATTCCACATGAATCAGCAAGATGCACTCGTCAATCAGGCAGTGCAAACTCAGTATGCTGAGTTGTTTGGTCAGCTGAAGTTTCTCAGTGACGAATACACGCGCGCAGACAAGAGCATCGCTCGCGGGAAGATTGGCACGCTTCTCCGTCGCACTGAGGATCCTTTTGGCGACATCATCAAGACTGCACTCGACTTCCAAAAGATGGGTGAGTTCCCGCTGCTTGATTCCTTGAATGAGTTCGTCGACATTGCAGGCCGCAAAGCTTACAGCGTTGCTTCTCAGCTGTGGCGTCGCGCAGATGCTGGAATCATTTCGTACGAGGAAGCTAACCGGATCGGTGAGCGGTTTGGGCTGTCTGGCGTTGGCGGGAACATTTACAAGAATGTCCATCAGTACATGGAAGCTAACGCAATTCCAGACAAAAACTTGATTGCGATTACAGCAGCCAAGATGAACCGGGCAATGGCCACACTCGGCCTGCGCTTGGACTTTGCAAACTCGCTGGTGAACATTCTGTCCACTCCGATCATGCTGGGGATGGAGCACACTGCAATCAAGAACATCGCCAAGAAAGACCCTGAAGTTGCAGGTAAGCTGGCGGAGCTCTATTCGACTGCAGCCCCTGGCACGCAGCTTAAGGTTCCCAGTTACTCGAAGATGCTGTTCAACGCGGTTGACAACTACTTCAAAGACAACGGGGAACTCATGGCACGTTACAAGCCCATTGCAGGCTTGGACGATATGCTGCAAGAGCACCGCTTGATGTTGGACGAAATGGCGTACAAGCCCTGGGAAGCTGCAAGCGCGTTGAGTGAGCGAGTCGACAAGTGGGTGGAAACTGCATCCAAATACACCGGCAATACGTTCTCGGAGAAGTTCACTCGATTTGTCAGTGCGGACATCATGCGGCAGCAAACGGATGTACTGGAGGCTGCGGGCATGATGACGCGGCAGGAAGCGAACGCCTACATTTCCACGTTTGTGAATCGCGTGCAAGGCAACTACGTTCAATCGCAACGTCCGCTGCTGTTCCAAGGTACGACTGGCCGTGCAGTATCCTTGTTCCAGACTTACATGTTCAACGTGGCACAGCAATTGCTGCGGCATGTGGGCGATAAGAACACGAAAGCACTGCTCACGTTCGGTGCACTGCAGAGTTCGATCTATGGCTTGCAAGGTTTGCCATATTTCGAGGCAGTGAATTCTACGCTCATTGCTGGCATGGATTCCAACCCCGAGCGCAAAGACGTGTATTCCGAACTTACCAAAGCCAACGAAGACATTGGTAAGTGGCTGCTGTACGGCACTGCGTCTGCGTTCCCGCTCATGGATGGCAAGGGCCCTGCACTGTACACACGTGGTGACTTGAATCCTCGCACGCTGATTGGTCTCCCGACCAGCCTCTCCGACATTCCTGCAATTTCCGGAGCTTCCAAACTGGTGAGCACCGTGTACGGGATGACGAAGAATATCGCAAAGGGAGGTGACGTGGAGAATTCTGTGATGCTTGCACTGGAGCACCAAGGACTTTCCCGCCCGCTTGCTGGATTTGCACAGCTGTACACGGGCCGCACAACTACTTCCAAGGGAAGTTTGGTTTCCGCTGCAAACGACTTGAACGTGACTGCGGAAATGTCCAGTCTGTTTCCGGGCGTGT